>ERZ1026852.320-NODE-320-length-31854-cov-30.008428_pt1 | contig 31854 bp, 30 predicted proteins | sample MGYA00380156_ERZ1026852 | MGnify/ENA primary metagenome ERZ1026852 (study PRJEB33269, sample SAMEA4719792) | human gut metagenome | biome: human-associated habitat; feature: organic feature; material: feces | place: Cameroon | collected 2013-10 ...
ATTGTTTATCAACAAGTTATAAAATGCATGTTTTTTGAGTGACGAAGTCAGGAAGCGCCATCAGCTTATCTTCACACTTGGATATAAGTTCTAATTTTAGTAGAAAACAACACATAAAGTATCATAAGATATTTTCCATAGTATCTTATGATACTTTTTTTGTGCTTTTTTGTAGCCTATCTTTGCAATTCGGCATTTTTTATCTTAACTTTGCAAATTGTAGACTTTACACCTCATGTGGTCTATATAATCAAAAGAGAAATTATCCTAATTAAAAGAAAAAAATATCCTAAATTTAAATAATGAAACGACTGAACTTACTTCTATTGATGATTACTATGGTTCTTGTATCTGCTTATGCCCAGAAGCGAGAATTTCGCGGAGCGTGGATACAATGTGTAAACGGACAGTTCCAAGGCATGTCTACTGCCACCATGCAGCAGACTTTGCAATCGCAGCTCGACGAACTACAGAAAGATGGCGTAAATGCTATTATCTTTCAGGTGCGTGCAGAGTGCGATGCGCTGTATCCAAGCAAGTATGAACCTTGGAGTCGTTTCCTTACAGGCGTACAAGGCAAAGCTCCATCACCATATTGGGACCCGCTGCAATGGATGATAGACCAATGCCATAAGCGCGGCATGGAACTCCACGCATGGATAAACCCTTATCGTGCTAAGACCAAAAGCACAACAGCTTTGGCAAGCAACCATATCGCTATCACCAATCCTGAGCGTGTGTTCACATACGACAACCAGTATATCCTAAATCCTGGTATGCCTGAAAATAGAGACTATATCTGCAAGGTGGTTGACGACATCGTGAGCCGTTATGATATTGACGGTCTGCACATCGACGACTATTTCTATCCATACCCAGCTCCTGGAATGATTATTCCCGACGATGCTGAATATGCTAAATATAATAATGGTATCAAGGATCGTGGCGACTGGCGCAGATATAATGTCGACCTCTTCATAGAGCAGCTTGGCAAGTCTATCCACAAAACTAAGCCATGGGTGAAGTTTGGTGTGTCGCCATTCGGTATTTATCGCAACAAGAAGAGTGACCCGCTGAATGGCTCTGAGACTAACGGCCTGCAAAACTACGACGACCTTTATGCCGATGTGTTGCGATGGGTGAACAATGGATGGATAGACTATTGTGTGCCACAGCTTTATTGGCAGATTGGACACCCTGCTGCCGACTATGCCACATTGATAAAATGGTGGAACAAGCATGCAGGCAAGCGACCATTATATATAGGTGAAGACGTAGAGCGCACCGTGAAATTCCCAGATTTGCAGAATCCTAAAATCAATCAGATGCCTGCTAAGTATGCTTTGCATAAGCAGATGAATAATGTCGAAGGAACTGTTTTGTGGTATGCTAAGGCTGCTGTCGACAATATCGGCAACTATGGCACCTTGCTTCGCACATCATATTGGCGCAATCCTGCCCTTCAGCCTCTTATGCCTTTCATCGACGATAAGGCACCAAAGAAACCTCGCAAGCTTAAGTCTGTATGGACAGAAGATGGATTGGTTTTGTTCTGGACTGCTCCTAAGGGCAAGGGATGGAAGGATGAGGCTCACAAATATGTTGTTTACTGTTTTGCTAAGGGCGAGAAGGTGAATACCAATAGCGAGAGCCACATCATCGCCATCACTTCCGACACATTCCTTAAGTTGCCATACAACGATGGCAAGAAAAAGTATACCTACGTAGTTACAGCCCTCGACCGCATGTCGAACGAGAGCAAGGCTGTGAAGAAAAAGATTAAGCTATAAGCACACTATAGAGCCTATTCCATACCATTGGGATAGGCTTTATTATTAATATTGTAGAAAAAACTGGGATGTTTGATTATTGCTTAAAAATAGTTAACTATACGCTATCTTATGCACAGTATAAACAAAAATGTGTAATTTTGCACCGCAATTTATAAAACTATTTATGAGTAACAATTTATTAAAGGGTAAGCGCGGTATCATCTTCGGTGCTTTGAACGAAGAGTCTATCGCATGGAAAGTTGCCGTGAAGGCAGTAGAAGAAGGTGCAACAATTACACTTAGCAACACTCCAATGGCGTTGCGTATGGGCGAGCTCGATGGTTTGAGCAAGCAGCTTAATGCACCAGTTATTCCAGCCGATGCCACAAGCGTAGAAGATTTGGAAAAGGTTTTCGCTCAGTCTGTTGAGCTCCTTGGTGGCAAAATCGACTTTGTGCTCCATTCAATCGGTATGAGCCCAAATGTTCGTAAGCGTCGCACATACGACGATCTCGACTACAACTATCTACAGAAAACACTCGACATCTCTGCTATTTCTTTCCACAAGATGTTGCAGGTTGCAAAGAAGCAGGATGCTATCGCAGAATATGGTTCTGTAGTAGCTCTCACATATGTTGCTTCACAGCGTACATTCTTCGGCTACAACGATATGGCTGATGCTAAGAGCATGCTCGAGAGTATTGCACGCAGCTTCGGTTACATCTATGGTCGCGAGAAACACGTTCGTATCAACACAATTTCTCAGTCGCCAACTCCTACAACAGCAGGTAAGGGCATCAAGGATATGGACAACCTCATGGACTTCGCCAACAAGATGTCTCCTCTTGGCAATGCTACTGCTGAGGATTGCGCTAACTACTGCGTGATGATGTTCAGCGATTTCACTCGCAAGGTGACAATGCAGAACCTCTTCCACGATGGAGGTTTCTCATCAATGGGTATGAGCCTTCGTGCTATGAACCAGTATTCTAAGGACCTCGCTCCTTATGAGGATGAGAACGGCAAGGTTATCTATGGATAATTAAACCCACATTTCGATTATAAACAAAGAAGCCACTTTCGTAGCGTTACGGGAGTGGCTTCGTTGGTATTATATCATATTTATTGTCGTAGAATTTAAACAGGACAGAATGAAAAAGAATATTTTATTCTTCGGATTAGCCTTGCTGCTGCCACAGCTCAGTCAAGCTAAGACCATATTTGTTTCTCCTAATGGTAATGATTCTGCTAATGGAACAATAGAGGCTCCATTGGCTTCGCTTCCTGCAGCATACCAAAAGGTGGAGTCGGGAGATACAGTCTATTTCAGAGGCGGAATCTATCATATTACCGACGAACAGGTGATGAAGTTTCATAAGAACTACGCATTCGTGTTTGCCTTGGAAAAGGCTGGAACAGCTTCTAAGCGTACTTGCTTCATGGGCTATCCTGGCGAGCGTCCTGTGTTTGACTTTTCAGCTTTGCAGTTAGGAGGAAAATATCGTATTGGCGCATTCTATTTGGGTGCCGACTATCTTCATTTGCGCAACTTTGATATTATCGGTGTTCCTGTCCGCATAAAGGGGCACACACAGTCTGAATGCATATCAGCACGCCTTGGCTCTTATTGCATAGTGGAAAATATAGCTATGCACGACAATATGGCTATTGGCTATTATCAAACTGCGGGCTCCTACAACTTGGTGCAAAACTGCGATGCTTACAACAACTACGATGACTTTTCCGAGGGTGCTTATGGAGGCAATGTCGATGGTTTTGGTTGCCATGTGCAACAGACAACAGATGTTGGCAATGTGTTCCGCTATTGTCGTGCTTGGCGCAATTCCGACGATGGCTTCGACCTAATCCATTGCTTTGCGCCTGTAGAGATTGATCATTGTATTGCCATGTACAATGGCTTCCGTCCAACAGCCGATTTCAAAAACACAACAGAATTCGTTAGTGCTGGCGATGGCAACGGCTTTAAAGCAGGAGGATGGGGAATGAAACCACACGTTACAAGATGTCCTGAAAAATGTCCGCAGCACAATGTGCATCATTGTTTGGCTTACCTAAACAAGGCAAATGGCATTTACTCCAACCATCATCTTAGTGGAAATAAGTGGGAATACAACACCTCGGCAATGAATCGTCATGATAATTATAATATGGTAAACCGAAAGTCTACTGCAATCAATGTTGATGTTGCTGGCTACGACCATATATTAATAGGAAATGTGTCGTGGAATCCACGTGCGCAGCATATTGCAAAATGCGATACTGCCCGCTCTTCATTAATCAACAATACTTTTGCTCCTACTGCTATCAGCGTTTCCGATGCCGACTTCGTTTCTACAGACCCTTCCCGTCTCTTTGTTGCTCGCGATGCTGAAGGCAATCTGCCTGCAATAGACTTCCTTGTTGCAAAAAAAGAGTCTGTACTATCTAAATTAGGATTAGGTTGGAATATTGAATTATAACGGTTGCTATGTTGTTTTATAAAAGTAGCCTTTTGTTTTCTTTGTTCTTTCAAAATAAAAGCTTATCTTTGCCAACGTATATAGAATAAAAAGATAGTTATGGAACCAAAAATAGGAGATATTATGAAGGTTAATCCTTCTTTGACAGGTTTGACCGACTGGATTGAAGGTCAAGTTATTGATGTTGAGCACAATCCTTTTATGGGCTTGGTTATTTCAATCAAAGATAATTTTGGCAGAATATTCTTTGGTCAGTCTAAATATTTTAAGATAGCATAATGTTTGCGATTGCTTTTGATATGGATATAAATGCTCTTAGTAAAAATTACGGAGAGCCTTATAATAATGCATACTACGAAATAAAGAAATTATTGCGTGGTTATGATTACTATGCAACGCAGGGTAGTGTTTATCTTTCGAATGATAATGATATGCTACATTTAGTACAAGCTATGAATGCTCTAAAATCTGTATCTTGGTTTAAGGATTCGGTGAGAGATATCAGAGCTTTTAGAGTTGAAGATTGGTCAGACTTCACTCCTTTCTTTAAAGATTAACTATAATATGGTTAATAAACAATTTGCCTGGAAAACTATACACATCTATAATCCGTATAGTCTTCCAGGCAATTTATTGTTTTTATAGTTTTCTTATTCTTTCAACAGATTGTCGAGGAAAGTGTCGAGGTCTTTATCCAGTCCCTCCATTAGTTCACCATCTATGATGATGGTTTCGTCGTCGGCAACATACAGTTCGGCAATGCTTTCCTTATCATCATTCTCAAGCACAAAGCTGAAAGGCTTCAATATACCCATAGCGTCGATGATAGGGTGGAGGGTTTTCAGAGAACTACGCAATATGCCTGTAATCTCATCATAAAAGTCCTCGTCCTTGTTGTCTATCCATTGTTCTACCACACAGCGAGTTATCTCCTGGTCATTGTCGTCGAAAGCCAATATCTCTCCGCTGTCTTGCGATACGCGCAGATGAACATCGGTGAGGATAGAAGTTTCTTCATCTGTAGGAAATTTCTGAGCAATTTTCTTTATTGCTCTTTCAATCTGCTGTGTTGTCTGTTCTGTTGCTTTCATATGGTATTGTATTTGATTCTACAAAGATAGTGCAAACGAATGAAATAACAAAAGAAATCATGATATTTCTTTGTATTTATAACTACAACTAACCTTTCCGCTCATTATCGCTTAAGCCTGAAAAGCCACACTAACATATCGTTTTTCCATTGATTCTTTGTAGCATTAAAAATATTGTAGTAATTTTGCAACTCGTTTTAAGCCAATTATTTCATTTATTATATTAAGCAAAACAACCAACAATGAAAGTCTTCCAAAAAGCAACTATGGCATTCATGCTTCTTGCTGTGCTATTTTGCTCACAGAAAGCTCATGCGCAGGTTAATGCGCAACTGTTCCACGACTTTGGTTCAGACCGTAAGTTCGAAACTCTTACAATCGAGATGTTCAAACAAGACAAGTGGGGTAACACCTATTTCTTTATCGACCACGATTTCAACTATGACCAACATCAGGAAGGACCAAACCTCGCTCCTGGTGGTTCTTATTTAGAGATTGCTCGCTGTTTGAACTTTTGGCAGCAGTCTGGTCTAAAGAATTTCTCTTTGCAGGTGGAGTATAATGGCGGCATCACTCGCTCTTATCCTATCAACAATGCATGGCTCTTTGGTGTTGACTATTTCATTCATAGCAAAGACTATAAGAACACCCTCAACCTAAAAGCCCTCTACAAAACCATCAGAAAGAAGACTTCCGATGTGCCAATGCAGCTTACTGCCGTTTGGGCTATGAACGACCTCTTTGGCGTTAAGGGTTTGAAGTTTAATGGCTTTGCCGACTTCTGGTGGGAAGATCATACCTGCTTTAAGTCGAATGGCGAAGCTGCCGATCGTAGCACCATATTCATCACCGAGCCACAGGTGTGGTACAATGTTGGTCAGCATATTGGTGTCGACAACCTTAGCCTTGGCACAGAGATTGAACTCTCCAACAACTTCGGCTCCACCTACGGCTTCAAGTGTCGTCCATGCTTGGGTGTGAAGTGGGATTTTTAGTTTTTCCAGCATATTAACTAAGGAATACTATTCTATTATAATTATAGACAACAATGGCATTATTAGAAAAACTCTTTGGCTTCGACCATCAGAAGCACAAAATCAAGACTGAGGTAATGGCTGGCGTCACCACATTCCTCACCATGGCCTACATCCTTGCCGTAAACCCAAGTATCTTTACCAATCTTGCAGGCATGGGCATGGACACCAATGCCGTGTTCACCTCTACTGCGTTGGCTGCCGTTATCGGTACAATGATAATGGCTATCTATGCAAAGAAGCCTTTCGGACTTGCTCCAGGTATGGGTCTCAATGCGTTCTTTGTATTCACCGTCTGCCTCACCATGGGCTACTCGTGGCAGTTTGCTCTGACTGCAATCCTTATCGAGGGCATCATCTTTGTGTTGCTCACTCTCACCAAGGTTCGCACACTTATCGTTGATGCTATTCCTGCCTCTATAAAGCGAGCTATCGGAGCAGGAATCGGACTCTTCATAGCCTTCATCGGACTCAAGAATGCAGGCATCATCGTAGACAATGCAGCCACCTTCGTTAGCATTGGCGACATGACCCACGGCACAGCCTTGCTCGGCATTATTGGCATCATCATTACCTCTGTGCTCGTAATAAAGAATGTGCCAGGAGCATTGCTCATCGGTATTCTCGCTACAGCCTTGTTGGGTATTCCTATGGGCATCACTTCGTTCACAGGCATCGTCGACACACCTCCTTCCATCAGTCCTTTGTTCTGTCAGTTTGAGTTCCACAACATCCTGTCGTTCGACATGCTCGTAGTGGTATTCACCTTCCTCTTTGTCGATATGTTCGACACCATGGGCACCCTCGTTGGCGTATGTACCAAGGCAGGCATGATGCGCCCCGATGGTCGTATCTCCGGACTCAACAAAGCGTTCATGGCAGACGCTATTGCTACCATTTCTGGCGCATGCATAGGTGCAAGTACCACCACCACATACGTAGAGAGTGCGTCGGGTGTAGCGTTGGGCGGCCGTACCGGTCTCACAGCCTTCTCTACCGCCGTTTGCTTCATCATAGCGTTGTTCTTTGCTCCGATCTTCCTTTCCATTCCTGCAGCAGCCACCACCCCTGTGTTGCTCATCGTAGGTTTGTTTATGATGTCGCCAATCAAGGACATCAACCTCAACGACTATGCCGAGTCGATACCTGCATTCATCACCATCATCATGATGCCTTTGGCTTATAGCATCTCTGATGGTATTCTCTGTGGTGTAATCTCCTACGTGGCTATCAACAGCCTTTGCGGTAATTGGAAGAAGCTCAACCCTACGCTCTGCGTCCTCGCTGTGCTCTTTGTGATGAAATACATTTTCATCTAAGCGCATCGTTGAAGCCCACAACTCTTAAAATCTAAGAATAAACCAAGTAGCAAGTCTATCTCAGGCTTGCTATTTTTTTAAAAAGGTAAAAAGGTAAAAAAGGTAAAAGGGCGATTCCACTTAAATGCCAGCTTTCTGCAAACGATTACGGATAAGAATTGTTAACAGAGCTACATATTTCTTTAATTAATTTGATGATTTATTTGTAGTTTAGAAATATAGTATTAATTTTGCATTTGTAAACTCGACATTACAATATTTGAGTTATACACCCTTATCCATCATCATAAATGAGTAGCAAAATAAATCACGACGGCATCGTCGACAAAATAGAGGTAGATACCGTTAAAGTGCGCATATTGCAGACATCTGCTTGTGCCGCTTGTGGACTCGCAAAACATTGCAGTTCGTCGGAGAGTAAAGAAAAGATTATCGATGTGCATACCGATGTGCAAGGTTACGAGGTTGGCCAACACGTAGTAGTTTCCGTTTCTGCCTCCATGGGCTATAAAGCCGTATTGTTGGGCTTCGGATTGCCGTTCCTGTTGTTGGTAGCAGTAATAATCCTGGTCAACAATCTCACGGGCAACGAACCTCTTTCCGCTCTTTTGGGCTTGGGAGTCCTCGTGCCTTACTATCTTTTGCTATATTTCAATAGAGATAGGATAGGGAAGTCGTTGTCGGTAGAGATAACGCAAACAAAATACTAAAATAATGAACTAAAACAAGTTAATAAATTATGAATTTCATTTTGATTGCAGTAATCGTGTTGGGAGCGATAGCGCTCATCTCAGCCATTGTGCTGTATGCCGTTTCCAAGAAGTTTGCTGTTCAGGAAGATCCACGTATCGGACAGGTAGTAGAACTATTGCCTGGTGCCAACTGTGGTGGCTGTGGCTTTGCCGGTTGTGCTGGTATGGCCGACGCTTTAGTTAAGGGTGCCGACCTCGGTAGCATCGACGGACTTATGTGTCCTGTTGGTGGAGCCGATGTTATGGGCCAAGTTGCCGACTTGCTCGGCATGGCTGTTGCCAACACCGACCCTATGGTGGCTGTTGTTCGTTGCAACGGCACATGCGAGCATCGTCCACGCATCGTAGAGTATGATGGCTTGCATTCTTGCCAGGCTGTCAATGCTACATGTGCTGGCGAAACTGGTTGCGGATTCGGTTGCCTCGGCTGTGGCGACTGTGTTGCTGCTTGCCAGTTTGGTGCCATCACCATGGACGAAGAGACAGGCTTGCCTGTAGTCGACGAAGAGAAGTGTACCGCTTGTGGTGCATGTGCCAAGGCTTGTCCTCGCCACATCATTGAGCTACGCAAAAAGGGACCTAAGGGTCGCCGCGTTTATGTTCAGTGTGTCAACAAGGACAAGGGCGCTGTTGCCAAGAAGGCTTGTGCCGTAGCTTGTATCGGTTGCGGTAAGTGCCAGAAGGTTTGCAACTTCGATGCCATCACCGTTGAAAACAATGTGGCTTACATCGACTTCAACAAGTGCCGCATGTGTACAAAGTGCGTCGACGAATGTCCTACAGGCGCTTTGGTAAAAGTTAATTTCCCTGTACGCAAGCCAAAGCCAGAGGCTGCTCCTGCTGCTCCTGCCGAGGCTGCTGCTACCACCACAACAGAAAACAAGGAGGCTTAAGCATGAAACTGAAAACTTTTAGCATGGGTGGTGTACACCCAGAGGAAAACAAGATTACTGCTGAGGTTGCTACCGTTGTAGCTCCATTGCCACAGCAGGCAATATTCCCATTGAGCCAGCATATCGGCGCACCTGCTAAGCCTGTCGTTAATCGTGGCGACAAGGTAAAGGTTGGTACTCTCATTGCCGAGGCAAATGGATTCGTATCTGCACCTATCTACTCTTCAGTATCGGGTACAGTATTAAAGGTCGACACCGCTATCGATGCCACAGGCTATCGTAAGCCTGCTATATATATTAATGTAGAGGGCGACGAGTGGGAAGAGAGCATTGACCGCAGCGAAACTCTCGAAACTCTCGACAAGCATCCTGAGCTCACACCTGAAGAAATCGTCAACCGTATCAAGGTGGCTGGCGTAACAGGTATGGGTGGTGCTGGTTTCCCTACATTCATCAAGCTTTGCCCTCCTCCTACCGCAAAGGCTGAGTGCGTAATCTTGAATGGTGTAGAGTGTGAACCTTACATCACCTCCGACTACCGTCTTATGATGGAACATGCCGACGAGATTCTCGTAGGTCTTGACCTCTTGATGAAGGGCGCCAAGGTAGAGCGCGGCTACATCGGTATAGAAGACAACAAGCCTGAGGCTATCAAGCTCTTTGAACAGAAAACAGCCAACGACCCACGTGTCGAAATCGTAGCTTTGGCTAAGAAATATCCACAGGGTGGTGAAAAGCAGTTGGTAGACGCTGTCATCAACCGTCAGGTTCCTGCTCCTCCAGCAATCCCTGTCAATGTTGGTGCCATTGTTCAGAACGTAGGTACAGCCTTCGCTGTCTACCAGGCTGTTATGAAGAACAAGCCATTGTTCGAGCGCTACACCACCGTTACAGGTAAGCAACTCAAGAATCCGGGCAACTTCCTCGTTCGTATGGGAACACCGATGCGCCAGCTTATCGACCTCTGTGGCGGTATGCCAGAGGGTGACAACAAGGTGTTGGCAGGTGGCCCGATGATGGGTAAGTCGGTAGTTTCTACCGATGTCACCGTTTGCAAGGGAACCAACTCTATCACAATCCTCACCGATGCCGATGCTCACCGCAAGGCAGCTCAGCCATGTATTCGTTGTGGTAAATGTGTTAGCGCATGTCCTATGGGACTCGAACCATACTTGCTTGCAACACTTTCTTCATTCAAGGAGTGGGAACGTCTTGAGGCAGAGCAGGTTACTTCTTGTATCTCTTGTGGCTCATGTCAGTTCACCTGTCCTTCACATCGTCCTATTCTCGACAACATCCTTCAGGGCAAGGGCGTCGTAATGGGTATCATCAAATCAAGAAACGCTAAGAAATAAAATGGGTAAGTTAATAGTTTCGCTGTCACCACACGCACATGGTGTCGACAGCGTAGAGAAGAATATGTATGGCGTAGTGTTGGCATTGATGCCAGCCTTGCTCGTTTCGTTCTTCTATTTCGGTCTTGGCTCAGTAGTGGTATGCCTGTCGAGTGTGGCAGCATGTATGTTCTTCGAGTGGGCCATATCAAAGTGTATAATGAAGCGTCAGCCATCGCTTACAGATGGTTCGGCAGTAGTAACGGGATTGCTTCTTGGCATGAATCTTCCAAGCAATTTCCCTATATGGATGATCATCATCGGCGCCTTGGTAGCAATAGGCGTTGGCAAAATGACCTTTGGCGGATTGGGTAGCAATCCTTTCAACCCTGCCTTGGTGGGTCGTTGCTTCCTTTTGGTTAGCTTCCCTGCAGCCATGACCTCATGGCCGGTAGTTGGTCAGCAGGCAGCATACCTCGATGCAGAGACCGGTGCCACACCGTTGAGCCTTATGAAGTGGGCTATCAAGAGTGGCGACGCCAGCGTGTTGGACAAGTTGCCATCGTCTGTCGACATGCTCCTTGGCAATGTTTCAAACGGTATGGGAGCCGGCACCCTTGGCGAAATCTGTGCTTTGGCTTTGCTCCTTGGTTTGGCTTACATGCTTTGGAAGAAGATCATCACATGGCACATCCCTGTTTCCATCCTCGCCACAGTCTTCGTGCTCAGCGGTTTGCTCCATCTTGCCAACCCGGTATACGCTAACCCTGTACTGGTGTTGTTGAGCGGTGGTTTGATGCTCGGAGCCATCTTCATGGCAACCGACTATGTCACCTCGCCAATGACCCACAAGGGACAGCTCGTCTATGGCGTTGCCATCGGTGTGTTGACAATCGTTATCCGTAATTGGGGTTCATATCCAGAGGGTATGTCGTTTGCCATATTGATAATGAATGCCTTCACCCCTCTCATCAATACATATATCAAACCAAAACGCTTTGGTGAAGTGCCAGCAAAGCAGAAATAAATAGTGGGAGGAACAAACAAATGGAAAAACTCAAATCATCACTTACCAATATGGTTCTCGTCCTCGTGGGCGTGGCTGTAGTAATAGGAGCCGTATTGGCTTGGGTAAACAATATCACAGAGCAACCTATCGCTGAAAAGGCACAGCAGACTCTTGCTGCAGGTATCAAGGAGGTTATGAACTCTACCGATATCAAGGTTGAAGACCCCGACACCGTAAAAATGGAAATACAGGGCAAGGAGAGCATATTCATCATTCATAATGTTTATGCCACAGACGGTGCCTATCTTGGTTCGGCTGTCGAGAGCACCACAATGGGCTTCGGTGGCGACCTCAAGGTTCTTGTAGGCTTCAATGCCGAGGGCACAATTCTTGGCTACACCATTCTTCAGGCTTCCGAAACTCCAGGTCTTGGAGCTAAGGCCGACAAGTGGTTCCAGAAAGACGGCAAGGGAAACATCATCGGCAAGAGCCTTGCCAATGGCGACCTCAAGGTCAACAAAGATGGTGGCGACGTAGATGCCATCACAGCCTCTACCATCACCTCTCGTGCCTTCCTCAAGGCTGTCAACCAGGCTTACTCTGCATATCAGGACAATCATGCAGCCAGCGCTAAGGGCGCCGATGGCGCAAGCGGTGCATCTGTTCAACATAATTAATATTGTAGCATCATGAACTATATAAAAACCATTACCAACGGCATTCTGAAGGAGAACCCTACCTTTGTACTCCTTCTCGGTATGTGTCCTACATTGGCAACTACCACCAGTGCCATCAATGGCCTCTCTATGGGATTGGCCACTATGTCGGTGCTCATCTGCACTAACTTCGTGATTTCCTGCATCAAGAATATCACTCCTGACAAGGTGCGCATACCTGTATTCATCGTAGTCATTGCAGCCTTCGTAACAATCCTCCAGATGTTTATGTCGGCTTATGCTCCAGACTCTATCAACAAGGCGTTGGGCATCTATATTCCACTTATCGTGGTAAACTGCTTGATCCTTGGTCGTGCAGAGAGCTTCGCTGCCAAGAACACCCCTGTTGCCAGCCTCTTCGATGGCATCGGCATGGGTCTCGGCTTCACCCTCGGCTTAACATTGCTCGGTTGCGTTCGCGAGTTGCTCGGTGCAGGCAGCCTCTTTGGCTTCGCCCTGCTCCCCGAAACCACCAACCTCCTGCTGTTCGTGTTGCCTCCTGGAGCATTCATCTCTTTGGGCTATCTCATTGCCATTATCAACAAATTTAAAGCATAAGGAGAATATATTATGGAATACATATTGATTTTCATTTCAGCGATATTCGTCAACAATATCATCCTTTCGCAGTTCTTGGGTATCTGCCCATTCCTTGGAGTATCCAAGAAAGTAGACACCGCTTTGGGAATGGGAGCTGCAGTAGCTTTCGTGTTGACATTGGCAACCGTCGTCACCTATCTTTTGCAGATCTACGTGCTCAATCCTTTCGGCTTGCAGTATCTGCAGACCTTGTCTTTCATCCTCGTCATCGCAGCCTTGGTTCAGATGGTTGAGATTGTGTTGAAGAAAGTGTCGCCAGCCCTTTACCAGGCACTCGGTATCTTCCTTCCTCTTATCACCACCAACTGTGCTGTGCTTGGTGTAGCAATCCTCGTTATCCAAAAAGACTTCTCTTTGGTTCATAGCATTGTCTATGCTTTCTCTACCGCCATTGGCTTTGCCTTGGCAATGGTAGTCTTTGCAGGTTTGCGCGAGCAGCTCTCTTTGGTTCGCATCCCTAAGGGCATGCAGGGCATGGCTATCGTTCTTGTAACAGCCGGCTTGCTCTCTTTGGCTTTCATGGGCTTTAGCGGAGTAGACGGAGGTTTGAGAGTAGTATTCGGATTAGAATAAACTAACTTTCCATACTGCAATCATTGCGGTAAATAAATTGAATAAGCCCGATAAATGGCAGCTTCATAGCTCACCGTTTATCGGGCGTTTTGGTTTATACTAAACAATCAAAGCGTATAATAATAGCCGAATATCATGGAGCAAATAAGGGGAATACCTTAATAGCCTCCATAGTTCCACTACCATGAAGCCTCTTGGAGATCGATGAGAACAGCAGGAAACGTTATTGGGTACATATCCGCATTTTCTTGGTCGATATTTTCGAGCTGACCATAGTTTTCATCAACGAGCGAGAGATTTGGCATGAGCTCTTTAACATGGTCAATGATTTGATAAAGAAATAATTCCATTTTTTATTTTCTGAATAGATTCTTGAATGATTTTATTGACTTTGGCTTGAAGCTCTTGAGAGTTTCCCATGAACTGGCGTTGCGGAATGTGAGCATTGATGGTGATTTTTGTTTTCTTGGTGAGTGCAAGGTTTCGCCAGAACTGTGCCTGCTGTGGCAGCTCTTTAGGTAGAGGTCCTTTGCCTTTGATGCCAGCAAGCGAGTAAGCCATGTGCCAGGCGAAGCGTTTCATCTTTGGAGAGACCGTTGGATGAGTGGTGATATTGCCACCATCATTGTGGATGGAGGCATATGGCACAGGGTTCTCAATGGAAACATCTCCTACGCCAGGCTTGCTTTGAATGGAACTCATAAGATGGTTTCGCCTTGAGGTGAGCGGTCCGTATTTTGCGTCAGTACCTTTTTGCTGTTGCCTTTTAGTTTTTTTCCATGGGTGCAGTCCTGCATCAAGCCAACCACCATCACGGAAGTTCTGTTTGAAATGGTTTACGGCTATGACTCCAACCTTACGTGGAAGTCGGTCATTTACCTCCTTTAAGATGTCGTCTTTAGCCTTTTGAACCAGTTTTTCTATGTTTTTTGCATCCATAGGCAAAGTTTTTTTATTATTTTACTTGCATTTCAAGGAAATGTTGTATCTTTGCAATGTCCCCATTCGCTCATATAGGCTGTCACGGCTTGAGGTTTGGGGATTTTTTTATTTTTCCTTCAATGAATAAAATTGCTCATAATCATTTTGACATAGAGCCAATTTTACCTCAAAGGCTTTTCCATTATATTCAAATTCATATTGTCTGAACTCTACGAAATGAAGAACATTTTGTTTCTTTTCAATGTTGGCAATGTTCTTTGGAAGGCTCATATCCTTTCCCTCACCAAGTGGGCTTACCCTAATGAATTCATATCTGAAGGGTTGTTCCATATATAAATGGCAGCATCGACATCATAGTCATGGTGGCAATGTTTCAGAAGAGCATTCCTTACTTTGTTGGTACGGTTCAAGGTTCTAGAAAGAACAGAACTACATGGTTCTTTGTCCATTTTTGGCATAAGGTTTTTGTCTTTCACTTTCTGTTTACGAGCGAAAGCCTTTTCGTCGAGAGGTCGTTTTGCTTCGAATCTATCGATACATCCATCAATGAATGGGCAATTATAGCAGTCCTTGACTTTATCCGAGAACAGCCTTTTCAGCCTATTATTGAAAGAACCTTGTTTGTAGAATTCACAATGTTTGCAGCTTTTTGGAAAGTATGGGTGATTGTCACTGAATGTGTGTCCATCTTTGCCTGGATTATTCTCCAGTCCTCTCTGTGGCTTGGTCGGTTCCATATCTGCAGGACGAACTACTGGGTCGTCGGTGGCTTCGAGTGAGCACTTGCAGTTCCATCGGTCGCCTGGGTGATGTTCGTTCCAGAAAGGATCATCGACAGGGAGTGTAAGCTTCATGAGCCAGTATGCTCTATGGCTGCTCTCTGGTTGGTTAGATGTAGTAGGCATCCAACGGAGGTTGGGGAGAATGTCTTTATTGCGTTGGAACTCTCTCCAGTCGGCAGCAGCATGAGCTCGAATGACGGCTGTGTCATATTCGGTTTGGAGCCATGGTCCGACCTTGTGTGTGGAAATAGGTTTTACTTCGTCGACCCATTTGGAGAAAGGTTTTAATTTACCATCAGCATCGTAGAGCTTTGCAGCCATCTCTTTGCCCATGGTGTGGACTTTGAAGGCTGCAAAGACCTCGTTGGAATGCTTGAGAGCTTTGTAGAACTCAACTTCGTGGGTAGGCGGAGTGTTTTTCAGTCCAGCCTTTATATTTCCACTTTTTTATTTTATCTAAATCAAAATTTTGTAACCATTCTAGCAATTCTTTGTCCTCAATATTATATTCAAAAACGTCTATCATAAAGCGTGGCAAGATTCTCAATGAGCCAGTCTTGAACATCTTCTTTTTTATGACAATTCCATTCATATCTATGCATTTCTTGAATTTTTGAATGTATGATTTCACTGTCTTTTTCAATGTCGATATATTAGGAAGACATACATCTATGAATGAGCAATTATATAGTTTGCCGTTTTATCGGGTGTTTTTGTTTTTTGTATTTTTTGTAAGTTCAGAAGTTAAAGATGCTATAGAATAAAGCTTGATTTTTATTGCGAAAAGCTTGAAAAGTATTATTGCCTTTAACTTCTATCCACTATGTGGAGCAAAAACTTCTATAATTTCGCTAACTATTTTAATATCTTTTTCTTCTACAATATTCTTTCCAGCTTTGTTGTAATATCAGATAAAAGTAGTATATTTGTAGCTACTAAACAATCAAAGCGTATAATATAGCCGAACATCATGGAACAAAATATACAACTTCGTCAGGCATGGGACTTTGTAGAGAATACTGGGCGTAGCGTTTTCCTGACAGGAAAAGCGGGGACTGGTAAAACAACATTCTTGCGCACGGTGGTGAAAAAGAGTAGCAAGCAGACTATTGTGCTTGCTCCTACTGGCGTGGCTGCCATAAATGCAGGCGGTGTTACCATTCATTCTTTCTTCCAACTTCCATTGTCGCCGTATCTTCCTGGCACTAAGGTGAACACGATGTTTAACTTTAGCAAGGAGAAACGAAAGATTATTGCTTCGCTCGATATGATTATCATTGATGAGATTTCGATGGTGCGCAGCGACTTGCTGGACGCTATGGACGCCGTGTTGCGCCACTTCCGCGATTGGCGTAAGCCTTTTGGCGGTGTGCAACTGCTGATGATTGGCGACTTGGCGCAGCTTACTCCTGTGGTTACTCCGGAAGATGAGGCGGTGCTGGGCAATACGTATTCTACTCCTTATTTCTTTGGTAGCAAGGCGTTGGCGGATGTTGACTATGTGACTATTCAGCTGGATAAGATTTATCGTCAGCAGGATAATGCCTTTGTGGGCATACTGAATCGTGTGCGCGAGGGACATCTTTCGCTCGACGAGCTGAATAGTTTGAACAAACGGTATATTCCTGATTTTTCACCAAAGACGGAGGAGGGGTATATTCGGCTGACTACTCACAACCGCATGGCTGACCATCAGAACGAAACGGAACTGAGGAGGCTGCAGGGGCGTGAGTGGTGTTATGATGCTGAGATTACGGGCTCTTTTCCTGAGTATTCGTTTCCAACAGCGCAGCATCTGGTGCTGAAGTTGGGGGCGCAGGTTATGTTTGTGCGCAACGATGCTACTCCGCAGCATCTATATTATAATGGTATGATTGGGCATGTGGTTTATGCCGACGACAAGGAAATCCGTGTGCTGGGAGTGGGGCAGACGGAGCCTATAGTGGTGGAGAAAACGGCTTGGCAGAACGAACGCTACACGGTGAACGAGAAGACTAAGGAGATAGAGACTGAGGTGCTCGGAGAGTTTAAGCAGTATCCTTTGCGTTTGGCTTGGGCAATAACCATTCATAAGAGTCAGGGACTGACTTTCGATCGTGCCATCATCGATGCTGGCAGCTCGTTTGCTCCCGGTCAGGTGTATGTGGCATTGAGCCGTTGTCGCAGTCTTGAGGGCTTGGTGTTGTCGTCGAGAATTGGTCAGAGTGCGATAATAGGGGATAATGATGTGGAGCATTATATGGCTAATCAGGAGATAGAAGCGAAGAAGAGTATTGCGGTGTTGCCCGACCTGAAGGAGGAATATCATCGCGCGCTGCTCATTGAGATGTTTGATTTCTCGGGCTTGCAGCGCCTTGAGGATGCTATATTGCGATTGCTGCTTGAACATTTCTCGCAGGCTTTCTCGCAGTTGGCTTCGCTTCACCGCACAGCTGTAGACGAGCTGAAGAATAGAGTGATGGATGTGGCTGGCAAATGGCAAACTCAAATGGCTATGATGACAATAGAGCAGCTACATTCCGAGGCTTTCCTTGAGCGTGTGCAGCGTAGTGCCGACTATTTCTCTGAAGCTTTGATAAGTATTCTCTCTAAGCCTCTGTCGTTGGCTCTTGCTGCTAAGAGCGAAAACAAATATGCTATGAAGAGAATGAAGGATGTGGGTGGCGACCTGAAGATACAATGGCGTACGAAGGTACTGCTGTTGCAGTCGATGGGCGAGAAGCCTTTTTCTACAACCATATATCTTGATGAAAAGCGCAAGGCTGTGATGGATGCTCTGGATGAGGACAAGGGTAAGGGTTCGTCGCGCAAGCCTCGCGAGCGCAAGCAAAAGGTGGCGGCAGAACCCAAAGAGCGTAAGGAGAAAACGTGGGAATTGTCTTATCGCCTGTATAGGGAAGGAAAGAAGGTTGACGAAATAGCCAAAGAGCGTAGCCTAACGCAGGCTACTATCATCAGCCATCTGGCGCGCTATGTGCGTGATGGAAAAATCAGCATCTCCGACCTGATAGATGAAAAGAAGATACCTGTAATCTCTCGTGCTGTGGCCGATGTGCGTAGTGCCAATGCCGACAGCGGCTCTCCGCTCACCCTTACAGCTGTTAAAGAACTGTGCCCCGACAACATCTCGTACGAGGATATAAGACTCGTGTTGGAGGGGATGGAATAGAGAGCCTCACCCCCAACCCCTCTCCAAAAGAGAGGGGAGTAGATAGCCTTTGTGTTTAATGTTTAGTGTTTAATGTTTAGTGTGTAGTGTTTAATGTGTAGTGTTTAGTGGGTAGTGTTTAATGTTTAATGTTTAGTGTTTAAACTTGAGTTGAACACGAATCGAATGAATGACAAAGCGAATGAGCCCTGTGGGCTCTGCTGCTTGCGTTTATTGCTTGAGGGTTTAATTAACATTCGGTAGATTCACGTTGATGCAAGATTTTTAGGTGTGTCGGTCTTGACATTTAAACTCAAGCAGCGAGCTCTCGGAGATATTCATTTCTGTTTTTTATCCCAACTGGCTTATAATTCGGAAATTTTATCTAAATTTGCAAAACAAAGGAAAAACTTCAAGATTATGACAGAGAATACAAAGAGAAGACTACCAGTAGGTATTCAGTCGTTTGAGGAAATAAGAACGAAGGAATATCTATATGTTGACAAGACCGATATTATTTGGCATCTTGCCAATGAGGGGAATAAGTTTAATTACTTAAGCCGTCCACGTCGTTTTGGTAAGTCGGTACTTATTGATACTCTGCAAGCATACTTTGAAGGAAAGAAGGAGTTGTTTCATGGTCTGAAGATTATGGACATGGAGAAGGAATGGGTGAAGCATCCTGTAGTAAGACTCGACATGAGTAGGGGAGGAGCTACTGCTGCAGAAGTGAAAGCTTATCTCGACTTGGTGTTCAGAGATTATGAAAGTAGATACGGAATAGAAGTTGTACCTACAGACTCTCTAAGCAATCGTTTTGATACAATAATAAAAACTGCTTATCAGAAAACAGGTAAACAAGTAGCTATTCTTATTGATGAATATGATTCTCCGCTTCAACATTCATGGAAGACTCCATATCATGAGGAGTGTACTGCTGTATATCGAAGTGTTTTTGCTATACTTAAAGCAGACGACCAATATGAGCGTTTTGTTTTTATAACTGGCATTACTAAGTTTACGCAGATTTCATTGTTTTCTGTGCTTAATAATCTTAGCAATATCAGTTTCGATGCTCCATATGCAGCCCTTTGCGGTATTACCAAGCAAGAGCTGATAGATAATTTCATGCCTGAAATAAAAAGCATGGGTGAAGCTAATGGATGGTCGGTAGAGGAAACGATAGAGCAATTGAAGGGACATTATGATGGCTATCATTTTAGCATTGATAATATGGTAGACATATTCAATCCTTTCAGTCTTATAAATGCTTTGTCGACATCAAAACTCAGAAATTATTGGGCTTCGTCAGGCTCTACAAGTCTTTTGCCAAAGTTTGTTGACGACATGGAAATTCGTCTTAACGATCTCGACAATAGTGCTTTGCTTGGTGTAACTATAGAAACTTCTGATGTTACAGGTGGTGGCGCAGAGCTATTCTTATATCAGTCTGGTTATCTTACTATCAAGGACTACATCAATGGCACTTACCTCCTTTGCTTGCCTAATCAAGAAGTTAGACAGGCGCTGAATGAGGTTGTGCTGCCTGCTTTGTCGATGCGTAAGTCGAGCGAAATCCAGTCTACCCAAGCTTTCCTGAACTTGCATATTTGTGCCGGCAACTTGCCTGAGGCCATGAAATGCTTGAAAGCTCTTATTGCAGATGTTCCATATAGCAACAAGAAGTTAGCAAGTATGGATATGGAAGAGCGCTATCGTCTTGTTATGAGTACAATCTTCAATTCCATAGGCTGCCGTGTAGAAGTTGAGCGAATGATTTCTACGGGTAGAATTGATATGGTGGTCACCACAAACAACTATATCTATGTTATAGAACTGAAGCTTACCAAGAATGGCGGCATTGCTGCAGGCGAAAAGCAGATAAAAGACAATCGCTATATCGAACCTTTTAAGGCTGATAAACGCAAAGTTATTGCTCTCGCTATAGAACTCGATGACCTTGGAAAGGGATTGAAGGATTGGAAGCAAGTTGAAGAATAACTCTTATAAATGCTTTTAGTTTTTAATGAGCTAATAAAGTCTTTTCTTTACTCAGCTAAGAACTGGCGCACTCTTTCGGTGTATTCTTTTGGATAGTCGGCATAGGAGCGGGCATGGGTGGTGCCTTTTGTCACCCACATGGCTTTCTTGCCGTGGGTTTTGGCATCGTAGACTTGCTGCATCATATAGAATGGTACGAAGTCGTCGGCATCGCCATGGATGAAGAACATAGGGCGCTGGCATTTCGCTACTTGCTTGATAGGGGAACATTCGCCAAAGCTCCAGCCATGAACCATGCGGCATAGCAGACTGGTGGTGTACATCAATGGGAACTGAGGAAGCGAGAACTGATCTTTTAGTTGCACGGCAAACTCGTCCCATGCGCTGGTGTATCCGCAGTCTTCAATGAAATGGGTGACGTAGGCAGGTAGCTCTTCGCCCGAAAGACTCATGGTTGTGGCTGCACCCATCGACACTCCGTGTACCACGATGTTTACCCCATAAGTGGAATCGCGGAAAGTCTCAGCAGCCATTTCTGTCCATCGCTTTATGTCGAGACGATCTTTCCATCCCATTTGTATGTCGTTGCCTTCGCTAAGGCCGTGTGCATGCAAGTCGGGCATCACGACATTATATCCTAAGTCGCGATTATACATTCTACCTAAATAAAGAAACTTTGCAGCGCAATCCTTGTAGCCATGCACCAACACGGCCGTGCGACCCTTTGCCGAGTCGGCTCTGAAGTAAAGGGCATGATGTCGCTCTCCTGATGGCATGGTGAGGAATGTGTCACGCAAATATCCATTTGTCTGCATGCTGTCTACCCATGGTTTCATATCGGGGAAGTGCTTATATAATATGGCGTAAGTGCTGTCTAAGTCGGTGCGGTTAGGGTCGGGCGACAATGAGAAGTTGAGCATGTATACGCTGACACTTATTGTTGCCAAAATGAAAAGGGCTATTACTGCCAATGTTATTCTATATGTCTTCTTCATAATGTATGGTTTTTGTTGCAAAGATAATGCAAACGAGCGAAAAAACATCAAGTTTACTTGAATGTTTTTCCGAGTGCAGCTTATCTTATTTAAAGATAATGCAAACGAGCGAAAAAACATCAAGTTTACTTGAATGTTTTTCCGAGTGCAGCTTATCTTATTTAAAGATAATGCAAACGAGCGAAAAAAACAAATCTAAGTGAAGAGTGAAGAATTGAAAATCGGCGGCCGAAGGGAAAGCCAACAGAAGAGTGAAGAATCCAATGGAAGTGAATATCGCGAAAGTCGTGCGGAAAATGTGATGAAGTAGTGTGAAAGTCGTGCGGAAAATGTGATAATATAGGTTAAAAGTCGTGCGGAAAATGTGGTGAATCTTGTTTAATTGCTTGATATTTAGTATATTTGCTGCAAATATTAAAAATATGGATAGATTACTCATTGAAGATCTGAAGATTTGGAAAGATAAATCAGATAGAAAACCTTTAATACTTAGAGGAGCAAGACAAGTTGGTAAAACTTGGTTGTTGAAGGATTTTGGAGAGAAATGCTTCAAGGATATTTGCTATGTCAATTTTGAGCAAAAGGATATGCTCGGTAAGATATTTGAAGGAACATTATCGCCTCAGCGAATAATAGAGCAGCTGTCTGTATTTCATGGCAAAAAGATACAACCACAAGAAACGTTGCTTATTTTTGATGAAGTTCAGGAATTACCCCGTGCGCTGACCTCATTGAAATATTTTGCAGAAGAGGCACCCGAATATGCAATTTGTTGTGCAGGTTCATTGCTTGGTGTTGCCTTGCATGAGGGAACATCTTTTCCCGTGGGCAAGGTTGACTTCTTAGACTTATATCCATTGTCGTTTCGCGAGTTTTTAATGGCTAACGACGAGCAGATGTTGGTGGACTACATTATGTCAGGAAACCGTGACTTAAAGGTATTCGAAGAGAAGTTGATAGATTATCTGAAAAAGTATTTTATTATTGGTGGCATGCCTGCTGCAATATTAAAATGGTTGGACACTCATGATTTCTTCGAGGTGGATGATGTTCAGAAACAAATATTGTCTGCTTATACAAATGATTTCTCTAAGCATGCACCACGCCAGTTGGTAGAGAAGATAAGATATGTATGGGATAGTATACCTTCGCAATTGGCAAAAGAAAACAAGAAATTCATTTTTGGATTGGTTAGAGAAGGAGCCCGTGCGCGAGAATATGAAGACTCTTTGTTGTGGCTTTCTGATGCAGGCGAGATTATAAGAACTTATAATGTGAGTAAGCCCGATGTGCCATTGAAGGCTTATGCAGAATTGAAGAATTTTAAGGTGTTCTTGATGGATGTTGGTCTGTTGAGAGCTTTAAGCGATGTTTCTCCAAAGATTATATTGGAAGGAAGCAGGATATTTGAAGAATTTAAGGGCGCATTGACAGAGCAATTTGTTTGTCAAGAGCTACAGTTGTTTAAACGATTGCAAACCAATTATTATTGGACTTCATCTTCGCGTGCTGAGGTCGACTTCTTAGTATCTGACGGTATGGACGTTTATCCAATGGAAAGTAAAGCTGGGTTTACAATGAATGCCAAGAGCTTGAAGTCGTATAAAGAAAAATATTCTCCGAAGTTGTGTCTGCGAACATGTCTGTTGCCTTATGAACGCAATGAAGATGCCAAGATGCTGAATATACCTCTTTATATGCTCTTTGTGTTGCCATCAGAATTGGCAAACATTTGATAAGATTTTGTGAGAAAGATTATACATGTAGATATGGATGCTTTCTTTGCTTCGGTAGAGCAGAGAAACAATCCGGAATTGCGAGGAAAACCTATTGCGGTGGGCTACGACGGTCCGCGCGGTGTGGTGTCGACGGCAAGCTATGAAGCACGCCGATGGGGAGTTCATTCCGCTATGTCGATACAGACTGCGCACAGACTCTGCCCTGAGCTGATAGTGGTGGGAGGCGATAGGGAAGAGTATAAGCGAGTGTCGCAGCAGGTGCACGAGATATTCCAAGACTATACCGACGAGATAGAACCTTTGTCTATAGATGAGGCATTTCTCGATGTTACTAATAATAAGAAAGGTATAGAGATGGCGGTAGACATAGCGCGAGAGATAAGACAGCGCATAGCCGACGAACTGCATCTCACAGCCTCGGCAGGCATTTCGTATTGCAAATTCCTTGCCAAGGTGGCTTCCGACTACCGCAAGCCAAATGGTATGACCGTGATTCATCCCGACAAGGCACTCGACTTCATAGCCGATTTGCCTATAGAGAAGTTTTGGGGCATTGGCTCGAAGACTGCAGCACGTATGCACAGCATGGGCATCTTTACGGGCTACGATTTGCGCAAGGTTTCGGAAGCCCATTTGGTGGAAGTGTTTGGCAAGGTGGGCACAATATACCATAATTTCTCGTTGGGCATTGATGTGCGCAAGGTGGAAGCCGAAAGCGTGCGCAAATCGGTAGGTTGCGAACGTACTTTTGCTGAAGACATCGCTTCGCGTACCATATTATTAATAGAGCTTTATCATGCAGTATTGGAATTGGTGGAGCGAATAGCCAAAGCCTCTTTCTCCGGTCGCACACTAACATTGAAGATAAAGTATGCCGACTTCCGCCAGATTACGCGCAGCATTTCAGTCGACTCCTATCTCATCACCAAGACCGACATTCTGCCCATTGCCAAATCATTATTATCCCAAATCTCAGTATCGCCAATAATGAAGGTTCGCCTTCTCGGTCTCTCGGTGTCGAATCCAAACGGAACAGAAACAGAAGGCAAATGGCAAGAAGGATGGCTGTGGAAAGAGAAGAGAAGTTAAAGAAGTTAAAGAAGTTAAAGAAGTTATCGCTCCCTGACGGTCGCTAGAAGTTAAAGCCATTAGCCTTTTAGCTTGAGCCTTTAGTTGGAGCCTTTAGCTAAAAAATAATCTATAAGACATATGGCTTTAACTTCTTTTATTCTTTAACTTCTCTTCCTTCTCTTCTTTAACTTCTCTTCTTTATAACGAAAGTTCAATGAATAATAATGCAATAAATGTTTTATTTCTCTATCAAAAAGAAATATTTTATTAGATATTTATTGCATTATGAATAATTTGTTGTATATTTGCAACCAATATTGTAAGCGTACACAGATATATAACAATAAAAGGAAAGATAATATGATACTGGATATCGAAATGTTGAAGTCATTTTATGACTCTTATTCTTGCCGTGTAAAAGCTGCTAAGCAAGTGCTTAGCCGTCCGATGACATACGCAGAGAAAGTTCTCTACGCCCACTTGTTCGACAACAATGATATGAAACCATTCAGCCGTGGCGAATCTTATGTAAACTTCCGTCCCGACCGTGTGGCTATGCAGGATGCTACCGCCCAGATGGCTTTGCTCCAGTTTATGAATGCAGGCAAATCGCGTGTGGCTGTGCCTGCAAGTGTGCATTGCGACCACTTGATTCGTGCCGACAAGGGTGTAGAATACGATCTTCCTGCAGCTATGGAAGGCAACAAAGAGGTTTACGACTTCCTGAAGTCGGTATCTGAGAAATATCATATTGGCTTCTGGAAACCAGGAGCAGGAATCATCCATCAGGTGGTATTGGAAAACTACGCATTCCCAGGAGGAATGATGGTTGGTACAGACTCGCATACTCCTAACGCAGGCGGACTTGGTATGGTAGCCGTAGGTGTGGGTGGAGCAGATGCAGTAGACGTGCTCACAGCACAGCCTTGGGAACTAAAGATGCCACGCCTCATTGGTGTACGCCTCACAGGCAAACTATCTGGTTGGGCAGCACCAAAGGATGTGATACTAAAGATTCTTGGCATTCTTACCGTAAAGGGTGGCACCAATGCCATACTCGAATATTTCGGTCCTGGTTTGGACAGCCTTACAGCCACAGGTCGTGCAACAATCTGCAATATGGGAGCAGAACTTGGAGCCACATGCTCTATATTCCCTTACGATAACAATGCCTCAGAATATCTTCGCCAAACAGAGCGCTTAGAGGTTGCCACTATGGCAGAGCAGAATGCTGCAGAACTTCGTGCCGACGACGATGTGTTGGCAAATCCTGAGACTTATTTCGACCAGCTGTTGGAAATAGACCTTTCTACCATAGAGCCACATCTCAATGGTCCGTTTACTCCTGATGCTGCCACACCAATTTCGCAGATGAAGGCTAAGGGACCTGCCAACAGCTATCCAATGGAGGTAGAAGTAGGACTGATAGGTTCTTGTACCAACTCAAGCTACCAAGACCTCTGTCGTGCAGCTTCGGTAGTGAAGCAGGCTTTAGACAAGGGTATTGAGCCAAAGGGACAATTGATAATCAACCCTGGTTCGGAGCAAATTAGATATACTGCAGAGCGTGACGGCATACTCGACATCTTTAAGCAGATGGGAGCACTGATAATGACAAACGCCTGCGGACCATGTATCGGACAATGGAAGCGCCATACCGACGACAACAATCGCAAGAATGCCATCGTGACTTCATTCAATCGCAACTTCCGTCGTCGTGCTGATGGCAACCCAAATACATACGCCTTTATTGGTTCTCCAGAACTTACCACGGCTCTCGCAATAGCTGGTCGCCTGGATTTCAATCCTGCTGTAGACAGCCTTACAGATAAGAATGGCAACAGCGTGATGCTCGACGAACCTTCTGGTTATTGTTTCCCTCCACGCGGCTTCGAAGTTGAAGACAAAGGCTTCATAGCTCCTTCTGACGAAGCTAAGGATGTAGAAGTGGTTATCAATCCTGATTCTCAGCGTTTGCAACGTCTGCAGCCTTTCGCTCCTTGGGACGGCAACGACTATATAGACATGCCACTATTGATAAAGACTCAAGGCAAGTGCACCACCGACCATATCTCTATGGCTGGTCCTTGGCTCCGCTTCCGTGGTCATCTGCAAAACATCTCCGACAACTTGCTGATGGGTGCCGTGAATGCTTTCAATGGCGAGTCAAACCATGTGAAATGCCAACTCACAGGCGACTATGTAGAGGTTTCTACCGCTGCCAAAGCATACAAGGCAGAAGGATTGTCGAGCATCGTTGTGGCAGAGGATAACTATGGCGAAGGTTCAAGTCGTGAGCATGCAGCCATGGAGCCTCGATTCCTTAATGTTAAGGTGGTGTTGGCAAAGAGCTTTGCCCGTATTCACGAAACAAACCTTAAGAAGCAGGGTATGCTCGCCCTAACGTTCCAAGACAAGAATGATTACGACAAGGTGAAGGAAGACGACCGCATCAGCGTTGTCGGACTCAAAGAGTTTGCTCCGGGCAAACCGCTAACAGTAGTATTGAAGCATGCCGACGGCACAAGCGAGGAGTTCCTTGCACAGCATACTTACAACGACACACAGATAGCATGGTTTAAGGCTGGAAGCTGTCTGAACAATATGTAAAACAATAGCACAACATGAAGAAAGAATATCTAATATATAAGCTTAGCGACGAGGTAAAGAACTCGTGCAAGATAGACCGCGAGGCTTTCACCAAATATGGTGTTAAGCGCGGCTTGAGAAACGAGGATGGTAGTGGTGTGTTGGTGGGATTGACCAACATCGGTAATGTGGTTGGTTACGAGCGTGATGCTGAAGGCAAACTGCAGCCTACAGAAGGTAAACTATACTATCGTGGCTATGAGCTCGACGACATCGTAACTCCGTTGCTAAAAGAGAAGCGTTGCGGTTTCGAAGAGATTGCTTTCCTCTTGCTCTCAGGCAATCTGCCTGACAAGGAAGAGCTTGCAGCCTTCCGCGAGTTGCTCAACGATAATATGCCTCTCGACCATCGTACCATCGTACACATCATCGACCTCGAGGGTGCTAACATCATGAACATCTTGGCTCGTTGTGTGCTCGAAATGTACACCTTCGACCCTAATCCCGATGATATTTCGCGCGACAACCTCATGCGTCAGTCTATAGAGCTTATCGCTAAGTTCCCTACCATCGTGGCTTATGCTTACAACATCTATCGCCACTCTGTGCAGGGACGTAGCCTCCACATTCGTCATCCAAAAGAGAATCTCGGCATAGCTGAAAACTTCCTCTATATGCTCAAGCATGAAAACTATACCGAACTCGACGCTCGCATGCTCGACCTTCTGCTTATCATCCAGGCTGAGCATGGTGGTGGTAACAACTCTACCTTCACAGTTCGTGTAACAAGTTCTACACGTACCGACACATATTCAAGTATCGCAGCAGGTATCGGTTCGCTTAAAGGTCCGCTTCATGGTGGTGCCAACATCAAGGTTATCAACATGTTCCACCATCTAAAGGAGCAGATTGCCGATTGGACAAACATTGACGAGATAGACACCTATCTCACACGCATGCTCGACAAGAAGGCTTACGACCAGTCTGGTCTTATCTATGGTCTTGGTCATGCCGTATACACCATGAGCGATCCTCGTGCCGTTGAGCTAAAGAAGTTGGCAGGCGAATTAGCCAAGGAGAAGGGAAGAGTGGCGGAATACGAATTCCTGAAGCTCATAGAGCAAGAAGGCATCAAGTGTTTGATGGCTCGCGGACGCACAAAACCAGCTTGTGCTAACCTCGACTTCTATTCAGGTTTCATCTATGAGATGATTGGTTTGCCACAGGAAATCTATACTCCTATATTTGCCATGGCACGTATCGTTGGTTGGACAGCCCATCGCATAGAAGAGCTCAACTTCGAGAGCCGTCGTATCATCCGTCCTGCATACAAGAATATCCAAGACAGCAAAGAGTATACTCCGCTTGCTGATAGATAAGTTAGATGGAAGTATAGCTAAATTAATTGAAGTTTCGCATGTACGGAAGTTATAGTAGTTAAAGAAGTTATCACTCCCTTCGGTCGTTAGAAGTTATAGCCAATAGCCTTTTTGGTTGTATATTTAGCTATAAAGCATATGGCTTTAACTTCTCTAACTTCTTTAAATTCTTTAACTTCCACATTTGCGAAAGTTGAGTAAATTAATATATAAGCTCAACTAAAAGCTCCCCCGATAAATATGCTGAATCATATTTGTCGGGGGAGCTTTCTTTTGTCTATTTTTACGGGAATATAGGCATAAGGAGGGTTAAATTGTTCCTTAATTAATATTATTCCCCACAAAGCAGGAGAATATCAGATTTTTTCTCTATATTTGCAAAGTGAACTTATGTTGCTTATTTATAATCTATTATATTAACTTAAACTAATAAAATTATGGAAAGAAAAAACTATTACTCCTGGGCATTTGCCTTGTTGTGTACCTTTAGTACAAATGCCGTGGCGCAAACTGTTCCACGACCTGCATTGTTTGGTATCGACATTAATGCAGTCACCCAGCAGCGCGTTCCTGAAAACAAGGCTAAATCTTCTGCCGCTCCTTTTGGCACCACAGCGAAGAGTGTTGTCAAAGCACATATTGTGCCTGCTCCTAAAAGTAGCGAAGAGACTATCAATGTGCTCACAGGAATTAAGCGTTATGATGGTAAAGATCAATGTATAGGGACAAGTACCTTCGAGTACGACAAACAAGGTCGCATCTTAGTAGAAGACAATGGTTATAGCCGCTACGACTATACCTATACGGACAATGCTGCTGGAGAATGGATAGAGATGTTGGTAGTAGGAACTAATGAGAATGGTGCAAAAACTAAAACTCTATCAAAACGAGAGTTCGATAGTCAAGGCAGAATAATAGCAGGGTATACCTATCGTAGCAATTCTACAGATGGACAATTGGAACTTTACTTTGAGGCTAACTATGTTTATACCGAAAGTGGCGAATGTATAGAGACGAAGCTGCTATACTCTATTGGTAGAACCAACGATAATGATGTAGTTTGGAATGGCCATGTGCTTACATGGTATGAGCCAATACAGGACTATATTGAAGACAAATATTATTGGGACAAATATTCAGAGACTTCTGTTGAAGGCGATATCTGCACCACCAATTACTATAAATTAAAATCGGAATCTGGAGATTTTAGCGAAGGATTCTATAAGTATAAAAGTTGGTCGCGCTCTTCTACAAATAAAGACTTAATAATGGTGGAGCATGATCAATGGTCAGGCTTATACCCTTATTCGTTGATTTATACTTACAATATAGATGGCTCTTTGTCAAATCGTGATGGAGTTAAGATTGTGTATGAAGAAGATGTGCCTGCTAAGGGATATACAAGAAAGACAGAATATCACTCATATCTTTGGACGGATGAACTATGGACACCAGGATACCGAGAAAGCTATACCAACGGCTTTGATGAAAAAAAGCTCAATTCAGAAGGGTATAGAGAAAAAATATTTGAGGGTTATAATACATTTACAGGATGGCATGTTAACATGAAAGAACGCTATGAGGCTGTGCCATGCAACATAGACGGAATATCTATACAAAAATATATTGCAACGAATTATGACGAGGAGGGTAATGAGACGTCTGTACGAACTCGAAATACATTCTACAACACTTCTGACAACTCTGAAGTTTACAACATTTACCTTTATGACAACGGTAATTATGTAAAGGGCGAAAGAGAAAGTGATGAGTGCTTTGTCTATGTGTTCTATGACAGCAATGGCAAGGAGCTGAAACGTCTGCGTAGTATATTAGAATCAATTATTAATGAGTATGATCATAGGTATATACTTGAGGAGTTGAAGGATGGTGTATGGACAAAAATCACAAACCAAAAGATAGAGATTGGTGAAAATGAAAAGTTAATCCTTCAATTAGACGAGAATGGTTATACTAAATATGAAGAGACTTACCATAATGGTCAGATATATGGCCGAACAGAGTATACATATACTGATGATGGATATACTATGATAGGTTATTTAACCACAAGTAATGGTGAATTATATAAGAATCATAAATATGAATCATATCTCTCTTCTGATAATGTATTAACAGACATTTCTGTTAGTTACGACATAGAAGGAAAAATCATGTTTGGAACAAAAATAGAACAATATCCAAACGGTCTTGTGAAGAAATATTATATACAGCCTGATGGAACGTTCAAATTTAGTTCTAAGAGTATCTCTGACTATGTTTCAACTGATGAAAATGGCTATGTAACAACCATAAAACGCACAGTCGACGACCAAGATAATGAAAATGTTGATGAAGTAAGCAAGACGATAACTCGAAGAACAGAAGACAATTCCTACATAGAAAGCTACGAGAAAAAGGATGGCAAATGGGTAGGCGTAAATAAAGAAGAAAGCACGAGAGTTGTTTTCCCAGAATTTGATCTTGTGCCTAATAACGATTCAAGGGTAATGGTTGAAAATTGGAGAATCTTTTTTGGTTGCTCATATGTTGATTCTAAATATTATTCTTGGGATACAGCCAACAATACATGGGTTCTTGATAGAAGTAATGTAAGTGAGTTTGCTGTTAATGGCAATATGCTGGAATACAAATCTAAGTCTCATTCACAAAAGTATGATGTAGAGGTTCTTGGTTATGTAAAGCGTGATGATGCTCACCGCATGACAGAAATATGCAGAGTTGACAAAACCATTTATCCTAATGGCAATACTGAGGTCAATAGAACACTTTTATACAAATATACGTATAACAGCGATGGTAAGTTGGCACAACAAGAAATCTACCAAGACGACACATATCTTGGTCGCACGGTTTACACCTATAGCGATATCGTAGTTACAGAAGTGGAGCAGATTATAGATGGAGCTGCATACAAACTGCTTATAAGCGGACATGACATCGTAGCTAATAGCAAGTCTGCCATCACGCTCTACGACATGTCGGGTAGAGTTGTGGCACAAGGCTCTAACGGCAAGGTTGTTGCTCCATCTAATGGCATGTACGTAGTGTCTGTAGATGGAAAGAATATAAAAATATCTGTAAACGCTAAGTAAGATAATAAATAAATGATGTAGTAAATGGGTAGGGCATTTTTTTGTCCTACCCATTTTACTTTTCGGAGATATTGCAAGATAATATAAAATGCATTATCTTTGCACAAGATAAATAACTAAAAGATGGAAGATAAATTTGAAATGCTTTGGCTCGAAAAGCGCAAGGCTATATTGATGAACAACGAAGAGTATCGCAAAGCAACTGAAGGATATAAGATGTCGTCGGGGGCAGACTGGCTATTGTTTGGTATGCCTATTGTTGCTGCAATCATAGTATTAGACCAATCGTTTTTTGCCAACGAGATGCTCAATTGGCTACTTGGTGCTGGTGTAGCAGCAGTAATGTTTGTGATAGCCGTTGCCGTGAAATCGTTTATTATAGGCGCACGCCCTGTATCGGAAATAGAAACAGAGATTAAGCAACGATGCAAGGAACAATTTGACGCTACAGGGAAGTTTTAAAAATGTGACTTAATACAGATTTACTTTACACGGTTTTAACATTTAAAAGATAGTGTA
>ERZ1026852.321-NODE-321-length-31823-cov-9.244082_pt1 | contig 31823 bp, 32 predicted proteins | sample MGYA00380156_ERZ1026852 | MGnify/ENA primary metagenome ERZ1026852 (study PRJEB33269, sample SAMEA4719792) | human gut metagenome | biome: human-associated habitat; feature: organic feature; material: feces | place: Cameroon | collected 2013-10 ...
ATGCAGTCCTTTCGGACTTGCATCTGAGCGATGGCGCAGTGGACGTATTAAGGAACACATTAGACTTTGCAAGCAAAGTCGTGTGCCAACGAGCGTTCCGCCGCTCTTTGGGTTCTTCCCGGCAGGGCACTGGAAAATGGGGTGCCCTGTGCAGCACGGGGCACATCCGTCACCTCGCACAAAAAATTGACCACAGGTTTTACTTGACAATTCGCGGAATATGCACTATCATAACCATGAGATGAATATAATGTTTATAACGATATACTCAATTTGAGGGTGAGGTATTCCATGGCGATCAATGATAGTGCTGTCGTCCCGCTTTACCAGCAGGTAAAGGATGATATCCGTGCCGCGATCGAGAGCGGCAAGTACAAAACCAACGAGAAGATCCCTCCGGAGCCGGAACTGAGTGCAGAATACTCGGTCAGCCGCATCACGGTGCGCCGTGCGGTGGAAGAGCTGTGCGCCGAAGGGTATCTGGTCAAAATGCAGGGGCGGGGCACCTTTGTCAGCAAGCCCCGCATCCATCGCAAGTTTACCAGCGGCAGAGGTGCTGCCAGCTTTACGGAGATCTGCAAAGAAAACGGTATGGTGCCGGGTGCCCGGCTGCTGAACCGTCAGATCGTGCCGGTGCGCAAGGATGAAGAAGCCTTCTTCCATGTAGGGCCGGATGCGCTGCTCATCTATATCCAGCGTCTGCGCACCGCCGATGGTCAGCCGGTATTTCTGGAGAATCTGTTCCTGCCCTACGAGCCTTATAAGAGCCTGATGAGCGAGAACCTCAATGATGTTTCCATGTTTGACGCCATTGAGCACATCTCCGGGCTGCGCCCTGCAACGAGCTCCCGCCAGCGCATTGAGGCGGTGCGGGCCACGGCAGAACAGGCACAGCTGCTCAACCTTTCGCTGGGCGAGCCGCTGCTGTATCTGAACGCCTACTTCCATGACCAATATGACCACCCCCTGTGCATCGGGCGGCAGTATTACATTGGAAGCCGGTATATGTTTGAGTTTTAAGGGCAGCATTCTGTCCCCCAAGAGCGTCTTTTCCACCCGGAAAAGACGCTCTTTTTGTCGTTCCAAGGAGAATTGTTGGTGAAACTGCTAAAATATAGGGGGAACGCTTTGTGCACGTCACCAAAGCTGAGATTATTTTAACAAAACCTCTTGACGTCTGCGTGAAATGTGGTACTATGTACATGACGATTATGACGTCTATGACGAGTGAGACGATACAGACGCCGAAGAGATGAAGGAAACACAAGAAAGGTCGTGGATGCGTATGAACCGAATCATTCTTGCTTCGCACGGAGGGCTGTCTGCCGGAATGAAGGACACCGTGCAGATGATCCTTGGCGAGTTGCCGAACCTTTATGCCATTGCCACCCTGCGGGATGAGACCGAGCCCATCACGGCAGCGGCACGCCGGCTGCTGGATGGCTTTGCAGCAGAGGATGCTGTGTACATCGTGACCGATGTGATGGGCGGCAGCGTGAACAACGAGATGCTGACCCTGCTGCCGGAGTATCCGGCTGTGCACCTGATCTGCGGCATGAACGCTTCTCTGGTGCTGACCCTTGCTTCCAACGACGAAGCCCTGACACAGGACGAACTGGCCGAGTGCATCGCAGATGCCAAGGCGCAGATCATTGATTGCAACCTGCTGCTGAAAAACGCAGCCCAAGATGAGGAGGATGACCTATGATCAAATTAGTACGTCTGGACTACCGTCTGCTGCACGGTCAGGTGGTATTCTCGTGGACCGGCCATGTGGGCGCACAGCGCATCATCGTGGTGGACGATGACGCCGCCAACGACGAGATGAAAAAGTCCGCCCTGCTGCTGAGCAAGCCTGCCGGTGTCCGGGTAAACATCTTTACGGTGGACAAAGCCATCGCCAAGATGCCCAAGGTGGAGCAGCTGGACGAGAAGATCATGATGATCTTCGGCAACACCGCTGCCCTGCTCAAGTTCTGTCAGGCATACCCCAAGATCAAAGAGATCAACTACGGCGCTGTGGCCAACAAGCCCGGCTCCACGGCCTTTGACCAGTCGGTGTTCCTGACCCCGGAGGAGCAGGCCGACACCCAGAAACTGCTGGATATGGGCATTAAGATCTACAGCCAGCAGACCCCCACCTTTAAGGTAGTACCCATCGATCACACCTGATCGTAAGGAGATAAGAAGGAGGAATTGACCCATGTTTGTTACCGCACTGCTTCTGGGTCTGGTTGGCGTGTTCTGCATTCTGGACTCGCGCATTCTGGGCCGCATGAACTTTGAGCGTCCGCTCATCACCTGCACCATCGTCGGTGCGCTGCTGGGTGATCTGCAGACCGGCCTGACCCTTGGCGCATCCATCGAGCTGATGAGCCTTGGCATCGTGAACATCGGCGCAGCTGCACCCCCGGACATGAACATGGCTGCCATCATCTGCGCAGCCTTTGCCATCCTGACCGATGCTTCTGCCGAGACTGCACTGGCACTGGCCATTCCCATCGCCGTTCTGGGCCAGATGCTGGGCGTGCTGATGCGCACCATCCTGTCCAACCTGACCCACGTTGCCGACCACGCCATTGAGGAAGGCAAGTTCCGCAAGGCATGGAGTATGCACATCGTCTGGGGCACCGTGCTGTACAGCCTGATGTACTTCATCCCCATCTTCCTGTCCGTCTACTTCGGCACCGATCTGGTGCAGAAGATCGTGGCCTTCATCCCTGCATGGCTGACCGATGGCCTGAACCTTGGCAGTAAGTTCCTTACCGCTTACGGTATTGCCCTGCTGCTGTCCACCATGCTCAACCGCGACCTGACCGTTTACTTCCTGCTGGGCTTCTTCTTTGTGGGTTATCTGGGTCTGGACGTCACCGCTGTGGCCATCTTCGCCGCAATTCTGGCTGTGATTCTGACCGGTCTGAAGTATGGCAAGGGCGCACCTGCCGCAGCCGCTGCCGGTGCAGCTGCTGCCAACCCGGATTACGACCCGCTGGAAGATGACGACGATCTTTGATAGGAGGAAGCTGAAATGAGCAACGCAACCAAGACTGCAAAGCGCAGCGACTTCAAGAAATACTTCCAGTTCATGTGGCGCTCCCTGAACATTCAGGCCTCCTGGAACTACGAACGTCAGATGAACATGGGCTTTTTGTACGGCATCGCTCCCACGCTGGACGAGCTGTACCCCAACGAGAACGACCCTGAGCAGCTGGCGCACAAAAAGGAAGCCTACGAGCGCGAGATGGCGTTCTACAACTGCACCCCGCAGACCAGTGCCTTTACGCTGGGTCTGGCTGCTTCCATGGAGGAGCAGTACGCCGCCGACCGTGAGAACTTCAACCCGGAGACCATCAACGCCGTCAAGACCTCGCTGATGGGCCCCCTGTCTGGTGTGGGCGACTCCTTCTTCCAGGGCACTGTCCGTCTGATCGCTTTTGGTCTGGGCATCTCTCTGGCACAGCAGGGCAGCGTTCTGGGCCCCATTCTGGCCATGATCATCTCCATCGTCCCCTCTGTGCTGGTCACATGGTTTGCCGGTAAGCTGGGCTACACCATGGGCAGCAAGTACCTGACCAAGCTCAACGGCGGCATGATGGACAAGCTGATGTACGTCTGCGGCATCGTAGGCCTGATGGTCATCGGTGCCATGGTGGCAAGCATGGTGGGGCTGACCACTCCCATTACCTTCGCAAGCACCGGTCTGGTGCTGCAGGATGTGTTGAACACCATTCTGCCGAACCTTCTGAACCTTGGCATCGTGATGCTGATGTACACCCTGATCCGCAAAAAGGTCAAGACCGGCTGGCTGCTGGGCATCTGCATCGTGGGCGGTGTTGCCATCAACGCCCTTGGTCTGTTGGTGTAACCGGGACTCCGGCTTACATAGATATCCGTACGCCTGTAATTTGTGATTCATCAGTACAATAAGAAAATAATTTGGAGGATTGCATTATGTATAACATTGATCTGGCAAACGTCAAGTCCATCGTGGCAGACATCGTGGCAAAGCACAACGTGGAGAACGTGGCCTTTGTTGGCTGCGGCGCTTCCAAGGCAGAGCTGTACCCCGCAAAGTACTTCCTGGCAAACTGCAGCAAGAAGCTGCGCGTGGCACACTACACCGCCAACGAGTTCAACTACGATACCCCCGATTGGCTGGGCGACACCACCGTGGTCATCACCGCTTCTCTGGGCGGCAGCACCCCTGAGACCGTCAAGGCAAACAGCGTGGCAAAGGCTGCCGGTGCAACCGTTGTCAGCGTTACCCACGCTGCCGGTTCTGCCCTGACCAAGGAAGCTGACTACACCATCGTCCACGGCTTTGAGGCAAACTACGCCGCTAAGCTGGAAAAGATGGGCTACGTTCTGGCACTGGCTGTGGAGATCCTGCAGCAGGTGGAGGGCTTCGACAAGTACGACAAGATGATCGAGGGCCTGACCAACGTGTTCGAGGCTGCCGAGAACGCTGCCAACTCTGCCCGCAAGTCTGCCAAGGAGTTCGCTGAGAAGTACAAGGACGCTCCCGTCGTCTACGTCATGTCCAGCGGCGCTTCCATGGAGGTCGCTTACTCCACCTCCATCTGCCTGATGATGGAGATGCAGTGGGTCAACTCCGGCTCCTTCCACAGCGGCGAGTTCTTCCACGGCCCCTTCGAGATCGTAGACAAGGACGTGCCCTTCATCCTGCTGATGAACGACGGCAAGACCCGTCCCGTGGATGCCCGCGCACTGACCTTCCTGCACCGCTTCGATGCTCTGACCACCGTTGTGGATGCAAAGGACTACGGTCTGGGCAATGCTGTGGACAGCAGCGTCATCACCTACTTCAACCCGCTGATGCACACCGCTGTGTTCCGCGTCTATGCTGAGGAGCTGTCCTACGTCCGTCAGCATCCGCTGACCCTGCGCCGCTATATGTGGAAGCTGGAGTACTAAGCGTTCAACAGGGATCAATAGACCCATGCTTGGGGGAGGGGCTTGCCCCTCCCCCTTTTTTGATGAAGAGGGAAATGAAGAATGATTGAAGCAGTGATTTTTGATATGGATGGGGTGCTGGCGGATACGGAATACTACTACGAGAACCGCCGCAAAAACTTTCTGCTGGAAAACGGTATCCCCATCCCGGAGGGTAACTTCATCGGCTCCAACGAAAAAGCCATCTGGGAAGCCATTGTTCCCAACGACCCTGTGCGCCGTCAGGAGATGCTGATGGCTTATCGGGAATACCGTAAGGCGCGCCCCACCCCCTACGGCAAGCTTACCGACCCGCAGGCAGAGCCGCTGATGAATGCGCTGCGCAGCCGTGGGCTGAAGGTAGCGGTGGCGTCCTCCAGCGCAGCACCGGATATCATGAAGATGCTCACGGAGGGTGGTCTGAAAGCAATGGTGGATTTCGCCTTCAGCGGCGAGGACTGCGCCGCCCATAAGCCTGCACCGGACATCTATCTCAAGGCGCTGACGGCACTGGGATTGACGGCAGATAAGGCCATTGCGGTGGAGGATTCTCCCACCGGCATTGCCTCCGCAAAGGCGGCAGGATTAAAGGTTCTGGCACTGAAGCCCCGCCACGGCGAGCCGCTGGACCAGTCCGCCGCAGACTGCATCATCACCCGACTGATGGATGTGGCGGAGCATCTGGACTGAGATGGAAGCGATCAAGAACAGCCTGCGCAAAAACCTGACCCCGGCACAGTTGTGGAGCGGCGCACGCTTTTTTCTGCTGCTGAATCTGAGTCTGATCATTTGTGCAGCGGCACTGAACTTTTACTGTGCGCCCAACCACTTTGTATTTGGCGGCACCACCGGTCTTTCCGTCGTGCTGGCCACCTGCTTTCCGGTGTTGAGCGTCAGCAACTTTATGTGGATCACCAATGCGGTGCTGGATGTGCTGGGCTGTGTCTTTCTGGGCGTAAAGGCTATGGGATGGACGCTGTATTCTTCCTTCATGCTCAGCTTTTATTCCAGTATGTGCGAAAAGCTGTTTCCCATGTCCCGGCCTTTGACGAATGACACTCTGCTGGAGCTGTGCTTTGCGGTGGCACTGCCTGCCATTGCCAGCGGCATCGTGTTCAACATCGGAGCATCCACCGGCGGCACCGAGATCGTGGCGATGATTTTACACAAGTACATTAAGGTGGAGATCGGCAGGGCTCTGCTGCTCAGCGATATCGGCACGGTGCTGTTTGCGGCTTGCATTTACGGCCCGCAGACCGGGATGTACTGCGTGCTGGGGCTCATCGGGCGCAGCACCATCGTGGACACCGCCATTGAGAGCCTGAACCTCCGCAAGGTGTGTACGGTCATCACCTCAAGGCCGGAGCCCATCCGGCGTTTCGTTACGGAAACACTGGGACGCACAGCCACCCAGCAGAACGCCACCGGTGTGTACACCGGCGAGCCCCGCACCATGATCATGGTGGCGCTGACCCGGCGGCAGGCAGGGCTGCTGCGGGATTTCCTGCGCCGGGAGGACCCGGAGGCCTTTCTGACCATCGTCAACTCCAGCGAGATCATCGGCAAGGGATTCCAGTCGGTCTGAAAATGCAGAATGCCCGCCCACCTGTGGAAAACCACGGTGGGCGGGCATCATTATATATGGTAAATGGTTATTTACGCTGACATTTCAGGATTTACGCTGAAAATACGCTGAGAAACACGCGCCGCGCGATTAGCGATTTTGCCGCGCGTTTTCTAAGGCTCAATCTTCCAGTCTGCCGTGGTCACACCCCAGCGACAGAGGAGATAATATGACAAATATAAACCCCTCTGCACAGGTAAATACTTTGTGCAGAGGGGTTTATAGGTTAAAGGGAACTCAAATAAGACCAAGTTCGGATTTGAGGCCTTCCTGAAGGACACCAGAAAAATTGATATGGGCAGCTTCAGCAGCGTCGTTCAGCCAGCCAGGGATAGAAAGCGTTTTTTTAACGGGCTTAAACTTCTTCTTGTACTCATCCATATCAAACGGAACCATTGCTACGAAGTCACCCGGATCAACGGTTAATGCAGAAGGGAGAGACGGTTTAGGGCAAACTTTCTGATCTTCAAGCATAAGGCCGATTGCGTCTTGAGCCATAGTGACTGCTTCGTCCATGGTTTCACCCTGTGTGAAACACCCTTCAATATCTGGAATGATGACAGAATAACCTACTTCTTCTGGATGAAAAATAGCAGGATAAAAAATAGCGTTCATGTGATTACCTCATCTATATAAAAAGAACACCAGATTCAATAATTATGGCGTTCAAAAATGTTAGCATACAGGAAATGCGCAACTGTATGGATTGGCATTTTTTGATTTACGCACATCAGCTCAATTGCATTTAGTGCGGGGCATTTTATGACCTCCATTTATTTTAAGATTGAATGTAAGAATTCAATCAGGTGATTATTCACTGATACCGGCTTGTTTGAGGATATTCTTCTCAGTACCGACTTTCAGATCTTTAGCATGAACTGGAACGATTGTTGTCTTTCCAGTTGTCGGGTTGTGGTACTTGGCATGGGAACCATTTGCACTGACGTAGACAAAACCGTGCTGCTCCAGCAGCTTAATGATCTGCTTCGGAGTCTTTGGCATATACGCACTCACCTCCTTTTGCTTTCCGCCTTCAGTATATACGTAAAATACGTATATGTCAAGAGCTAAAAAAGGATTGCTCAGCATAAGGCTAAGCAATCCTTTTCCGTAATCTGGACGTGATGATAAGCGAAAACTTGTGTATGTTAGATTACACAAGTTATATTGTGTAATTGTGCGAATTTCATTGGCGGTTTTAATGTCCGATAATAGTAATTTGCGGACATTAAGTCATTAAATAAAGAGCCGCTGCATCTTGCAGCGGCTGATGGCCGACATCATGTTGGACGAGTGTTTTACTCTTTAGGAGTTGCCTGATCTAAAATCTGATGCACATATTCATTTACAGACAAATCGGAATTTTGAGCAGCTTTCTTCACGCGCTCATAGAGGCTTGGCTGTAACACGAGTTGAAGACGGCGGCTCTTAGTTTCTACATACATCGGATTCATCTTATACCCAGCTGGTGGCGTGTTGGAATTTGGAACGGGAGCATTGGCTTTTATTGATTCTTGTGCCGATTCATCTGTTTTTTGCACAGGGGCACTGACCTTGGGGGGCTCTTGTGCCTTCTCAGTCGATTCTTCCGGTTCTGGTGCAGTGATAAAACTTAATGCTGGATTTGCCTTGAAATCTATTTTCTTTGTGCCCATACCTTTTATTCTCCTTTAAGAATCTCGTCAATGAATGCAGCATAATCGTCTGTTACCTTTGCTTTAGGTGCGTATTTGAAAAGACTCTGCTGACTTATCTGAGCTTCTTTTACAGCGATTGCTTCACGAATGGTGGTCTTAAAGACTTTAGTGCCAATTTTTTTTGCAAGTTGGTTAGCGAGATCAGCAACATCTCTGCTCAGAACAGATCTCGAACTATAACGAGTGAGCAATATCCCATCGACTTTCAATGCAGGGTTACAATACTTCTTAACAGGTTTCATAGTTTCCGAAAGCTGCTCGATGCCTTGCAAGCTATAAATATCAGCCTGTGCAGGAATAACGACACTATCGCAAGCTGTAAGAGCATTGATCGTCAGGATGCCGAGTGCTGGAGGCGTATCAATGACGATGTAGTCATACTTGCTTTCAAGCGGTTCAAGAGCTTCTTTTAATCTGTACTCCTTTCCAGTATCGGCAATAAAGGCATCAGCACCTGCAAGAGATGTGCTGGAAGGAATAATATCGCCATTATCGGTGTGCTGGATAGATTCCTGTGCAGTTGCTTTCTGCGTTAGGACTTCTAAGGTGGTGATTTCATTAGGGTCTGCGCCGAATGTGTATGTCATGTTTCCCTGCGCATCCAAGTCTATTGCTAAAACTGAAAAACCCTTTAAGCTAAGACCAGCTGCCAGAGCTTCAGCTGTTGTGCTTTTTCCTACGCCGCCTTTTTGATTGATGATGGCTATTTTCTTACTCATTGAAGGTTGCTCCTTTGACGATGTGTAATTGATGTTGTGTATATGCTTATGTGTAATTGTGTAAGTTTCACTGTGTATATGCCACTGTGTTTGCGTTTATCCAAAAATCGCTTTAGCTATGCGATTTTCACTATCATTCTTTGCTCTTTCCAGTGCATGACTATAAATAAGAGTAGTATTGATATTTGCATGACCCAGTAGTTGCTTCGTTTCTTCTACCGTTCCACCATTCAGCAAATTCAAAGTGGCTGCTGTATGCCGCAGGCTATGTGCTGTCAGTCTATCACTCTTCAAATCGATCTCTATGAGGTGATTTTTAGCAACACGACTAATGCTGCGTGTTGTCATGCGTCCGCCGCTGTTTCGATTTGAAATAGATGAAAAAAGTGGAGCGCTTGAATCAGTCTGACCTCGAACCACAAGATACTTTCTGATAGCCTCTTCAACTGGTTCTGCAATTTTTACATAATCCGCTTTTTCTTCATGGCCCTTTCCCTGATAGTAAAGTGCTACGGAATCTCCGGCTGCTCTAATGTCCCCAATATCTGCCCGGACAATGGAAATCGTTCTAAGTCCGGTCGTTACCATTAAAGAAAGCATCGCATAATCGCGCAGCCCTTTTAGGGTGGAAGTGTCAATGGAATCAAGTAGCTTGCTTACCTGCTTTGTGGTCAGATAGTCCCTCTTGTATTCTGAATCCAGTTTTGCACCTTTGATATGTGCAGCGATGTTCGGATACAGTCTTTCTTGCTCTGTCCACTGGAAGAATAGCTTGACAGCTTCTAGGTAGCTCTGCACAGTCGTTGGCTTATGATTTTTCTTCAATTCATCACGGTAAGCAATAACTGTCTCTCTCGTTGGCTGTCGAATTCCACAGACGGAAAGGTATTCTCTAAAATACTTGATTCCTTTTGTATAGGATTCTACTGTTTTTGGACTTGCATCGATGAATGCAATCCAGCGGCTAAACAAATCTTGAGTTAGTGAATTTTGTTCAATCAGATAATTTGTGCGATGGATTGATAATTCTTCCATTGCTAAGTCATCCTTCACATTTGTGTATGTGTGGTTGTGTAATCGCTATTGTGTATATGCTTTTGTGCATACGTCATTCTGCTTATATTATAGACTTTTTATTGTAAAACGTCAACTTTTATTTTATAAAAAGAGATATAATCCTTTGAAAAGTATATTCATTCTCAATGCTGATCAATTGGTACTACGTATCTAATCATTGCCTCTGAATGACTGCACTAGTGGTTGAATGCTAAAAAAGCAGGACTAACGTTGCACTTGCATCGTCAGCCCTGCTGAAAACTATCTATTATATGTAGGTGTTTTTTCTCCGTACACTAGTTGGCTACCTTAATGCCACAGGAAATATGCAACTGCATCACCAAGATAGTAGCCAAACTTATAGCAAGCATTTCCGGTCTGCCAAATAAGATCAAAGATAGTCATAATAATTCGCTCCTTTTTATTTGTATTTACTAGGTTCTTATACCTAGCTTCTGGTTATAGTATAGCTTAAATAATACAATAATCCATCCATCGATAGGATAATGAAAATCGAAATTTTGTTAACTATCATTAAAAAATCTCTAAGAATTACTATAGATTTATCCGCTACTTCGATGTATAATACAAAAAAGGAGGATTATCTATGAACGATCTATGGAAAGTCACTTTAGATGCAGATGGTGAAGATATCATTCTTGTTGTCAACCTAAAAGAAAGACTTGTTTATTCCCAGATAAATCCCAATAGCAAGATAAAAGATAAGGACCAGAAGCTAACCTATTCACAGCAGCAGGTCATATGTAAGCTTGCAGAAAACATAAATCAGGCAGTCTCATATTCAGACTTATATGCTTCGTATTCTGATTCTGATGGTGATGTCGCAGTTCCAAATGATAGCAATACGCGAATTACCATAGCGAAACTCAAAGCTACTTTTCCATACTATATTAGAGAATCCATTGCATCAGAACGGAAGATTGGTTATAAGCTCATAGCGAAAAGTATGGTGCCTATCGATAAGACGAAAATAGGCCAGCATGAAAATACTCATGAAGGGCATGAGCGCCTTTATGATCTGGTGGGTGATTATTACGGCTTCTATCTAGATCCACTTGGGACAGGAGCTACCCTGGCTACATATATACATATTGACCAATATCTAAATGCCTACGCCATTCTTAATATTCGCAATGACGAAATTTTGTCCTCTAATAGGATTCCTACTGTCTTCCGTCCTGAAAATCAGGAAAATTATTATAATAGCTTCAAAAAATTTCAGAAGGATTTAGATGAAAACAATCAGCGGTGTTCTTTTGGTGAAGGAACCGTTTCTTCTGATGGATCAATTTCAATTATTACGCTAAGAACTCCGCATGGACGTGGTGAAAAATGGACAATTGTTATAGATCTAAGCAATTATCTTTCGTGTGCGAGAAGCCATTCAAATGAGAATGATCGGTATCGAGGTGGATTAGGGCTCGTTTGCGCTTCCAGAACTACAAATGGCACAATGTGTTTCAGGATTGGACTTGTTCGGAAGAAATTTTTCAACAGTTTTTTCAGTTTGGATAACGATGAGATTAAATCCAGATTACAAATCCTTGATGATAGCAGAAATGCTATTTGGCGACCTCTTAAACTTAGCGGTTTTCTTGATAAGATATGGTATAATTGGATTATGGGATAACAAAATTTTTACTATCTATCCAACCTGTTTCTTGTTAGAATTCGACTTGATCGTTGTTTTCCTACAAATTTCTAAATAATAGCGCAGCCAAGTTGTATATAAAACAGCCTTGGATGCGCTATTTTTTTGCTGGTCAGCAGAGCATGGCGTTACGTGCTTTCCATATATAGAATCAGGTTTTTCTTATAGACTCTCCATAGCTTTCCTACCTTGAATGCAGGGATTTCCCCTGAGTTCAAGAGATCCAAAAGAAGATTCTTGCCAACGTGCAAAATTTCCTGAACTTGCTTAAAATTCAGAACATCTGGGTATTTTTCTAAATCTGACATCGAAATCCATCTCCATTCTTTAGTTTATTGTGTTACAGTGTTGTTTGATGTGTCCCTCTTAGGTATGTCTTTCTCCATAACATCCGCAATCCAGCGAATCACGTTCCCTCATTGTCGATTTCCTGCACCCTTGAATAGATCGGCGCAACCGGAAACCGTGCATACTGCCGCTTGTTCAGAATCCGATCCGGGATAATCACTGTGTTGATTTCCAACACATCCAACGCTGCCTTGATTTGCTTCTTTTTGCGGTAGCTGAATTTCACAGGTTCGTCTGCATTATTCGCTACTTCGATATAGGAGCGAAGTAACTTTTGGGTCTCTTTATCCAGATCGCTTTCATTCAGCTGTTCTAACGCACCGGAAGCATGATACCACGGGTGCGCTCCGAACATCTCGTAGGCACATTGATAGAGAATAGCTGGCATCGCTTTTCCAAGTTTCTCAAAATAGCAAAGCAGCGCATGATTTTTCAATTTAACTCCCATGCCGTCCAGATTTTCGCTCTCAAAATCTTTCAGATATTTCCGTTTCAGCTGAATCTCATATCGGACAAGATTTTTTGAAGCAGCAATATCCTCAGACCGAATCGGATATCCTTTCTCTTCTTCGGCTGATAATTGCTCATGTTTATCATATAATTCAAAATCATACGCATCCCTTCTGAACGTGCAGCTTCTCATTTCGTTATGCTGATTGTGGTGATCTTCATGGCCTTTTCTGTAAGGTTCAACTTTTCCGGCGTGACGAACCACCTTCATAAGAAGCGTCGGGTCTGATTTCACATAGAAATCCTGCGTAATGTCTACACGTTTCATTTTCCATGTAATAGAATCCTCGACATCAAGAATCCCAAGGTTTTTCAATTCAGCCAAGAAAATTTCTTCTTGGCAAGCCAATCCACGTGGAGACAACTCTGTTAAAGCCAATCTCGACGGCTCTCCTGCAATCCGGGCAAGATTTACGCCCGATAAGGTTATATAATATTTTCCATGTTTTGGATATGACGAGAGTTTGATTTTCAAGCCACCGCCAATTCGCTTATAGGTATAAGAGTTTTCAGTTGCTCCGTTATAATGGATCTGACGATATTTTTCCTCGTTCACCAGCTTCTTGATTGATTCAAAGATACGGGAGTTCGCTTTATTATCTGAGTATTCACCGACCATCTCAAACGTATGGATCGATGGAGATAAAACAGGGAGCTTTTTTGCCTTAGTCATAAACATGACCTCCTCATAAAATTTATCTCACTGTTATACACCCATCTAATTTTTAATAAAATCAATCAATCCTATGTAAATTATCAAAAGATAAAAACATCTATCTAAAACTAATCTTTCATCCTAATATTTTTCTTCTTATCTATCGATACAGAGTTATTTCCTACTTCTTATAGGAAAATCAAATCGAAATTTACTGTTTTTTCCTTCTCAAAGCAATAAACCACTAATGGAAACCAGAAAAAACTACCCTAAAACAAAACCACCCACAGTTTCGACATTTGGGACGATTTTTTCCTTTCAAAAATCTTTCTCTTAGAAGGCCCTATTGGCAAGCTCTAACGTATCTACGATATGAAAGACGCTATTATGATAAAAAATTCCCTTGGCTTCTGTTACTGAACCAATGGACAATAATCAAAATGATTTATGCTATACACACATTACACAATGTGTGTTGTGTATATAACACACGCTATGAACACTCATACCCAAAAGACCCTATATGTTTTGGAGACACTAAAAATGGTTTTTGTCGTTCAAATATGCTATACTAATTCTAAGGCACATCCAAATCATTGGGACAGGGGAATCATATTATGAGTTTATATCTTATTGAAAGCGATAATATCTACTTTCCACAGATCAGAGGATACTTCAGAGAAATTGTCAGTTCCTATGATAACGGCAATTATCGTTCTGCCATGGTAATGCTATATTCAACGATCGTTTGTGATTTATTGTTAAAGCTAAAAGAACTACATGAAGTATACTCTGACAAAAAAGCAGAAGATATTCTTTCGGATATTGAGAAAAAACGAAAAGGTGCAATGAGTTCAGAGTGGGAATGGGCACTTATCAAAAAAGTACGAGAAAGAACAGAACTTCTTACTGATGAATCATATGTTATGGTTGAGCATATCTATGATTTACGTAATTTTTCAGCGCATCCTGCACTTAACGAAGATTATGAATTGATTTCACCAAGTCAGGAAATGACAGTCGCTTATATAAAGCAGGCATTAAATAGTATTTTCTCTAAGCCTCCCGTTTTCGCCCAGAACATCGTGGACAGGCTGTCAAATGAGATTGCAGAAAAGAAAGATATTTACAAAAATGATTTTGCAGCGTTTAAGCTATTCTTGCGAAAAGCATATTTTTCAAGAATGTCAGATAAGATGGTCACACAAGTATTTCGAGCATTTTGGAAGTTTGCTTTCATTAAAAATGAAGGGGACGAATTTATTAACAACCGGTGCATTAACAGAAAAACTCTTGAGGTAATGCTTGAGGATCATTACGAGTTACTATGCAACTACGTAAACGACAACCAGATTTATTTCGCACTTACACAAGATGACTCTTGTTGCACTGAAATGTGCATTCTTTTAGCATATTTTCCGCGCATTTATCCTCTTTTGGATGCAACAACGCAGCACCAGCTTGTTGCATTTAAGAAAGATTACATTGGTTGTATCAAGTGGTTTGTTGAAGGAAATTTAGAGCAACATATAATGACGTACAGATGTCAAAAAGATACGATTCCGTCATATGTGCTAAATACTCTCCAAAAAATTTGTAAAGATCAAGGCCAACCAAATCTATTTATTTCTTTTTTGCTAAAATATTATTCTGAAAGCGATTCGTACAACTCAACTAGAAGTCGCTTTGATAGTACAATTTCCAAATATCTCGACCAGTTTAATGCAGCTAATTTTTTGAAACTGATTGATATTATCAATTCTAACAACCAAATATATGGATATGGATGGCAGCAAGAAAGAAATGATAAAATCCTGGAATATGCTATAAATGTTCTTCCTCAAGATACAGATTTGAGCGTTTATGAGCATTTCAAATACACAAAAAAGGAAGATGAAAGCACTGAGGCTAAGGAAGAAGAATAGTACTTAATGCTCTAATATCAACATAAGACCCCTCCCTGCACAGAAAATTTCATCTGCATAGGGAGGGGTCTCATCCTTTATAAAACAGACTTCAGCAGCTCTACCGCACTTTCTTCTACCGGGTCATTGGTTCCAAGCTCGCCACGGAAAGCACGAGCAAGCACAGCCTTTTTCATGGTGTCAATCTGGTCTAGGACAGATTCAGCAGCTTCTTTGGCAGCATTTTCTTTGTCAAGAAATTCATCCAAGATGCGAACAATTTCGGATTGCTCAGATACTGAGCATACTAAAATATTTATCGCACCGAGTTCTTTGGAGTTGATATTATTTATTCCTGCGGATGATTTTGCTTTCTTGAACATCTGAATACGCGCATCCGAAGAGTTTATATAATACACAAAATAAGCTGGGACGATTTTAGGATTCAATCTAGCCCGAATCAAAAAAGAAGCATACGTATATTCTTTATCCAGAGAGGGAACCAGCACACTTTTTCCAACCAGCTCTTTACTTCCATTTGAACGAATTATCAAAACATCGTCTTTACGAAGAAGGCTACTCGAATCAATTTGACTATGTGAAAGGTATTTTAAGTCATCAAAGCTCAGACCGTTATCTGTAACATTCGGAATGCGAAAAACTGGTATTCCATCATAACCGTAATCGCTTTTCTCTGAGAGGCCATATTTGAACTCATCTACGACATCTGAAAAGGTGCTTTTCGTCCATCTGTCCAGCGTCATACCGTGTTCTTCTCTCCATTTTGCAGTCAGCTCACCCGTAAACGCCTTATGCAGAATGGCAGACTTGCGCAGTTCAAAGCCGTCAACAACGGCCTGCGCTTTTTCCTTAGCCTCATCCAGCTTTGCAAAAATGCTTTCGATGCGGTCAACAATGCGTTGTTGCTCTAACAAAGGTGCAACTGGAAAAGAAATGTTCTCTAAATCCGATTTTCTAATTGCCGGAACGGTCGTAGCATTAGTATATTTATATAGGTCTAGCCCTTGGCTCCAATAAAATACATATCGATACTTACATACTGTCGGAACAAATGACATCAAATTATTATCGATACAACATGGAATCATATTCACACTTCTTCGATTAAGCCGTATTGCTTCTCCAATTTTTGCAAAAATTATTGAATTAGTTGGAATCAACGGAGCCTTTAACTCTTTCCGCATTTCTTCGTTTACGGTATTGCTGTTATCGTACAAGTATCCAGCGTTATCGGAATACTTTAGACTTCCAACTTTATAAAACGGAATTTCAAATTCTGTGTGCCCTTGATATTGATTCTTAAAACCACCTCCAGCTATAAATTCACCAGTACATCCCCAACGAACCCAGCACCAATTCTCAGGAATCTGATACGGTTGCTCTTCCACCGGCACAAGTGCCTGCGACAGCTTTTCTTCTGGTGTCAACCCCTGTGCTGCTTTTTTTCCTCTTGCCATCTCACACCTCCGAGCCTTTCAGAGCTTTCAGCTCGTTTACAACGCTCATCAGTAGATCAACGGCTTCTTCCAGCTGTGCAATGGCTTCCTCGCCGCTTTCTACGGGGTCTGGCAGGTCTTCGTAGTCTACGATGGAATCATCCCGAATCAGGCCGAGAGCAAGGCTGTTGCCTTTCTCTGCGATCTGCTCACGGGTAAAGACACTCCAACGCTCATCCTGAACTGCATGGCGGTCTGCGGCTTCATAGGCCGCTTCAAAGGCTGCAAAGTCTTCGGTCTTCAGCGGATTGGTCTTGCCAAAGGACGGCATATTGGTGCGCAGGTCGTAGAACCAGACTTCCTTGGTATTGCCCTTGTCTGTTTTTTCACGGGTAAAGAACAGCACATTCGTCTTGACACCCTGCGCATAAAAGATGCCCTTAGGAAGGCGCAGAATCGTATGCAGGTTGCACTTATCCATCAGGTCAACACGAATCTTTTCGCCGTCACCGTCTGCAAACAGGACGTTATCCGGCAGCACGACCGCTGCACGGGCTTTTCCATCCGCTTTCAGACTGCGGTAGATATGCTGCAAGAAGTTCAGCTGCTTATTGCTGGTCGGGAAGGTGAAGTCGTCTCGTGTAGCACGCTCACCCCCCTTTTTTGTGCCAAAGGGGGGATTGGTCAGAACGACATCATAGCCCTTCATGCTCTTGCCGATGTTGGACAGGGTATCGCCCAGAACGATCTCGCCCTCAATATCATGCAGCATGGCGTTCATCAGAGCCAGACGATGGGTGTCATGCACCAACTCTACACCTGTAAAGGCTTTTTCTCGCTCAAAGGCTGCGGTATCTGCATCCAGATCAAAAAAATCGTCGGTCTGCTCCCGGACATACTGATTGGCGGCGATCATAAAGCCGAACGTGCCACAAGCAGGGTCGTTGCAGCGTTCACCAGCCTGCGGCTTTACCAGACGGGTCATAACGTCGATTAGCACACGAGGGGTAAAATACTGGCCTGCGCCAGACTTTTTCTCGTTGGCGTTCTTTTCCAGCAAGCCTTCGTAAAGGTTGCCCAGCCCCTCTTCACGGGCAGAGAACCAGTCCAGACCGTCAATGGTGGTAATGATTTTTTCGAGGTTCTTTGGCTCATCGATGTTGGTGGCAGCACCCTGATAGATTTCCCGGACACGCCCGGTGCAGTTTTCGCCCAGATCGTTCAGAAGCTCTTTATAGAATTTTTTCAGTTCGATGCCGCTCTTCGCTGTCAGCTTATCCCAGCGATAGTTTTCAGGGATCTGGCTCTCCGCGCCTGTCTCTTTTGCCATCTTCAGAAACAGGATGTAAGTAAGCTCTGTAACGTACTGGTGATAGGTAATGCCATCATCACGCAGCACGTTACAGAGATTCCAGAGCTTCGATACGATTTCCTGAGTCGTCATGCGGTTCTTCCTCCATCATCGTACAGGTACTCGTTCAGTTCCAGCACGATGCTTTCCAATTGATTTCCAAATACTTTATTGATCTTATTAAAGCCGCCCTGTGCCTTGAAACGCCCGTCCTCGTCGAAGACAGCGACATTCAGCACCGATTCCTCCATCAGGTACTTTTCCATTCGGCTGATCCAGTTCAATTCCTGCTTGGAGAAGTGGTGCGCTTTTTTCAGCTTATCAACGGCCTTGCGGATTCTGGCTTCGTGGGAGATCAGCGCAGAACCAATCGCATATCTGCGAATCAGGCTGATAATGTCTGCCGTGATTTCCTCATTGGTCATCTGCGAAATGGCCGTATTGAGCTGCTGCGTGGTGAATCCCTCCCGATCGAGCGTCAGGCGCAGGGATTTCAGGCTTTCACGGGTCAGCTCTTTCGGTCTGGTGCAAACGATATTGAGCGCAGCGACCTCGTTCAGATTCGTCTTTACATAGTTTGCAAAGGCATCCAGATAGTCTTCCGGGCGGTCGCTGCTGCCGTAACCTCTCGTGTGCGACAGCAGCTTGTCTTCCTGATCGGAGATCACCAGCTTGCGGCCACCATTCGGTCTTGTCTGCTGGAGCATTTCAAACACGTCTTTGCAAGCCAGAAGTTGCTTTTTCGCTTCTTCTGGCTTGCTATTCTGAAGCTCTGCAATGAACTGCGTTGGGTCTTTTCCACCCGTCATGCTGATAAAATGCTCCATTGTCCTGCTGTCCATATTGCGCTTTCTGCGCTGCAATTTTGCCACGATTTGGTTGATCTGGTTCTTTACCTGTCTATCATCTTGCAGCACTTCCAGACCCTCCAGAAGCTGCGTAAACGAGGCAGCAGGGTTTGCCACAACAGGTTTCATGGTGTTGACATCTTCCAGAGACTCATAGACACCGACGGGGTCGTAAATTTCAAAGTGCGTCTTGTGGATAGCCGGGCAAAGTCTGGTAGCACGACCCAGCATCTGCTCAAACAGGATGCGGGATTTTACACGGCGCATGAAAACCAGCGTTGTGATTTCAGGAACGTCAATACCCGTAGTCAAAAGGTCAACGGTGACAACGATGCTCGGATAGCGTTCATTCTTAAAACGCTTGATTGCTTCCTCGACTTTTTTCTTGTTGCCGCCGCCAACGCTGCCAGTGATTTTCATAATGGCATCGTTATCCACGCCTGTTTTCGCATAGATTTCTTTCAGAATCTTCACGATGAGGTCTGCGTGCTGGTCATCTACTGCATAAATCAGGGTCTTGCCCTGCACTTCAGGCGTTTCGGGGTCAATATCACGGGCGATCTCTTCCAGAACAGCCCGGTTGAATGGTTCTGTAATGACCTTGCGATTGAATTTATCAACGTCAAAGTCCAGCTCATCGTTCAGCAGCTCCGAGTTGGTGATTTCTCCTGTGACCGTATCATAAACTGTTACCGTATCGCCTTTTTTGTAGTGGATGCCGTCCTGACTGAGCTTTGTCTTCAGCTCGTGCGGAGCATCATGGTCAACAAGATAGCCCTCAATAACGGCTTCACGGTAAGTGTACTTATAGACGGGCTGGCCAAAAATCTCCGTGGTCTGCAATGCTGGTGTTGCCGTCAGTGCAATCTTCACCGCATCGAAATACTCCACGACTGAACGATATTTGCTCTGATAATCGGTCTGGTCACGGTAAAGAAGCTCATCTTCACCCATTTCCTTGTCCAGAATGTAGCCTCGGTGCGCTTCATCAATGATAACAAGGTCAAAATCGGTGACAGCCGGCATGGTATCTTCGCCATTGTAAAGAATCCGCTTCACCATGCTCTGCACAGTAGCGACCTGAATCCTCGTCTCCTTATCCGCAGCTTTGTCCTCCAAACCCTTGATGTTGTAAATATCATCAAGGGTCATAAGGTCTTCCAGCTTAACTTCCTTGAACACATCAGTTGCCTGCTCGCCAAGGGAAGTTCGGTCAACCAGGAACAAAATTCTGCGGAAACGACCAGTTTTCAGGAAGCGATAGATCATGCCAAGAATCGTCCGGGTCTTGCCTGTTCCCGTTGCCATTGCCAGTAGGATATTTTGCTGACCGTTCAGGATGGCGTTTTCTGCGGCCTGAATCGCCTTCAGCTGATACTCGCGGAGATTCAGGCCATCCTTATCCCGAAGCAGATCATACGGCATTGCTTTCAGAGCCTGCTCTTTGGCTTGGATGTCCTTTTCAAGTTGCTCCATCATTCCAGTCGGACTCATCCAGCCCTTCATGGCCTTTGGAACATTATCCGGCTGACGCAGATCAAGGAACCAGACACCACTTTTTGTGTCATACTGCTTCAGGTATGGCCTTCCATTTGTGGCAAAGGTAAACGGAACCTTAAAATTTCCCCATGTTCCAATCTGGTATTTGGCATCCTCAGCCCGGATGTTTCTGGAATAATCCTTGCACTGGTAATCGATCACGGACGGAATATCCTTATGGATTGCCTTTGCCTCGACGGTTGCAACCAGCTGAGTGCCAACGAACAGCGCATAGTCTACATAGCCCTTGTTGCCAACGGTAGAATCCGTAGGCCATTCTGCAATGGCGATATTGTGCCCCTTGGCAGGACGAGTGCCCTTTGAATAGCGCAGCTTCTCCGTATCGGCCTCCCAGCCCACTTTACGGAGCTGTTCATCGATCAGGTATCTAGTTTCGGCCTCGGACTTAAAACGCCGTCCTGCGGCCTTCCCAGCCTGTTTCCTGCGATCATCCATACTGACAGCCGGAGCAGCAGCGGCCACTTTCGATGCCTCATCCATCAGAAGGTCTTCTTTGGCTTCTTCCGCTGCCTTATCAACGGAGACAGCAACTGCACTATCAGGCGGCATGACAAACGTTTTGCTCTTGTAATTCCAATCGCCGTATGTCTGCATGAACCATTCCGTCAAGCTATATGCCATCTGGATCAAGGCTTTTCCATCCTCGACCGACGCATAGTTTTCATGGACGGCCAGATTTCGCTTTTTCCTGAGTGCATGGAGAATGTCGGCCAGATCGTGCGTAATCAAGCCTTCCCGATACAGAGTATCAATGCGATTGACCGCCGTATTGTCATAGGGAAGGGGCAGCTTGTCATAGGTGAAAATCAGATTTACGATAGTCTCACCAATCATACCCAGCTTCATTAAGCAGGAGTTGGAATCGGTGTATAAGTATTTTTCAGAAAGCTCTCCGAAATTTGCCAAGACTGGGAAGCTATCTTTCAAGAACTCAAAATTTGACTTCATCTTATTGCCTCCGGTTTGCCCTTCTTTACAAGATCAGATTTTCACTTTTTAACTCACTATCGCAGATATTTTTATTTTTTGAAATAAGAATCCACTGGAAAATATGTACCCGGAACCAAATCGTCAAGTAATTCTTTCCGATGCTTCGCATTTTCTTCTGTTGGCTCACCTTTTCCAAACATGATCGTCCATGCGTAGCCACCTTCATTTTTAGGCCATTCTTCCAAAGACTCCATTTTGGCTTGCACTGCCTTTAGGACATCCATAACGGCATCATCAATCTTATTCATCGGAATTTCGGGATAAAATTCATGTATATCCTTTTTCAAGCGTTTCCCAGCGTTAATCGCTCCTGCACCCATGCAAGGAATATACTGCGTATAGTCAACGCTGCTTCCTTTCGGCTCCTCCAATTCTTTCTTAGAGGTTCCAGCAGCCTTGCTTGTAACAATAAACCGAATAGATGTACACTTCCGACCTTTCATTCCCTTGGCATAATCTACGTTTAAGTCTGTGACTTCATTGATTTCTTTAACGGCCTTATCCAAAATATCCTGCCGGAACGCGCGGAAAGACTTATACCAGTCGGATGTTACCCCCAGCTGATCTTTCAGTTCTTCAATCGTTGGCGACCAGCCTTGTGGATTTCCTTTGCTATCAAGTAGCAAACTGTAAAGCGTAATACTGTACTGGCTCTTCAGCTTGACTGTATTTCTCAGGCGGTACTTGATGTACTTCCGATCTGCGATATTGAAGAATAGCGGTTCAAGGTCTGGATGACATCTTAACCGGATAACATACTGGTGGAGCTTATCATCCATTTCGCACACAGCGGAATAGAATAGCGGAACTGCAACCGTCTTTTTTCGTCCCTTGGAATCTTCCTGCTCAAATCCAGCTGCCTTTGAAACGAACTTTGTGACAAGTCGGCTTGCCTGTTCGTACTGCAAATGCGACAGACCCAACAGCTCGCCATATTCTTTCATCGTAAAAACGACCGTAGAACCTTCTGGTTCTCTCGGATTTATCTTAGACAGGTAAACTTCCAGTAGCTTTAGTTCACCAGCGTCCCAGTCCTTAAATTTAGCCCAAACGAGATCTTTACTTTTTTCGATGACGTTATTCGCATTCAGATTTTTGGACTGGCTCATAATATCCGCCTCGTTTCATTGTAATAGGTCAAGTATACCAAATTGTAGGTACGCCGTCAATCAGTCATACAATACATTTTTTGTTGATATTGGTTGCCTACCATCTGTACCTACAATAGACTACCATCCATACCTACCATAGATTCACTTGCACAGCCTACCATCTGACCCTACCATAGAGATGTCTGGAAGCCTACCATCTGTACCTACATATCCTACCATCTGACCCTACCATAGACTACCATCTGACCCTACATATCCTACCATCCGCACCTACATATCCTACCATCTGACCCTACCATAAGGGGGTTATACCTTATTATAATCTAATATATCTAATAAGACTAATATCTTCTTCTAATAAGAAGCAGCTCCATAAACGAGAGAACGAACCTCTCATATTGTGAACCGCCATCCATTAACATTGCAAATACAAAAAGAAAGAATCTGCCTCAGATTCCAAATTCTTACAATTTGAGACAGATTTTCTATGGTAGGATTGTTTGGTAGGCTGCAAACACTTTCCTTTTCATGGACACGACTCTTTTGCTTGTGCAACTCCTTTATTGTGTATACACATATACGTATACTTATATACACAATGATTTTACAAAAAAGAAAATTGGCTCTTATATCGAGACAATCTTCTTTTTTTTTCACCTCTATAAATAAAATAGGCGGTCAAATAAAAGCTACTTAATGTGACATATAAACACTCATAAATTCTGCCACAGTCGTGCATGGACGCTGATTTTTCTCTGCTCCGTCGAATGGATCATAGTTCCAATCGGTTTCTTCGTCGATATACCGCCGTCCATCGTCCGGCAGGTCCAGCGGTTCCGCAAGGATGATGGTTCCCCAGTGGTTGACCATCACAAAGGGAGCAATCTCGCAGGGAATACCACGGCATTCATCATCGTGCCGGACATCGTAGGCGTACAGGCCGTCCGGGACAGTATCTCTCTTGATGCGGATGCTGGTAAACAGCGCAGGCTTTCCGCAAACCGTGATCTCTTTGTAACGTTCGGTCATTGCATTAACGGTCATAAAGCGTTCCTCCTAGATTTCAATGATAAAGGCTCTGAATTTTTCCTTGTAGAAGTCCATTGCACTTTGCGGTAGAGAAGTCAGATTCCCTTCGTTGTCGCATCCGGCCAGAAAGCCCGGCCCGGCAAGAACATCGGCTCCATCCCACAGCGGACGATTGAGCGGCAAGCCGAGCAGCTTGCCCTCATCATTGCAGACCAGAATGACCTCCAATCCGGAATCGTACAGAGTTAGGCATTCGATGTGACCACCTACAAATTTCTGCATGGCTTCAAGGGTGTTGTCCAGCTCAAGCTCCTTTGGCAACTCCATTGGCAGGAGCGCAAGGACTTTGATTTTTTCTTCTTTCATCGTAAAATCTCCTTATGCCACATTTAGTCTTGTAGCCTTATAACAGTCTGCACATAGGCCATCGTGTGTGGCGGCAAATTCGGCTGCCTGCATGATAGAGCCATCTTTCAGCTTGACCCTCTTAATGGGCTGATTGCACCGGGCGCAAATGCAAGGCGTTTGCGGTTGTTCCGACTTCTGGCTAGTGGACTTTGATTTTGACTGCTTTTGGGGTTCTTGAACAGGCTGTGTAGCATCTTCAGGCAAATCCTCTCCGGCATAAACGTACAGACCGAGACCGAACATGGCAAGGTTCTTCACCAGACACCGCATGATGGTTTTGTTTACATCGAACATGGAAGCAGCTTCTACGGTGCGTTCTTCCATTCCGATTTTTTCTCTGCGGTGTGTCTGTGGATTGTAGTCCCATTTTGGAGCCGTATAGGTGTAGGGAACAGCTTTCATGGCTTTGTTGGAGCTATCCATAACAGGAAGCCACATTTCGTGAGAAACGCCCTCGATGGTGACGGATGTGTAGACCATAAAGCCAGTGATAGGATCATAGACGTAGGGGAGTCCATTAAACTTTTTGACCTCATAACTGGCAGACGGGTACAGCTTTTTTACTTCAGCCCACGCATACGGCCAACTGACATATTTCAGCTCGGTGTTACCGGATTTTTTGACTTCGAGATGGTCTTTCAAATTGATAGCGAATAATTTTAAAAAGGGATTTTCCATAATGATACCTCTAGTACAAATAAAGAAAAGAGGCGCAACAGCATTTGAACTGTTGCGCCTCTTCGGTGCTAAAATTACGGATTGAGCAGGAAATCAATGATATTTCGATGAATGATTCCGTTTCGGCTTAAATTTGCAAGATCGCCACTGATAACATACTTTGGATAATTGTCATACAGCCGCTCCAGATTTCCAAACTCACGTGCTTCATCAGCAGGAGTGATTAGATAAGCAACCTGAATATAGAGCTTTTCATCTCCACGGTAGCAGATAAAATCAATCTCAGTGTCGTCCAGCTTGCCGACCTGAACTTCATAGCCACGGCTTCGCATTTCCAGATATACGATGTTCTCATACAGCTTGTTGCTATCGAGCTTTTCGCTTTTCTTGATGACGTTCCGTAAGCCAAGATCGACTGCGTAGTATTTTTCTGTACTGGACAGGAGAGCTTTTCCTTTGATGTCATAGCGGCTTGCATTCAGCAGGATAAAGGCTTCTTTGAAGTAATCCACATAGGTCAATACGGTGGAAGTTGCAATTTTCATGCCTTCCGAAACCATGCGTCCGCTGATATTGCGCGCAGAGAATGGATTGCCGATGTTGTCCAGCAGGAAAGCCAGGACATTCCTCAATGCAGTCTGTTCCCGGATATTGTGACGCAGCATAACATCGCGGACAACGATAGCTTCATAAAGGTCATCCAGATAGGTGGCAATCGAATGATCGTCTGGTAGAAAGAAACGCTGGGGAAAACCGCCGTATTTCAAATAGTCTGCGAAGAGCTTTTCATCCGAAGTATAGGTTCTGTTTTCGATGCACTGCTCTTTTGCTTCGGCAAGAGAAAATGGGAAGACCTGAATCTGGATGTATCGACCGGAAAGATAGGTTGCCAGTTCGCCGGAAAGCAGCTTTGAATTGGAGCCTGTCAGATAAATGTCACAGTCAAAATCGACCCGAAGAGAGTTGATTGCAACCTGCCAGCGGTCTACTTCCTGTATCTCATCCAGAAGAATATAGATTTTTCCAGAACATCCAGCAGCCTTTTCAGAGATGTAATCGTATAGAGCCTCTGCGGTGTGTGTGCTGCGGAAGCGCATGGATTCAAAGTTTGCCTGAATGATATTTTGTGCAGGAACGCCGCGCTGAAGAAGTACATCTTTGATCTGTCCAAGAAGAACGGTCTTTCCGCAGCGACGAATGCCAACCAAAACTTTGATTAAGTCTCGGTCGATAAAAGGGATAATCTTATCCAGATAGCTTTTTCGCAGAACCATAATAAATCACCTCGCATTCTTATCTTAGCATACAATTTCCGTGAAGTAAATAATTTTGTAGTATAATATCAAACAAAATGCTATTGTAATTCGATTCTGTACACTTTAAGATGCACAAAATTATGCTGCATGAACGATGGTGAGCCTCCGGCTGCTGATATTTTTACTGTACTGATTGAAAATCTCCGGCTGCTCCTTTTTCAAACGCTGGGAGTCCACACGCTTGCTTTCGGAAGATACCCAAGACACTTTGTAGCCAGGAGCTGTACCGTATGCTGCATCCTGCATTTCCAGCTTGACTTTTTGTTCGATGGCGGTCTTTTCCTGTTCCAGCTGTTCGATCTGGTCAGAAAGGGACTGCCGTTTATCCAGTAAACCTCGGACTGCATTTAAGTCTGCGGTCTTGTTGGCGTTTGCGGTTCCGTACATCTGGTTGATCTGCTGCGTGTCGCCATCGCTGCCAGTAGGAGCAGGTGGAATCTCAGGCATCACGTTGTACTTCCAGAAGTGCTCCTCCTCCGCAATGAGGTTGTCCAAAATCTCCTTGTCCGTTGTGATTTTGTGAATCACAAGCCCTTTTCCGAAGATCAGAGCGGCGATATACCAGCAGTCGAAGCCGCTTACAGCCAGATAGTGATTGATCTGAGCCATATAGTACGCAGGAATTTTATCATCTGCCCACTTGTCAGCAGAAAACGGCGAGACCGTCTTGCACTCCAATCCGGCTTTTTGTCCGACGATCAGGCGGTCAAAGTCTGCCAAAAGCAGTGGATGAGTCTCGCTCTGGTAGATGGCATTTGCTCTGCGTACTTTTAGCCCGGTTGCTTCTGTGAAACGCTGGGCAACATAGTCTTCCAGATCACGTCCCTGCCGCATGGCCTCATTGTCGATGTCCTCAATGGAATCACTGATTTTATCGTGATAGACCTGAAAGGCAGAGCGGTATGGATTAACACCCAGAATGGCTCCGGCATCGGTGCCAGTGATACCGCATTTGCGATAGTGCAGCCAGTCCTCTTTCGATAAATTTAATGTAGATACAAGCCTTTTCATGCAATTTTCATCCTCGCTTTCATATTGGCTTCTGCAATTTCAAAATCTTCCTGAATCAAATCTTCGATAACATAGGAAAATTCATCAACCAAAGAGCGGTCATCGTCCAACCACAGTGCATACAGAAAATCTAAGATGTTCCGCTGCACACGCAAATGGTTCCAGAAGCGATCTTCCTTTTTGCTTTCAGCATCCAGAGTTTGCAGGATAGTGGAAATTGTGCTTTTAATCGTGATTTCATAGGCGATGGAAGCAGTTATTGCAGGAGATTTTTTATTGGTGTCGTCAAGGAACTCAGAAAATTCCCGGATAACCCGATTGCATACATCGTTCATATAGGTTCTCCTTTATGCTGCCAGTACCATCTTGTAGGCTTTGTCGATCATCGGATTGCCCTCTGCGGTGCGCAGGAACAGGTTTTCGTTGTAGTTCCTTGTCTTGCGAATGGGGTCTGCATGAGTGGCAAAATCGGAAACAGCATTCACGAAACGCCAGCCGTTTTTGCCGACCCATGCGAGGTCAGGCGCATCATAATAGCGAGCCTTCAATTCTTCCTGCAAACGCAGGTTGTTTTTCCGCTGGCCATCGGTCATATCTTCCGTGACAGGGAAGAACTCATTGATGAACTCCTGTACCTTGCGGTCAGACAGCTTGATGGTGGTCAGGTCATATATGCCTTTGCCAAGCTCGCTCATGTAGCTGTTGGCAAGTTGCAAAGTTTCACGGGCATCCTGCACACGCAGCAAGACGTTTTCAGTATGCCGTGCAGTCCAGATACGCTTTGCAGAGCCGAGAGCCAGATTCAGGGTATTCTGGCAGACAACACGCACGGGGGTCATAGCAACCTTTACACCAGAGCTTCCATCATGGCTGTTGAAGAACACAAGATACGGTGTCACTTCATCTCCGGCGATAATGTACTTCTCCGGCAGCTTCGCCAGCATCCAGACCTTTTTGCCGCCTTGCAAAGAACCGGCAGTTTCATAGGTGACACCCTCACCGAGCAGATCATCGGTGAACTGGAAGGCTTCCTCGTTCTGCACGATACGATAACGGTCAGATACCACGCCCAGCACAGCATCATCGGTGCTGCGGACGTTGGCACGATAGCCGGGGATAATGGTCTGATTTTCAGAATAGATGTTGCGGCTCTCGACCTGCCAATCCAAGCCAGCCAGTTCCAGAGCTTCACGACTTGCAGGGGCATCCATGACGATACGGCCAAGGCCGTGCCAAGGGGTTTCACGGACAGAGAACATGGTTTCAACATTTGCGGACATAGTTTGTACCTCCTGAATTTTTGATGTTTTTACTTGCTTTCGAGCTTGTGGGCAGTCCAGATGATGAGCAGAGCAAATCCTTTTCCGATTACTTTTGCCGCTTTCATCAGAACTTTTGCCATAATGTCAGCCATTGGGGTTCCCTCCATTTATCATTGAAAAAGTAAAAGGCATGGAGAGATTGAGTGTATCAATTCTCCATGCCTTTTCTATCGATATAATATATAATTATAAGTTTCAAATATACGATTGAGACTATGTAAAAGCGACAAGATAGGGTGTTAACTAAGAAATATGTGACAAAAGTGACAGAAGTGACAAAAAATATTAAAATCAAATAATTGTCTGAAGAACCCACTCAACTGGTGATATTGACATTACTGTTTATATCACCAGTTAAACAGGTCTTATCAGGAACGATAATTTCATTTGAACTAGAGGAAAGGACTATATGATTCTTCGTCATATTTAGTCAAGAAAATAATAAAGAGTATTTTTAAGTTGTATGCCTACAAATGCCCGTTTAGTTGGATCGCTGGGATTAGGATAGTGCATTGGCTTTTGGAATATACCAAAATTGTCTTCAAGGTATTGATTAAAAATAGAAGGAGAACAAGTAGGAAGGTTGTTCATATTACAGTAGTTTTTGTAGACTTTTTTTAGTAGAGAAATGGGGCAATAGAAATCAGGATTTCCTGTTTCACAGCAGTCATCTATAAAATTTTGCACAAAATCCACAGGGTGCTTTGACATTGGAAGTTTTGTCGCATCCTCTGGAATAGGAGGAAACTTGTAATCTAACTTTTCCAACTTGTTAGCATAGAATAAAAGAAGAGATACAATTCCATCGCGCTCCTTCCAGAGTTTTTCGCTAAGGTCAGGGTCTTCATTGGTTACAGTATTTTCAAAGGGAAGATAGATCAATCTGTTCCAAAATGCCTTATCAAATTTTTTGATGTGAATACGTGAATTAGAAGCAAAAACTAGCTTAACTGGGTGGTCAAGTCTTTTTGACGTTTTACCTTTTCGCTGAACCTCTACGGTATCGCCGCCAGTGATTTGCTTTAATTTTGCAACGGCTGAAGCACTTAATGGTTCCTGTGGTAAGTCAAGAGAGATATTTATTCTTGAATGAAGTAGAGACTCAGATTCAAAACGTCCACCGAGATCTCCGATGGGAAGATTGCTCACAGCATCTTGTGGATATAACCGCTGTATGAAATTGAATAGAACGCTCTTTCCAGTATTTGGCTTAAACCCAGCGAGAAAGAAAAATTTACCACACCTTGTATCAACTAAAAGATAGCCCAATGCCATAAGTAGGCGATCTATTAACTCTTGGCGACCACCAGTAGTGTCTTCTACGAATTTTATAAATGATGGACATGTATCTCTCCGTTCTGCCAGGCTTTCTTTTCGAGGAATATAGGATGCGTTTAGACAGGTAAATGTTATATGTTTTGGGCTGTGATCTTCACGATGGAGTTTACCATCATGTAAAAAATAAATGCCATTTTGTAAGGAGCAGTACGTTTCTTGTTCAAAATCAACTTCTCGTTTTAACGATGGATCTGTTTTTATACATCTATAAAGGTCATTGAAACAACGAAGATTGGGGGCATCATTAAGATTGGGGTCGATATAATAACGGTAGAGTTCAATTACATCGTCCTGATCGACCAACTTATAGTAATGGACATTCTCATCATAATGATAGACAAGATTATTTATAGCGATAAATTGAGTCTGACTGGTTAACTCTTTTTCCAGTTCAACAATAGATGGTCTTCTCTGAGTAGATTCCATTCCGTTAGGAATTTTTGCAATCCTATCTTTTTTATCATCTGAACATTTTGTAGGTGTATCGGCGATGTTGCTTTTTGCATCGACAACAGAAGTATTATCGCTATTATTGAAATTATACACAGAATCGGAAGAAGTTTGAGGAAAAACGGTGTTCGTTTGTTTCTTTTCAGAAGAATCTTCAACGGTGGACTGAGTAGCTATTTGCCGAAGCAGTGAATAGTGTTCATTTATAATTGTGACATAAATTATACGTTTAAGTGTTTCGTCGTCGTGCTCAGAATTGATAAGATTAAGGAAAGATTTAGCACTATCACTTAGTACAAAACCATTTTTAGAAGCAGCCTCGGCCATTTCACAAATGAAAAACGCGATTTTTTTTCCGGTAGTTTTTTCTGAGAGGCAAAACTTTTCAAGTTTTTCAAAAAATTCAATCTTAGCTCTATCAACATCAGATTTCTTTGAATCCATTACTATACCTCCAAAATCAATTTACATACTAAAACAGAAATCTGGGTATATGATATAAGTTCATGCTTACTTTACTGAGCTTTTATATATCGCGTCATACGACCTGCTCCAATGCGTTGAATGCTTCCAGTCTTGACCATAGCACCTAGAACGGCTTCGACCGTTGTAGGGCTAACATCGGGAAGGATTTTACAAATCTCCGATTTAGAAAGCGGTGTCAGGCTGTTCAATACGGTAGCTTCTATGCGAGCTTTTTTTGTGATTTTCTTGCCGTTGACAACGGCAAAACGCTTATCCAGCTCCTTGTAGCACATATAGAGCGTAGAGAGGAAGTTTTCAATAAAAGGAAAATAAGTGTTTTCGTTTTTCTCCCATCCGATAGAAGATTGACGTAGAGCTTCGTAATAATAGGCTTTATAGTCGTTGATCTGTTCCTCAAAGGAAACGTACTTGCCCGCGTCAAAACCATTTTTGTAGAGCAGCAAAAGTGAAAGCAGCCGTGACATTCTTCCGTTACCGTCTCGGAATGGATGAATGCAGAGGAAGTCCAGAATGACGCAGGGAATTAGAAGTAGCTGGTTAATATTTGCATCGTTTCTGGCATCCAGATAGGCAAGTGTCAGCTGCTCCATGGCTTCTGGGGTCTCATTTGCTGGAGTAGGACGGAAGCGGACTTTTCTTTTACCATCGGCATCAATTTCCAGAATTACGTTATCGTCTGTTTTGTACTGCCCACCAAAGCCGTTTCCGGTGAACTGCATCAAAATTTCGTGCAGATGCAGAATGTCACTCTCACGAAAGTCAATATGCTCGTATCCTAAATGAATTTCGTTCAGAGCATCACGATAGCCGGCAATCTCAGCTTCATTATGATTTAGCGGTGCACTATTCTGATTTACGATGGCAGCAATGCGTTCATCGCTGGTTACAATTCCCTCAATAGCGTTGGAACTCTTGATGGACTGAACTTTTGCAACAGCTTCCAGTTCGGTGAACACCTGCATATACTCAGATTTTCGCACACCTGCCATCGTCTTTAGCTCAGCAATATTGGTTGTAAGATTCAGAAGATTTGCCGGGAGCAAACCGTTGTTCAAAAAGGAATAGTCGAAAGTTCTCACGCTCATTCCACCTTTCTGCATATAATTATACCATATTATATGCAGAATATCAATTTTATCTGCATATGAATTTTTGCTTTATATGCAGATAAAGCCAAAGATTAAAATAACAAAAGCAAGTTATGTTGCATATAGGACGACATAACTTGCTTCTGTACTCCTATGGGAGTATAATTGCGTCGGAGAGGTGAGTTTATGCAGTCCTTTCGGACTTGCATCTGAGCGATGGCGCAGTGGACGTATTAAGGAA
>ERZ1026852.324-NODE-324-length-31625-cov-6.471619_pt1 | contig 31625 bp, 24 predicted proteins | sample MGYA00380156_ERZ1026852 | MGnify/ENA primary metagenome ERZ1026852 (study PRJEB33269, sample SAMEA4719792) | human gut metagenome | biome: human-associated habitat; feature: organic feature; material: feces | place: Cameroon | collected 2013-10 ...
ATAAATAAAATTGACGAATTTATGGTAAATATGACTAAAAATAGATATAAGATTTGTTTATTCTGCCATTGAAAAAATATTAAAAAGTGCTACACTAATACATGTAGCAGCAAGTTGGGTTGTTGCTTGATTTTCGCAAAACAGCGTCACAGCTTCGTACAGGGGGAAGGGATACGGAGTGTGATGTTGCGATATACACGTGAGCATCAGAGCTCGAAGTTATGTGAAGGTCTTGTTACGTGTAGCAGAGGTATTTCCTTATGTGACAAAAGAGAGGGTGTTACATAAGGGAATATCATCCATGGAGGTTACGAAAAGAGGTTGCTTGGCAGCCTCTTTTTTCTTGCAGAGAAATGTCCGGACAGGTATAATAAAGCTATATATGGTGAAAATTAGAGGGAAAGCAGGATATAAATATGTTGGGATTTCATACCGTAAAAGTAAAAGAGAATAGTCGACGAATGTTTGATCTGTGTATGCGTCGTGCGCAGAGTATCGGTCGTGCGGATTATGTACGCACAGATGGACGTATGGATCTGGCACATACCTTTCGTACTGATATGTTGCATTTCCTGATTTATCTGGTGTACTCCGATGGAAAAGTGAACAAAGAGGAGATTAAATATATTAACCTGTTATTTGGAACGCAGTTTGATGAGAAAATGCTCCGGGATTATGCTGATCGATGGGGATTGCGTTCAGAGAGTATCCGGGATCATGCACCGCGGTCGTTAAATTCGTTTGTCCGTTCGAATATCGGCGGAGAAACAGGGGAGATATCTGATGACTACTATGATTTGGTGCAGTTATATGTCACAACCTTCAATTATATCGGAAATGATCTGATTGCATGTAATGAGGAGGTGACAAATTCCGAGGTACAGGCGCTTTCTTCCTATATTGAGCTGATCACACAGGAGATTGACCGGGTGCGCGGGGATATGGAGGAGTATAAACCGACAATCGAATTTAAACCTGGAAGTAAGGTCAAGCAGGAAGAAACACCGGATTATTCGTATTGGACCGATTCCTTGCAGCCATCCAGGACAAAGCTTTCTGCACCAAAGTATTCACAGGAAGACATACCGGCAGTAAGGGAAGATAGAGACAACCACGCGGATATGAGAACATCGGAGAATGTATGGACAGCAGATACGACAGACGTGGGAAAGCCATTTCGTATGCGGGAAGAACAACCGGCTGCACAGACGTTGCCAGACCAGAAAGAACGCAAAAAAGAGTTCAATACGGAGATGGATATACAGACATTGCTGCAACAGTTGAATGACCTGACCGGTATGCAGAGCGTGAAAACCGAGATTAATAATATGATTAATCTGTTGAAAATCTGTAAGATTCGTCAGGAAAATGGACTTCAGACACCACCGGTTACGAATCATATGGTGTTTCTCGGTAATCCCGGAACAGGTAAAACAACAGTGGCAAGAATTCTGGCGAAGATCTACCATGGACTGGGTGTTCTCTCCAAGGGCCATCTCGTGGAGGTTGATCGTTCAGGACTTGTTGCAGGATATATGGGACAGACGAGTGAGAAGGTTACAGAAGTAATCGAGAAAGCCAAGGGCGGCATTTTATTTATTGATGAGGCGTATGCTCTTGCAAACGGACAGCAGGGAGATTTCGGACAGGAGGCAATTGACATCCTGAACAAAGCGATGGAAGATAACCGGGATGATCTGATCGTTATTGCAGCCGGATATCATGATGAGATGCAGGATTTCTTAGATGCAAATCCCGGACTTCGTTCCCGATTTAACCGGACGATTGAATTTCCGAATTACGATGCAGCAGAACTGTTAGAGATTATGACAAACCGGGCGAAATCACTGGATTATACATTGACAGGTGATGCGGTGCAGTATGTACTGGATACATTTACGAGAATACTCGCATGTCCGCCGGAGAATTTCGGCAATGCGCGTTCCGTGCGCAATTATCTGGATCGGGTGATTCACAATCAGGCAAACCGTCTGATTGCGGAGAATAATTTTAAAGAGGAAGATCTGACGAGGCTTACGCTTGCGGATGTACAGTCAGAGACATTAGAATAGTATGCATAAACAATGGATCAGGGATGGGTTAAGTGAATATCTAAGTGATCCGCATGCGGTATGGCATATGCCGGGGCACAAGCGGAAAGCCTGTTATGGAGATTTTCAGGATGCGTTTCTTGCATGGGATGTAACGGAGGTTCCGGGAACGGATGACCTGTATTTGCCGGAAGGCTTTATCGGAGATTCGCTTGCCATGCTGAAGGAAATCTATCGGACTTGTGGTACATATTATGTGGTAAATGGTGCGACAGGGGGCATCTTTACTGCCATCGCGGCATGCACGAAGCCGGGCGATGCAATATTGATTGCCAAAAACTGCCACAAATCGGTATATAATTCAGCAGCAATGCTGCAGCGCCAGGTAATCTATGTGGAGCCGACATGGAAGAAAGAAGCGGCAGATACATATGGATTTACACAATTTATGGATGGGTATGTCGATGCAGATGATGTTGAAGCACTTTGTGTGTCTCATCCGGAAATCACGGCGGTTGTGGTTACTTCGCCGACGTATGAGGGCGTCATATCCGACATTGCACAGATTGTGCGAGTGGCACATACACATCATGTACGGGTAATTGTGGATGAAGCACATGGTGCACATCTGCCATTTTTAAAACCGGAATATTCCGCAATCTGTATGGGTGCGGATGTCGTTGTTCAGAGCCTGCATAAGACGCTTCCGGCGATGACGCAGACGGCAGTGATTCACGTCTGCACAGAGGAACTGGTAAAATCGGTGGAGCATGCGTTGGAGATATTCTTAAGCTCTTCGCCATCGTATATTTTCATGATGAATATGGAAGCGGCAATCTGCTATATGGCAGATCATGATTTTACGGAATACGAAGCCCATTTGCAGCAATTCCGGGAAAGCTGCGCGAAGCTTCCGAAGATTTCAATGATAGAGAAAGAAGCGGTATGTGCCGCGGGTGCATATGGATACGATGAGACGCGGCTTGTATATTCTGCTTCTGTGCCGGGACCGGAGCTGCTTGCGATGCTTGCGGACAAAGGCGGTGTCGTCTGTGAGATGGCTGGGAGAAAGCACGTGGTACTGATCTCGACGGTGCGGGACAGTCAGGAAGATTTTGAACGGCTATACCGGGCACTTTGGATGTGCGATGTTGCTCTGACAAAAGAAGGGGATCATGAGAAGGAGCGATGTGTCGGACAGGAGGCATTGAAAAAGCTGGTGGGAACGCGGGCAAAGGCACCCATCTATGTGTATCCACCTGGCAGTTATATCGTGAACACCGGCGAACTCATTACGCCAGAGGTCGTGGAGATGCTTTGTACATATCAGGCAGCAGGGCTGCATATTCGGGGGATTTAAAAAGAGGGGAGAAACGTATGACAATTATTTTGTGTGACGACGATGTGAGGGATTTAAAGACACTAAAAAAACACATTGAACGGTTTGGCAGAGAACAGCATATAGAGATTTCAATTATAGAAATTCCGAATCCTAAAACGGTACGGCAGATTGAAACAATTACCGAAAAACAGGAAATTGATGCGATTTTTCTGGATATTGATATGCCGTATATTACAGGAAATAAAGTAGCCGAGGAATTATTAGAACGGAATCCGGATCAGTGCATTATCTTTTTTACGAACCGGGAAGAGATGGTTTACAATGTAATACAGTATAAACCATTTCGATTTATCAAAAAGCAACATGCAGACGAGATTAACGATGCGTTGCTTGCATTGGTTCAGCGTTCTATGCAGGAAGGGCAGGTTCTGATCGAAAAAGGAAAAACAGAAATTGTAAAAGTACCGGCAAAAGAGATAACCTATCTGGAAGCTTCAAATCATAAAATCATATATCATACAGTGACAGAGGAACTTGAATTCAGAGGCAGTATGAGTATGTCAAAAATAGAAAAGGAGTTAGCGCAGTTTGGATTTATCCGGACGCATGTAGCTTTTGTGGTGAATATCCGATACATAAAAAGAATTGATAAAAAGAATGTATGGATGATGGACGGAACCTGTATTCCTATGGGCGGAAAGTACAAAGAAATGACGATGAAGAATTATAAGATTATGTTGGAGCGAATTCGTTATGGGCAATAATATTGTTGAATTAGGGGCAAATTTAACAGATGTAGTTTTTGAAATTGTATTTTTAACGATCATATTAGGAAAACGTAAAAAGATGCCGGTCTGGCTGTTCCTCATATTATCGGCTTTGTTAACAGTTCTGACCTGCTATTTACAATTACGGTTTCCACAAAGTGATGCAAACACAATCATATATCTGGTGTTTGGGCTTCTCTTCCTAGGTTTGTGTATAGGGAAAAACTGGGGACAACGGTTGCTGTATTTTACAATATGGAATATTGTGCTTATGTTCTGTGGCTTGGTTTATACCGCTGCGTATAGTTTTGTAAAGCAGGAACAGAAATCAGATATATGGGATATGACGGTGGCAGAACGGATCCATTATCTGATGGGATCAAAGCTGTTATTATTACTGGTAACAGCAACTGTTGTTTTCTTCTTAAAGAAAATACATCTGAAGTCTGCGATGCCGGTTATGAATATGGTAGTGTTTGTGATTAGTATACTGATTGGCATTATTTTAGACATCATGCTGGATTACGAGTATCTGGACCGGCGTGGAAAAGTAGCGATAGAGATTGCGATGTTAGGCATTTTAATAATCAATATTTTTGTCTATATTGCGACGTATCAGCTCAATAAAAATCAGAAGCTGCTGATGGAAAATCAGCTTCTCCGGATGGCACAGGAGGGGCAGAAGGAAAGTATGGAGCGGATGATGCAGTTACAGGAGAGAAATCGTATTTTACGTCATGATCTCCGACATTACTTTACTGTTTTTCAGGAATTGCTTGCGGCTGGAAATATGGAAGAAGCAAAAAAATATGTGGCGGAGGTACTTGATACAAAACTTCAGCCGGAAGGAATCTATATGACAGGGGATGAGATTCTGGATGCAGTGCTGAATCATTGTGACAGTTGCTGTAAGAGCAAAGGAATTTGCTTTCGGGCAGAGGTCAGCGCACATTTGCCGGAAGGACAGATGGAGTTTGCCATAGCACTTTTGAATCTGTTAGAAAATGCGATAGAAGCAGAAGAACGGGAGAAAATAAAACGGATCGAAGTTGAAATCTATGAGAGTGCCGGTTTGCTGCTTGTGACAGTGAAGAACAGGATCAGTCATTCTGTGATGCAGGAAAATCCGGAAATGAAGACACAAAAATCCAATGCAGGACTGCATGGACTTGGAAGAAAGAGTGTCAAACAGCTTGTACGGGATATGGATGGAGCTTTTTATGAGGAAGAAAAGAATGGATATTTCGTGTCCAATATAGTAGTGTAAACAGGTAAAAATTCTAAAATAACAGCTAAAAAAGAAAATGTACGTCGAAAATCGCGTCAAGTATGCCAAGGTACTTGTTTTTTATAAGAAATCAGTTATTGTTGTGTGTAAGAGATGAAGGCAGGGAGGAAATCCATGGAACGTCTTGCATATGCAATCACTGATTTTTTATTGCAGAGGAATGTAATAGAAAAGGAAGAATATGAGATCTATGTATATGGATATGCAATTCTTTTAGAACAGTTGCTGCAGGTTGCGGGGTTTATCGTGCTTGGAATTGCGACGGGGAACTTGATTTATACAGTGGAATTTTTGATAGTGTTTCATTTGTTCCGAAGTTCCTTTGGCGGATACCATGCGGATACGGCTCTGCGCTGTATGTTGCTCAGTTATGGCGGATGGGGTGCTGTGATGTTATGTGCACATTACTTTGGTACATATGCAGTGCTTCCGATATGGTTCTGGGTGCTTTTGGTTTTCGATATGGGGATATTTATGATATGGGGACCGGTAGCACATGCGAACAAACCACTGACACAGAAACAGAAACGCAGGAACAAACGCATAGGCATGACGTTGTTTGGAATTGGCGCATTGCTGACATTTCTTGGGAGAACTTGTGTTGTTGTTGACATTGTTTATATAGGAACAGTTACCTTTGTAGCAGTGTTGGCAATGGTAGGAAAAAGAAAGGTAGGAACAAAGTATGAAGAAGATTGAGAAACTGATTGCGAAGCTTGGTTACAACACTGCAAAGAAGACGGTGAACAGCGCATCTGCATGGCATTGCCATCAGGTAAAAGAGCCTGCATCAGCACGTGAACGTCTGATGAAGGAAGCTGTAAAGTAATAGAGCGTAAAAAAGAGTGGGCGGATGTCTGTTGGCATCTGCCCTTTCTTTACGTTTGCATTTTAAAAACCGGTATGATAGAATAAGGCAACTGTGTGAGGTGGGAGGACACAGAACTCGAAAGGTAAGAACCTTAGCGCCTGGTCCTGAGGGGACGGAATAAACTCAGGATGACGAGGAGAAACGTGATCGAAAGATTCGGCGGATGCGTTTCCGCACAAGCTGAGTGCGTATACAGAAAAAAATATGCGGGTAACTGCAAAACAAAGTTCTGTAATCAGCGTGAAAAACATAGAAAATTAAAAATAGAATAGAGGTAGATATTATGTGTGGAATTATTGGTTTTACGGGGAATGAACCAGCGAAGGATATTATCATCGGCGGCTTGGAACGGTTGGAGTACCGAGGATATGACAGCGCAGGATTAGCACTATTGTCGAACGATCAGATTCAGGTGCGCAAGCGTACCGGCAAGGTAGAGGAGTTACGGAAGCTCTGCGAGGCAGAGAAAATGCCTGCTACCTGCGGAATCGGTCATACAAGATGGGCAACCCACGGTGGGGTAACGGACGTGAATGCACACCCACACCGTGTTGGTAAGGTCGTACTGATTCACAATGGTATCATTGAGAATTACCGTCAGATCGTAACAGAGTACGGACTGGCTGACCAGCTCGTATCAGAGACAGATTCTGAGGTCGTTGCTGCACTTTTGAACAAATTCTACGAGGGTGATCCGGTCAAGGCAATCAAGAAGACAGTGAAGGTACTTTCCGGTGCATTTGCTCTTTGTATTATGTTCCAGGATATCCCGGATACGATCTATGCGATCCGGAACGTCAGCCCAATGGTTGCAACGTCCTGTGAGAGAGGTTCGGTTATCGCTTCCGATCTGACTGCGTTAATCGAGTTTTCAAAGGAGTATTTCGTAGTGCCGGAGTATCATATTCTGACACTGAAGAAGGATGGCATCGAGATTCAGGATCTGAAGGGGAATAAGGTGACTCCGCAGATGCTGACTGTGAACTGGGATATCACAAGTGCACAGAAGGGCGGGTATCCGTTCTTCATGCTCAAGGAAATCTATGAGCAGCCGGACGCAATCCGCAACACGATTGCACCACGTATCAATCAGGAGCTTCCTGATTTCACGGAAGACGGAATTGATGATGCGATATTTAAGAATTGCAAGCGTATTTCGATTGTGGCATGCGGTACAGCGATGCATGCAGGTATGGTTGGAAAGCATCTGATCGAGAAGAAGCTTCGGATTCCGGTGCATGTAGATTGTGCATCCGAGTTCCGGTATAAGGATCCAATCATTGATGAGGAAACTTTGACAATCGTGCTTTCCCAGTCGGGCGAGACGATCGATACATTAGAGGCGTTGAAGCTTGCGAAAAAACGTGGCTCCAAGGTGCTTTCTATCGTCAATGTGAAGGGAAGCACGATTGCAAGAGAAAGCGATTATGTATTATATACACATGCAGGTCCGGAAATCGCTGTTGCATCGACGAAGGCGTACACGGTACAGGTGGCAGCGATGTATCTGATCGCATGCCGGATCGGACTGGTGAAGGAACTTATCACAGAGCATGATGCAAAACGCTTTATGACAAAGCTTACAAATGCATCGAATATCGTTGAGGAAACTTTGAAATGCGCCGATGATATCAAGCGCGTGGCAGATCATATCAAGTTTGCAACTGATACGTTCTATATCGGAAGAGGGCTTGATTATACGATGAGCTTAGAAGCAGCACTGAAGTTAAAGGAAATCTCTTACGTGCATGCAGAAGCATATGCGGCAGGAGAACTCAAGCATGGAACAATCGCGTTAATCTCTGAGAATGTTCCGGTTATCGCACTGGCAACCCAGGAGGATGTCTATGCGAAGGTCATCTCGAACATCCGTGAGGTAAAGGCAAGAGGTGCATATGTGGTGCTTGTCAGCATGGATGAGGAAGTGAACGATCCAAGTATCTGTGATCAGCATATCCACCTTCCAAAGATGGATAGTGAATTTACTTCTTTTGCAACAGCGGTTGTATTGCAGTTAGTTGCATATTATACATCCGAGGCAAAGGGACTGGATGTGGATAAACCGAGAAATCTGGCGAAATCTGTAACGGTAGAATAATGATAAGAGATGCAGACCCCATTTGTACGTGCGTGCAGATGGGGTATTGTATGTGAAAAAAATATGGGATGCGGGAATCCTATGTGCGCGAGCGCGGACGGGATAACATGCGTAAAAATTGACGAGGAATAAAGAACCAATGAAGGATCTGACAAAAGGCTACCCGGCAAAGGTGATAATTTTATTTGCCATCCCGATGATATTCGGTAGCATATTTCAACAATTATATAATATAGCGGACAGTAAGATTGTAAGTACATTTGTTGGCACCGAAGCATTTGCAGCCGTCGGTGCCACAAGTGTTGTATCAAACACTTTAATCGGATTTTTGAATTCCCTGACACTTGGGTTTGCAATTCCGATTGCGAACAGCTTTGGTGGAAAGGATTATAAGCGGATGCGCCGCATGGTGGCAGGTACTGTGTTACTGACGCTGGCAGGGGCAGTTGTGTTTACCATGTTAATCCTGCTTTTGATTCCGACAATCCTGAAACTTCTGGCAACACCGGAAGATATTATGAGCCCGGCGCTTGCGTATGTGCGCATCATTTTATATGGCATTATATTTGTATCTGTGTATAACATGTGTGCAAATGTACTGCGTGCGGTTGGTGACAGCCGGACGCCGCTATATTGTCTGATTATCTCTGTGTTCGTAAATATCGGACTGGACCTGCTGTTTGTGAATGGATTTCATATGGGAATTGAGGGTGCAGCCTGGGCGACAATCCTCTCACAGGCACTTTCGGCTCTGCTTTGTCTTGGTTATATCCTGCTTAAGTTCCGGGACATCATACCGGAGAAGGATGAGTGGAAACCGGTGGAAGGACAGTACAGTGAGCTTCTTACGACGGGGCTTGCGATGGGATTCATGTCGCTTGTTGTGAATTTCGGAACGATTGTGCTGCAAGGTGCAATCAATGGACTGGGAACAGCAATCGTTGCGGCGCATACCGCGGCAAGAAAAGTGTTCGATATATTTACGGTATCACTTTACTGCCTTGGAAATGCGATGACAACGTACGTCAGTCAGAATATGGGAGCCGGGGAATCGGCACGGATTCGCCGGGGTATCCGCCATGCCGTTGTTATGGCAACGGGAATAACAACGGTACTTGTAATTATCTGCTTTGCTTTGGGCAGGCCGGTATTTACATGGCTTGCGTCCACTGACAATGCAGAAATCATAGATTCTGCAGTGATGTATTCCCGGATTAGTATTGTATTTTTCTATGTGCTCGGACCGCTATTTATTCTGCGGTGCAGTCTGCAGGGGATGGGGCGGAAGATAATACCGGTGTGCTCGAGTGTTGTTGAGATGACAATCAAGGTACTTTCTGCAACGATTCTGGTGCCGCGGCTTGCTTATTTCGGTGTGGCACTTACAGAACCGATCAGCTGGGTCTGCATGACGATTCTGCTGACTGTGGCTTATTTCGCGAAGCCACCGGAACAGATGTTGCGAAAGTCCGCTTAAAATGGTATAATGAGCATTATATTGGCTGTGTTCACACAAGCCGGAATAATGCGGAAAACACATTATAAATTCGTCAAAGAAGGTGAAACAGATGTCGAGACTGAAGACTCCGAAAAAACCGAAGAAGGCAAAGCCGGCGAAAACGCTTCACAGGGAACCATCGAAGCGTATGTCGCGCAAAGAGCGGAAGCTTAAGGAAAAACGAAGAAAGCAGATGAATAAGCATATGGATCGTGCTATTGGTTTCGTGGCAATCGCATTGTGCACCGTTTCAGCAATCTTGGACGTAAAAAATAACAAAGACTCATAAAAAGAGGATGGAAGAGGAAAGGAAGAGAACAAAATGAAGAATTTCGAAGGATTACTTGAACAGATCAAATCATGTAGCAAGAAGAAGCTTGCCGTAGCTGTTGCACAGGATGATGCAGTTCTTGAGGCAGTAAAGGCAGCGAAGGACAAGGATATCGCAGATGCGATTCTGGTCGGAGATGCTGATAAGATCAAGGAGATTGCTGCAAGCATGGATATGAGCTTAGATGGCTTCGAGATTATTGATGTGAAGGATCCGACAGAAGCAGCTCTGACTGCAGTAAAACTCGTGCATGATGGCGAGGCAGATATGTATATGAAGGGACTCATTGACACAAAGGGATTCTTAAAGAGCGTACTTAACAAGGAAGTCGGTCTTAGAACCGGTAAGGCTCTGTCCCATGTCTGCTTGTTTGAGATTGAAGGCTTCGAGAAGATGTTCTTCCTGACGGACGTTGCATTTATTCCATACCCAACATTGGAGGACAAGGTAGATATCATCAGCAACACAGTTGCAGTTGCACATGCATGCGGTATCGAGTGTCCAAAGGTAGCTCCGCTTGCAGCTGTAGAGGTAGTCAATCCGAAGATGCCTGTTACAGTAGACGCAGCTGAGCTTACAAAGATGAACGAAGAGGGTAAGATTACAGGTTGTATCGTGGACGGACCGCTTTCCATGGACCTTGCAATTGATCCGGAAGCTGCAAAGCATAAGGGAGCAACGAACCGTAAGATTGTCGGTGATGCAGATATCTTACTGTTCCCGGACATTCACGCAGGTAATATCACATACAAGACACTGGTTCATACAGCAAAGGTTAAGAATGGATGCATCTTAACAGGTACACAGGCACCGGTTATCCTGACATCCCGTTCCGATACATTTGAGACAAAGGTGAACTCGATTGCCCTTGCAGCGATCGTAGCCGAGAACTTAAAGAAGAACCAGTAATTACAAGCATATTCAAATGTGCAGAAAGATATAGCAGATATGCTTGGGCATACGGAACTGATTCTTAAGCAGACCGTTGAAGCACGCTGGCACTTAATGAGCGACTGTTTTTGTCGCGAATTTAGTACCACTGCGTGCTGAACCGAGCGAGAGCGCGTCTGCGTAGAATAGTTCCGTATGTCCAACCGATATACATATATATTGCACATTTGCATACATATAAAGGAGGATAATAAAATGAGTTATAAGTCATTGATCATCAATCCGGGTTCTACATCTACAAAGATTGGTGTATTCGAAGATGAGACATTGTTGTTCGAGGAGACACTGCGTCACTCGACTGAGGAGATTGCACAGTACGATTCGATCGTTGCACAGAAGGATTTCCGTAAGGATGTCATCGCTAAGGTTTTAGCTGAGAATAATTTCGATATTAAGACACTGGATGTTGTTGTAGGCCGTGGTGGTCTGCTTAAGCCAATTCCGGGTGGTACATACACAGTTACAGATGAGCTGGTAAAGGACTTGGTAGAGGCAAAGCGTGGTGAGCATGCATCAAACCTTGGTGGTATCCTGGCAAAGGATTTCGCTGACGAGCTTGGAATCCCTGCATATATCGTAGACCCGGTTGTTGTTGACGAGTTACAGGATGTTGCAAGACTTTCCGGACATCCGGAGCTTCCTAGAACAAGTATCTTCCATGCATTAAACCAGAAGGCAGTTGCAAAGCGTTATGCAAAGGAAGTTGGTAAGAAGTACGAGGATTTGAACCTCATCGTTGTTCATATGGGTGGCGGTGTTTCCGTAGGTGCCCATACAGGCGGTAAGGTTGTAGATGTATTCAATGCATTGGATGGCGATGGAGCATTCTCTCCGGAGCGTGCCGGTGGTGTTCCAAACGGTGAGCTGGTTCGTCTGTGCTATTCAGGCAAGTACACAGAGAAGGAAATGATCAAGCAGCTTGTTGGTAAGGCAGGCTTCAATGCATACTGCGGTTCAAACGATGCAAGAGACATCGAGGCTATGGCAAAGAATGGGGATCAGCATGCACAGCTTGTATTTGATGCATTCTTATATCAGGTATCGAAGGATATCGGAGCACAGGCAGCGGTCCTCTCCGGTAAGGTTGATCAGATCATCCTGACAGGCGGTATCGCATATGGCAAGTATGCAACCGAAGAGATCACAAAGAGAGTAAAGTTTATCGCACCGGTTACCGTATACGGTGGCGAAGACGAGCTTCTTGCCCTGGCACAGGGTGCGCTTCGAGTATTAAATGGCGAGGAAGAAGCGAAGATTTATTAAGAGAAAATATTTTTTGGGAGGGGTAGAATGGACGAAAATAACACACAGCAGGGAGGATTTCCGGATTCATCCGGAAATGTGAATCCACAGCAGCCTGAGCAGCCGGATATGACAGGATATTACGGACAGCAGCCTGGGCAGACCGATATGAACGGATATTACGGACAGCAGCCACAGCAGCCGGATATGACAGGATATTACGGGCAGCAGCCACAGCAGCCGGATATGAACGGATATTACGGGCAGCAGCCGGTACAGCCGGGCATGGCAGGATACTATGGACAGCAGCCGGTACAGCCGGGTGCGACAGGATACTATGGACAGCAGCCGCAGGCAGGTGGAAAACCACCAAAGGTTAAGAAACCGAAGAAACCAATGACAAAAGGCAAATTAGCTGCAATCATCGGAAGTGGTGTGGCGGTTGTTGCACTTGTTATATGTGGTGTCATCTTCCTTCCGAAGCTTTTCAAGTCGGATAAAGAAGTGGTTCTGGATGCATTGGCAGAGACATATGCCTCTTACACCAAGGAAGAAGCATTGAATGATCTGATTGGCTACGATGATATATTGAATGCCTATAATGAAAAAGGTGGAACGAGCAACGGCAGCTTTTCCGTTGCAGTGGGAGAAGGAAATGATACCTGCAATGTAGGAGTTTCTGTTGATTCAGAAATAGATCAGAAGAATCAGGAGCTGTCAGGTACGATGGCTGTAACCATTGGCGACAGCGAACTGCTCAGTGGAAATGTATATGCAGACAGTGAGAAGATGTATGTTGCATTTCCTGAGGTATTTGATGGATATCTGTCATATCCAACGGATGATCCATTTGGTGCAATTGTGAATTCTCCACTTGGAGATTCTCTTGGCTTAGATGCAGGAAGCATACCTCAGATCAATATGAATGTGTTCGCACAGAGTGCAGACAGTACAGGCGTTCAGAGCGAGTATGTAGATGCGCTTGAGACAGTCTGGGATGCAGCACAGTTTGAGAAGCAGGGAAAGGCAAAGATTACGGTAAATGGTCAGAATGTCACAGCGAAGGAATATTACGTGACATGGACCAAGGAGGACCTGCAGAAAGCATGTACTACAGCGCTTGATGGACTGACAGAGGCTGTGACAGAGTCAGAATCCGCACTTCAAAACAGTGGCATGAGTGCCGAAGAGTATAAGAGTTCCATGGAGCAGGTGAAGGCGATGGTTCCAAGTATCATCACCAGCGACCTGCAGGTAAAGGTATATGTGAAGGATAAGAAGGCTGTCAAGATAACATGCAAAGATTCCATCTCCCTCATGGGCATGGTTAAGATTGATTATGATTTCTGGGCAGATTATGGAGATAACGATGTATCCGGTAACATAAGCTTTGATGTATCGGGCACAAAGGCCGGAATCAAGTATGAGGCACATGATATCAAGGGAAATACGAATGGGACTGTCACAGTATTCTATGGGGATACGGAATTCGATGTTGATATCAACAAAGTAATCACAGAAGCCGGAGATACGACCACGTCGAAGACGACAATCTCCGCAACGGATTATTTCACGATTGAGCTTGAGAAGAGCTTCAACAAGCAGGATAATTCTGTAAGCGGCGCTGCACGTGCGGATATCGTAGGCGCAGATGTCTATGAGATCAGCTACACAGGCGGATGGAAGGATATTAAGAAGGGAGTTGCATATACGCTTGCCGTAGATTCCTTCGAGGTGAAGGCGGCAGGAAAGACTGTATGCTCCGGAACATTCAGCCAGACGCTGGATACATCTGCAATTACTGTTACACCGAAGGATGACAGTGCAGACGTGCTGGATATCGAGACCATGACGGAAGATGATCTGAACACATTTACAGAGAAGAACGATGCCAAGATGCAGGCTTGGATAGAACGTCTGGAAAATGATGCGTCTTTGAATAAATTTTTCAACATATTAGAAGGATTGTTCTCAGCAGAGCCGATCGTTGAGGATACAGAGGAAGAGTATCCGGACGAAGAAATCGCAACAGATGATGCACAGGAGAAGACTCTGGATGACGCTGTTGTATCTACCTATGATGACTCTGTGAAGTATAAGGTAAATGGAACGATTGATGGATTTGAGTTCAACTATGCGAGTGACTATACCGTCAGCTTTTCGACAGATGAATATTCAACAATCGATTACGCACTTGACCAGAACGATGATCTGCAGTCAGCACTGGACGATTCGTTCTATTCTATGTCGAACATAGATAGCTATGATGTACAGGAGTCAAATCTGAATCAGACGGCAACCGTCGATGGCAGAGAGGTTCTGTATAGTGTTGAGAAGTATGTTGCCTTCGAGATGAACTGTATGGATATGACCGCAGTTGTGGAGATTGAGCCGGGCGTATATCTGGTTGAGAATGTCAGTATCTATCTGGATGACGACAGCTTCAGCGTGGAGCAGCTGCTGGAGGGACTTTCTACGAAGTATTTCACGAAGCAGTAGAACTAATAAAATAGAGGAAAAATTATGATTCGTTATTGTAAGATAAAACACTGCATCATCGGGTTTGATCGACCGAAGATCTGTGTACCATTGGTCGGACGGACGGCGGATGAAATCATAGCGCAGGCGAATCAGATAAAACAGTCACAGAGAAGCTCTGCCATTGATATGGTGGAGCTTCGTGGCGATTATCTGGATATATTGTCTGATTATGAGCAGCTTGATGATCTGTTGAAAAAGGTAGCAGAGGTTCTGGACGAAAAGGTGCTTTTGTTCACAATCCGCAGCGAAGCAGAAGGTGGAGAGCCGCTTGCATTTTCGTCTCCGACGATTGCACAGATCAATCAGCATGTGATCGAAGGACATCTGGCGGATATGGTAGACATCGAATTGTTCTCCGGGGCAGAACAGGCAAAAAAACTAATCGCATTCGCAAAAGAAACGGATGTTAAGATCATTATGTCCAATCATGATTTCAACACGACTCCAGATGCAACTACGATTGTGAACCGTTTGCGGAGCATGCAGGATCTTGGTGCGGATGTTGTGAAAATTGCGGTGATGCCGGAAAACAAACTGCATGTGGTAAATCTGCTTGCTGCAACGGCAATGATGCAGGAGGCATATGCAGAGGTGCCGGTTGTCACGATGTCGATGGGGAAGATGGGGGCAGTCAGCCGGATCAGCGGTCAGGTGTTTGGCAGTGCAATCACATTTGCAAGTTTTGCGGAGGCATCGGCACCCGGACAGATTCCGGTTGACAAGATGGATGAAGCACTGACATTGGTTGAAAAATATTGTAACTAGAAGAGAAAAAGCAGAAAGACAAGAGGGGTGTTTTTCTGCTTTTATTTACGAGGGGAGACTATATTGAAGGAGAGAAAGATGGTTTTGTTTGTCTTGGGGGATAAACAGATCCTGAACAGAAGTCGTATGATCGTGAACCAGCTTTCGCTGGAATATTCCGTAAAAATAGCAAGAAATTACAGTGCAGCATATCGAATTATCGTGGAACATCAGGTAGATGTTCTGGTGTGTGGACCATCGGAGGTTCAGTTTCACCAGAATATGGCAGATGCATATCGGTTTATGGAATCTGCGCGGAGACTAAAGCGATATGAAGAAACACCAATGATTCTGATATCAGATGTGGAAGATCCAAGCAGTTATTGTGATCAGAATCTGAGCTGTTATGATATTATTGACACACTGGCGATTGAACATCGACTGTGTGAAACGCTTGGTCTCGCATTGCGGGAGTCCCAGTGCAAGCATGCACAGACTTGTGCGATGCTGCGACAGGATAAAATGGAGGCACGGAGGTTGTATATTCAGAACCAGAATGTGTTATATCCGGTAAAATGTGCAGAAATCAGTCATGTACAGACATTAAATCGGGGTGTTGAGGTGAGTTTGCACAATGGTGTTAAATATGAGGTGCATTATATTACCCTGCAGCAATTTCTGGAAGTTGCAGATGTGTGGTATTTGCAACAGTGTTCTCGAAGTGGGATTATCAATGCAAATTATGTACAAAGTATTGACTATACAAATCGAGTAATCACAATGCGAAATTCTGAACAGGTGGCAATTGGATCTACGTACATGAAAACTTTGCATGCGCAATTTCCGAAAATCCAGGAAGTATGGTTGCGCAAGCGGGAACGGCAGTTTATTTTGGATTGAGAAAGATACAGGAAATGTCTGAAAAATAAAACACCGGACATATGAGAATCTCATTGTCCGGTGTATGTGTATGGGAAACAGCTTAAAAAGATTATTCCATCGGATATTTAATCTGCCATGTGTTTCGCAGAGAGTCACAGATCTGCATGATGCGGAGCGTCTCTGCATGCGGCATCTCCGGACACTCAGTCAGACCAACGATGATGGCATCTCTGGCGGCAATAAATTCAAATTCATAACCGGTTGTCTGCTTCTCCGGTTTTTTCGTCTCAAGCACAAGCTTGTGATCGGTATTATAGATGCGGAATGTCTCCGGACAGTTGATGTTGTCAATCTCGATATATCCGCGGTCACCATAGATTTTTGCATTGTTGTCAGGCTGGTACATCATTGTGACAAATGCGTTTGCACATCTGCCACCTTTGTATGAAATCTGCAGTGCTTCCTGTGCATCCACGCCTGTGTCAAGTTTTGCACAGGTAGAACCGATCATTGGTGGTTCACTGCCGTAAACCATGGAGATGAGGTTGAGTGGATATACACCAAGATCAAGCAGTGCACCGCCGGCAAGCTCCGGCTTGGTCAGGCGTTCCTCTTTCAGAAGAGAATAGCCAAGGGAGCAGGTGATATTATTGACACGTCCAATCGCACCCTTCTGGATGTACTCTGCCATCAGACGGTACATCGGCATGAAACGGATCCACATTGCCTCGCCACAGAACAGATTCTTCTCTCTGGCAAGCTTTAAGACGTCTTCGGTAGTAGCTGCATTATAAGAAAATGCTTTCTCTACCAGAACCGGTTTCCCGGCATTTAAGCAAAGCTTTGCATGTTCTGCGTGATGAGAATGCGGGGTTGCGATATAGATGAGCTCTACATCCGGATCCGCAGCCAGTTCCTCATAAGAACCATAATATTTTGTAACGCCGTGTTCTTTGGCAAAGGTCTCTGCTTTTTCTATATCGCGGGAAGCAATTGCGTATGCTTCGAATGCATCTAAATCTCTGAGAGTATCTGCAATAACACCGGCAATCTTCCCGGCACCCATAATTCCAACTTTAAAATTAATCATATGAAACTCCTTCCGTATCATGTAATGACATATGCTTAAAACATAGCATGATAATCATTTAATTATTATAGCAAAATAAACATCATATGTCATTTCCTTTTTATAAAAATGGAGGTGCATGTTTTTTCGGATATTCATAGAAAAATATATTTATAACTGACAGGAGTGACATAGTATAACTGTAGGAAGTGACATGGTAGGGATTTATTGACATTTCCTTGGGTTATGCGTTATACTGAAAACTTGGATAGGTCTGTGAATCGGTCGAAAATCTATTTTTATGACAGATACAGATATGCATGAAAATCAAACATAATAAGAAAGGAAATATAGAAGTATGTACGAAAAGGTTTCTACAAAGCTGGACTTTACCAGCCGGGAAGAAAAAGTACTCAAGTTCTGGAAAGAGAACGAAATCTTCGAGAAGAGTATCGAAGAGAAGAAAGACCTGCCGACTTATACATTTTATGACGGCCCTCCAACGGCAAACGGCAAGCCGCATATCGGCCATGTGCTGACGCGTGTGATCAAGGATATGATTCCGCGTTATCAGACAATGAAGGGTCATAAGATTATCCGTAAGGCCGGATGGGATACACATGGTCTTCCGGTTGAGCTTGAAATCGAGAAGGAGCTTGGTATCGATGGCAAGGAGCAGATCGAGGCATATGGCTTAGATCCGTTTATCCGCAAATGCAAAGAGTCCGTATGGAAATACAAAGGTATGTGGGAAGAATTCTCCAACAAAGTAGGATTCTGGGCAGATATGGATAATCCGTATGTCACATATCACAATACATTTATCGAGTCCGAATGGTGGGCATTGAAGAAGATCTGGGACGACGGACTTCTCTACAAGGGATTCAAGATCGTGCCTTATTGTCCACGTTGTGGAACACCGCTTTCGTCACACGAGGTAGCACAGGGGTATAAGACAGTCAAGGAACGTTCCGCTGTGGTACGTTTCAAGGTGATCGGTGAGGATGCGTATTTCCTTGCATGGACGACAACACCTTGGACACTTCCAAGTAATGTGGCACTCTGTGTGAATCCGGATGAGAACTACTGTAAGGTAAAGGCAGCAGACGGCTATACTTACTACATGGCAGAGGCTCTGCTTGACAAGGTACTTGGCGGCATGGCAGAGAAGCTTGTCAAGGAAGAGAAGCTTGCAGAGGGAACACCGGCATATGAAATCCTCGAGACCTATAAGGGCAAGGAATTAGAGGGCAAGGAATACGAGCCACTCTTCGAGTGTACAAAGGAGTATGTGGCAAAGCTTCCACAGAAGGGACATTACATTACGTGTGATTCCTATGTAACGATGTCCGACGGTACCGGTATCGTTCATATCGCACCGGCATTTGGTGAGGACGATGCAAACGTCGGAAGAAAATACGACCTTCCATTCGTACAGTTTGTCGATGGCAAGGGTGATATGACAAAGGAAACACCTTATGCAGGATTGTTCGTAAAGGATGCAGATAAGCCGGTACTGGTTGACTTGGAGAAGGCAGGACTTCTGTTCGACGCTCCGAAGTTCGAGCATGAGTATCCACACTGCTGGAGATGCGATACACCGCTTATCTACTATGCAAGAGATACATGGTTCATCAAGATGTCCGCAGTGAAGGACAGACTGGTGAAGAATAATAATACTGTAAACTGGATTCCGGAAGGTATCGGTAAGGGACGTTTCGGCGCATGGCTGGAAAATGTTCAGGACTGGGGATTATCCCGTAACCGTTACTGGGGAACTCCGCTGAATATCTGGGAGTGCTCATGTGGCAAGCGTCACGCGATCGGTTCGATCGAGGAACTCAAATCCATGAGCAAGAACTGCCCGGATGATATCGAGCTTCATCGTCCATACATTGATGCGGTAACGATTACATGTCCGGATTGTGGCGGCGAGATGAAGCGTGTGCCGGAGGTTATCGACTGCTGGTTCGACTCCGGTGCGATGCCATTTGCACAGTGGCATTATCCGTTTGAGAATCAGGATATCTTCGAGGACAACTTCCCGGCTGACTTCATCAGTGAGGCAGTTGACCAGACAAGAGGATGGTTCTATTCTCTGATGGCAATCTCCACATTGCTGTTTGACAAGGCACCTTACAAGAATGTAATCGTGCTTGGCCATGTACAGGATAAGGACGGACAGAAGATGAGTAAGTCCAAGGGTAACGCAGTAGATCCGATGGAGGCTTTGAACAAATATGGCGCAGATGCAATCCGCTGGTACTTCTACAGCAACTCCGCACCTTGGCTTCCAAACCGCTTCCATGAGGATGCAGTAGTTGAAGGCCAGAGAAAGTTCATGGGTACACTCTGGAACACGTATGCATTCTATGTACTGTATGCAAATATTGACGAGTTTGATCCAACGAAGTATACATTGGAGTATGACAAGCTGTCCGTGATGGATAAATGGCTGTTGTCAAAGCTTAATTCCATGGTGAAGTCCGTGGATGATAACCTGGGCAACTACCGTATTCCGGAGGCAACTAAGGCACTCGCAGAGTTTGTCGATGATATGAGTAACTGGTATGTCAGACGTTGCCGTGAGCGTTACTGGGCAAAGGATATGCCACAGGATAAGATCAACGCGTACATGACACTTTATACGGCACTTGTGACACTCTGCAAGACCGCAGCACCGATGATTCCGTTTTTGACAGAGGATATCTACCAGAACTTAGTTCGCACGGTAGATAAGAATGCACCGGAATCCATCCATCTGTGTGACTTCCCAGAGGTGAATGAGTCCATGATCGATCCGGAGCTTGAAGCAAGCATGGATGAAGTACTGAAGGTCGTTGTATTTGGACGTGCCGCAAGAAATACTGCGAACATCAAGTCCCGTCAGCCTATCGCAAATATGTACATCAAGGCTGCCAAGACACTGGATGATTATTTCGTAGATATCCTGCGTGATGAGCTGAATGTAAAGAATGTAGAGTTCAAGGAAGACCTGTCTGCATTTACCGCATATTCATTCAAGCCACAGCTTCGTACCGTCGGACCAAAGTATGGCAAGCATCTGAACGCAATCAAGGAATACCTTGCAAATGTCGATGGCAACAAAGCGATGGGCGAGCTCAAGGCAGACGGTGTGATCAAGTTCACAGCAGATGATACAGAGATTGCACTCGCAGAGGAAGATTTGCTGATCGATGTAGCGAAGATGGAAGGCTATGTGACAGAGGGCGATAACTATGTAACAGTTGTTATCGACACAACCCTGACACCGGAGCTTATAGAGGAAGGCTATGTGCGTGAGGTAATCTCCAAGATTCAGACGATGCGTAAGGATTCTGACTTCCAGGTAACAGACCGCATTAAGGTCTATGTAACCGGCAATGCGAAGATTGCAGATGTGATGGAGAAGAACGCAGACGAGATCAAGCGTGTCGTTCTTGCCGATGCATTTGTGATGGATGCAGCCTGTGACAACTCAAAAGAGTGGAACATCAACGGCGAGAAGGTTACGATCGGCGTGGAAGTAAGTAAATAATAAGTAAAGTTCTGTAAATCAAACAGAGGATTTGCAAGCAAATTGTATAAAATTTTTTGTTAATTCACACATTCATGGGCAGATGTAACGAAAAATGCATTTTTCATTGTATCGTGTAATTATGTCTGCTACACTGAATGTGATGAGATAGGGGCAAAAAGCCCTGAGGGATGACATGTCTGAGACGGGAGAGTATCGCGTAGAGGATTAGGCGTGCATGCCGGATGATGGTGTGTTGCAGGATAAGCTACGATAACGGTAATGAGAGGATAAGCAACGGGGATAATATGGACATGTTACATAAGATAAGTGTGGGTATCTTCGGATGCGCATACGCACATAAACAAGGAGGATTAATTCTATGAAGAAGATGGCTGATTTCGATAAGGAAAGCTTCAAGAAGGACGTCATTAACAACGTCAAAAACCTTTTCCGTAAGACTATCGATGAAGCAACACAGGAACAGGTATTTCAGGCAGTGTCCTACGCAGTGAAGGATCATATCATTGATCGCTGGATTGCTACGCAGAAGGCATACGAGGAGAAGAATGCAAAGACTGTTTACTACCTGTCTATGGAGTTCCTTATGGGCCGTGCACTTGGTAATAATATGATCAACCTCACATGCTATGAGCAGGTGAAAGAAGCATTGGCAGAGCTTGGTTTTGACTTGAACGTAATCGAGGATCAGGAGCCGGATGCAGCACTTGGTAATGGTGGTCTTGGTAGACTGGCTGCATGTTTCCTGGATTCCCTTGCTACATTGAACTACCCGGCATATGGCTGTGGTATCCGTTATCGTTACGGTATGTTCAAGCAGGCAATCGAGAATGGTTATCAGATCGAGAAGCCGGATAACTGGTTGAAGAACGGCAACCCATTTGAAGTAAAGCGTCCGGAGTATGAAGTAGAGGTTAAGTTCGGTGGCTATGTAGCGACAGAATGCAGAGAGGGAAAGAATTACTTCGTACACAAGGATTATCAGGCAGTTCGTGCGATTCCATATGATCTTCCAATCATTGGATATGGCAACAATGTTGTAAATACACTTCGTATCTGGGATGCAGAGCCGGTACAGGAGTTCAACCTTAATTCATTTGATAAGGGTGAGTATCAGAACGCAGTGGAGCAGGCAAACCTTGCCCGTAACATCGTTGAGGTACTTTATCCAAACGATAACCATTATTCAGGTAAGGAGCTTCGTCTGAAGCAGCAGTACTTCTTCGTATCTGCTTCTGTACAGAGAGCCATCCTGAAGTTCAAGGAGAACAACGCAGATATCCATGACCTTCCAAACAAGGTTACATTCCAGCTGAATGATACACATCCAACTGTAACAGTAGCAGAGCTTATGAGAATCCTTGTTGATGAGGAGAATCTTGAGTGGGATGATGCCTGGGATATCACTTGCAGAACATGCGCATATACAAACCATACAATCATGGCTGAGGCACTTGAGAAGTGGCCAATCGACCTCTTCCAGAAGCTTCTTCCTAGAGTATATCAGATCGTGGATGAGATCAACCGTAGATTCGTTCTTAAGATCGAAGATATGTATCCGGGCAACCAGGATAAGGTTCGCAGTATGGCTATCCTCTATGATGGTCAGGTTAAGATGGCTCACCTTGCTATCGCCGGATCTTACTCTGTAAATGGTGTTGCTAAACTTCATACAGAGATCCTGAAGAAGCGTGAGCTTCGTGATTTCTACGAGATGCGTCCGGAGCAGTTCAACAACAAGACAAACGGTATTACACAGAGAAGATTCCTTCTCCATGCAAACCCATTGCTTGCTGACTGGGCTACAAAGAAGGTCGGCGACGGCTGGATCACAGATCTTCCGGTGCTTGAAGGTCTGAAGAAGTACGCAACAGACAAGAAAGCTCAGAAGGAGTTCATGGACATTAAGTACAAGAACAAGGTTCGTCTGGCTGAGTACATCAAGGAACACAATGGTATCGATGTAGATCCTAATTCTATCTTCGATGTTCAGGTTAAGAGACTTCATGAGTACAAGAGACAGCAGCTTAACATCCTTCATGTTATGCATCTGTACAATGAGTTGAAGGCAAATCCGGATATGGATTTCGAGCCAACAACATTTATCTTCGGTGCAAAGGCAGCTGCCGGTTACAAGACAGCAAAGCTTACAATCAAGTTGATCAACTCTGTAGCTGACGTGATCAACAACGATAAGTCTATCAAGGGCAAGATCAAGGTTGTATTCATCGAGAACTACCGTGTATCTAATGCAGAGATTATCTTCGCAGCAGCAGATGTATCGGAGCAGATTTCAACAGCTTCCCGTGAGGCTTCCGGTACAGGTAACATGAAGTTCATGTTGAACGGTGCTGTTACACTTGGTACGATGGATGGTGCAAACGTAGAGATCGTAGAGGAAGTTGGTAAGGAGAACGCATTTATCTTCGGACTTTCAGCTGAGGAAGTTATGAAGTATGAGAAGGATGGCGGTTACTATCCAATGGACATCTACAATTCAAATCCAAAGGTTAAGAAGGTTCTTGACCAGCTGGTAGATGGCACTTACTCAAATGGCGATAAGGAAATGTTCCGTGACTTATATGATTCTCTTGTAATGAAGGACGTATACTTCACATTGAAGGATTTCGATTCTTATGCAGATGCACAGAAGCGTGTAAACAAGGCATACAAGGATAAGGCTAATTGGGCTAAGATGGTTATGCTGAATACTGCTTGTGCCGGTAAGTTCTCTTCTGATAGAACAATCGAAGAGTATGCACAGGAGATCTGGAAGCTTGAGAAAGTAGAAGTTACATTGTAATTTTTGTAATTTTATAGATAGGAATATATGAGCGGCTGTGCGTGCACATGCCGGCTATATGAAAGAAGGCTGTCACTGTTTGGTGGCAGCCTTTTTTGGAGTAAAGCAAGCAGATTAGGGAAGATTACTCTAAGCAGGAAGATAGATGAAAAGCTGGAATTGGAGTAAAGCAAGCTGGTTAGGGAAGCTTGCTCCAAGAGTGTAGATTGATGAAAAGTTGGAATTGGAGCAAAGCAAGCTGATTTAGGAAGCTTGCTCCAAGCGGGAAGAGAAAGAAGAAAAATGACTTGGAGCAAGAAAGAAAAAATAAGAGATTTGCTCCAAGTCATAAGAAATATTAGAAAAGTGACAAGGAGTAACAATAGAAAAAATAAGAAATTACTCCAAGTCGGAAGAAATAATAGAAAAGTTAGTTGGAGCAAATAAGATTAAATAATAGATGTAGCTCCAGAAAAAAATTATAAGAAATAATATTCTATAATTTGTCGAACCCAGTCAGAATCAAGAGGAGCGCGTCTGGCTTCATATGTCAGAATTAAACTGTCATCAGGATAGATGCCATGCTCACAGTAGGAAGAAATCTTCCTTGTTGTTTTGTCAACATATTCAAAATCATCCATCATACCAAAATGCTCCCAATAATAGATTTTGCCTGTCTTTGGATGTTGAATAGTAAAATCTGGATAGAGAAGCAAGTTCCCAATCTGAATAGCACACTCGTATCGAAAAGGAATCTGATAAGAAAATAGTGTATTGGCAATAAATGCTTCCGATTTGGAACGTACCTTGATGCCAGAATAGGTATTGTGAATTAAATTTTCTGAATTTTTTGTGCAAGGATCAAAATCTGTAGACCAGTTTTCCTTTTTATTGAATAATGTTTCTGTGAGTAATTTGTTATAGTTGGAATTTTCTGCGATCAGTTTAGATGTTTCGAGATCTAAAGTAGGGATGATTTCAAGAGAGTAACAAAGATAATCAATCTCATGTTGATAATCGGATAATTTAGCTTGATAATAACGTTTCTGAATAAGCTGCTCTGCTAAGTGACGCTGCGTTTTGGGTAAGTATTTCTTTTTGTTATTTTTATCTTTCCGAACAAACCATTTAATGTATTGTCCATCACGTTCACAATATAGTTTTCCATCGGGAAACTCTTTAAGTTTTTTCTCTAGCCAATGGACTTGGTCAGTTAAGAAATCAAGTCGTTTTTGAATTTTTTGTGTAGTCATAAGTACCTCAGCTTTCTTACTTTGTTTATTTTTTGTGTATTGCTTTTTTGGGAAATAAATTGTTTTTCAAGCAAATATAAAATTTACTTCTGTCAAATTTGATTATTATACTCAAAAAATGGGGTATAGATAAGAATATAGAAGACTCATTAAAGAAATAAATGAGCTAACCATGGGTAAACAATAGCATGAAAGATGTAGGCTTGTAAAGAACTTTTTGAGTAGAAAATGTAAGTTTAGGAGATTTGCACAAATTCAAAGAAAAATAGAGTGGGGAAAAATGGAGAAAATATAAGATTTGCACTAAACGAAGAACATGTGATGGAGTTGCAACAGAGAAAAATCCAAAAATGTAATTAGGTTGCAACAGAGAAAATCAAAAAATATGTGATGAGTTGCAACAGAGAAAAATCAAAAATATGTGATGAGTTGCAACAAAGAAAAATCCCCCAATATGTGATGAAGTTACAATATAGTAAATCTTAAAAGTATGTGTCAGAGTAGAGGTAAAGTAAGCAAAAAGGGAAAATATTCCAAATTGTAAAGAGTATAATTAGGTTTGTTAAAGTAGTCAAGTCGTCAGTAATAAGCTTTATTACCTTATATGGTACGCTCAATTATTCGGATAGAATTGGTTTCATGGATGCCGACATCATGCAATATCCAGCTATGTTACAATTACATAACATGGAAACATTTGCATCTGAAATTCCACCGATGGCGTACACTGGAATAGAAACGGCATTGCATATGGATTTCAACCAATCAACGCCCCTCCCTGGAAGCCCTTTTTTACAATCTGTTGTAAAGATATGTCCGGCGGTGATGTAGTCTGCACCGTGTGATTCTGCAAAGACTGCATCTTCAACACTGTGAATAGAGGTTCCGATTCTCTGAATGTGAGGATATTTTTCTCGGAAGCTATTAGACGGAGTTGCTACAGATACAATAGTATTCCCGTGAGTTAAGCCATTATATGAACTCGCAACGGAAGTGCCGTGAGTCAGGGCGTTTTCTGAAGTTGCAACAGGTGTGCTGTGAGTCAGAGCGTTTTCTGAAGCCACAACAGAAATGCCATAAGTCGGGGTGTTTCCTGAAGTTACAACAGAAGTGCTGTGAGTCAAGGCGTGTCTGTCGGATAGAAAATTATTTTGTACTGAATAGCCTGAGTGACCTAGTAAATCAGTAAACACAGAAAAAGGCAGGTGCAGATCTGTACCGAATGCTTCTGCAATCGCAGGAAAATTATGCACGATAATATTGGAGGTCAAGTTAGCCGCGGAGGGATAGGAATGTTGTGCAGAGAAAATACCAGCTATAAATGTATGGTATTCTTCTTCGCTTAAATCTTTCTCCCGAATCAGAATTTTATCATAAGAATCACTGTTTAGCAGTGCACAAATCTGGCGGGATAAGCAAGTGAGAGGCGTGTCCTCTGCGCTTGCTGAGCTTGCTTGTTTGTATAATTCATAGCATATTGTTCGATTTGTTACTGCGATTCGCGTGTTCATTGTCATATTCGTTCAACATCCTTTGTTGTAAAATTCATGATATTTATGTTTTACTCCAACCCAAGAGAAAGCAAGTCAATAATGGTTGGAGCAAAACGAATAGTAAGTATGGGTTTGCACCAACCCAAGAGAAAGCAAGTCAATAATGGTTGGAGCAAAACGAATAGTAAGTATGGGTTTGCTCCAACCAAAGAGACCTCAAGTCGATACAGGTTGGAGCTAATTCAGATAATTAACATAATTGCTCCAAATGGTATGTTTATATGGTCGTATCAGAAGAATACTAACAACCTAATTGTGATATTCCTCTGTGTACAAGTAGTCGTTCAATACCGGCTGCATGCCCTGCGCGCGGATGGCATCGTAGATTTCCTCGAAGCTGCGGCTGTCAGCAATCTCAAACTGTTCATCACCGGCATCTGTCGCTGTCTCATCCACTGATTTGGAACTATTCTCAAAGGCCTGACCAGCATCAGTCTTTGCCCCGTCGTGTGCTTCGTACTTTTCCTTGTGATCGCCGATACCGGTCGATACACCTGCGGAAATCTTCGTTGCGGCGATGCGGATGATGCCGTCACGGAAACGCGCTTCCTCACGGGAAGAAACGGTGATTGCTGCAAATGGCAGGAACAGACGGTAAGCACATAAAATCTGGCAGAGGACATTTTCATGGACATCCTTTGGATTGATTTTGTCGTTGTTGATGATCGGACGAAGGCGCGGACAGGAAATAGACATTTCCGCATGTGGGTATTTGCGCTGTAAATAATATACGTGCAGAGCTGTTGCAAGCGCATCTGTGTGGTAATCATCGAGCCCCAGCAAAGCGGAGAATCCGACACCACGCATGCCGCCGCGAAGCGCGCGCTCCTGCGCGTCAAAACGGTATGGCCATACACGCTTGTGTCCCATCAGATGAAGCGTCTCATACTTGTCTGGGTTGTAAGTCTCCTGGAAGACAGTGATGTAGTCGGCACCGCACTCATGCAGATAGTGGTATTCGTCAGTATTGACCGGGTAGATCTCCAGACCGATATTCCGGAAATATTTCCGCGCTAGCTTGCACGCTTCGCCGATGTATTTCACGTCACTTACGGCGCGGCTCTCGCCGGTCAGCATCAGAATTTCCTCAATGCCGGAATCTGCGATGACCTTCATCTCTGCTTCCATTTCCGCTTCGGTAAGCTTCTTTCTGTGAATGTGGTTGTAGCAGTTGAAACCGCAGTACACACAGTAATTCTCACAATAGTTCGCGATGTATAATGGCGTGAAAATGTACACACAGTCGCCGAAATGTGCCAACCGCTCCTTCTGTGCCAGGGCAGCCATTTCCTCCAAATGTGGAAGTGCGGCAGGGGATAAAAGTGCTTTGAAATCTTCGATGCCACAGTGCTCCTGCTTCGCATTTGCAAGGGCTGTGCGGACATCCACATCAGTGTAGGCGTTGTAATCATAGGACTGCATGGCTGCGCGCACCTTGTCCTTGATATCAGAATCCAGCACTTCCATGCCGTCCATATATTCCATATGGTTGGTGCGGGATGCCGGGTTTTCCTCCAAGTCCTTCTTGCGCTTCTGCGCTTCCGGAGAGAGGTAGGAATTATCTATCGTATATTCTTGTTCCATTCGTTATTATTCCTCCTTGTTGTAGCATAGGTTGGAGCAAATCAGGCAGAAAAGCAGGAAAAGCTCCAAATCATCACAGGATTTGTCTGAATACAGAACTTACCGCAAAAATCCGGTTAGTGGATCGGAAGCTGCGCCGCCCTTGTCGAGTACACGACCAGGACCAGCCAGATATGCCTTACGACCGGCGATAATCGCATCTTTAAATGCACTTGCCATCATCGGGATATCACCGGCGGTTGCAATTGCGGTGTTTGCCATGATGGCAGCAGCACCCATTTCCATTGCTTCACAAGCCTGGGAAGGGCGGCCGATGCCGGCATCGACAATGATCGGAAGGTCGATCTCATCAATCAGAATCTGGATGAAATCCTTTGTTGCAAGTCCTTTATTGGAACCGATTGGGGATGCAAGAGGCATGATACAGGCGGCACCTGCATCTGCCAGATCGCGGGCAACATTCAGATCCGGATACATGTAAGGCATAACAACAAACCCTTCTTTTGCCAATACTTCGGTTGCTTTGATCGTCTCCTGATTGTCAGGAAGCAGGTATTTGGAATCACGCATGATTTCAACCTTGACGAAATCGGTGCCGGCCATTTTCCGTGCAAGGCGGGCGATGCGAATTGCTTCCTCTGCATTTCTTGCGCCGGATGTGTTCGGCAGCAGTGTTACATGCTCCGGGATAAAGTCCAGAATATTCTCTTCCGGTCTGGTATTGGCACGGCGCAGGGCAAGTGTGACGATTTCTGCATCGGCATATTCAACTGCTGCACGTATCAGGTGGGAATTGTATTTTCCGGAACCTAAGATAAAGCGGGAATGAAATTCATGTCCGCCAAGCATAAAAACATCGTTGTTATTCTCCATAGTAAGAACCTCCAATTTATGAAAAGTATTGTTTATATCCGCATTCGTTAAATAAAACAAAACAGTCATGCAGATGCCAGTAATATCAAAAAAGCCACGCGAAAAAACCACACCCGTGGTGGTGTGCCCCTTCGCGCAGCCATATATGACAAAACACTCTGATATTATTATAGACATTCACGGACATATGTCAAGGAAAAGCAACAACAATTATAAACGGAAAAAACAATCATAAACGGGACGTGGCAGAAATGATAAGCAGAATGGCAGCAACACGCAAAATCCCGATATATGTTTCAAGTAAATAAATAACACACAAAAAACATGGCATGCCACGAAGTATTTATTCATATAATAAAAAGAACAAAAAGAAAGCTGCCGCATATGAAAGTATTTCCATATATTATCGCTGCCGTTATATGTGCGATTGTGGCGCCATGTCTGGTTACGTTTTGTATCAATGGGAAGCAGGGGGATCGTATGAATTCCCTGGAGAATGTCTCAACAGGAAGAGATGTGCTCGTGCAGACTAAAGCTGGAAATGACCTGGTTGATGTGGAGGTGTATGTGGCGCATATCATGCCGGGAATTGTGGATGCAAGCGCAGACGACAGCTATATGCAGGCGCAGGCGGTGGCACTTAGGACAAAGGTGTATTATGCGATGGGAGAAGCAACGGTCATACAGGCCTCAGATCTGGAATTTCAATATTTTACAGAGGAGGACTATATTGCCAAATGGGGCAGGGAGAATTACAAATCTGTCAAAGCGCGTTATGAGCGGGCAGTGATGGCAACCAGTGGGAAGATTATTGAGGCACAGAAAGAAGAAAATAATTGAATAAAAGGAAAATAATGTGTCCATACTAGCATTAGCAAACCAAAAGGAGGCAGAGTATGGACCGATTCAAAGAATTTCTACGGACAAAGGGACTTTATATCGCGATTGGTACAGGTGTCCTGGCGTTCGTTGGTCTAATGGTTATTTACAATTACAATACTTACAAAAGCGAGTTTGGAGTGGACAAATCGGCAGTTGACCTGAATACCCCGGAGATTACGGAGACGACGGAGCAGGTTGCAGAGACAAAGGTGGAACCACCGGAGACTGCAGAAGCAAATTCGGGGGATGCAGTAGCAGGAAATACCGATGCACAGCTGACAGATTCTGGGAATGCAGAAGAAAGCAACAACCAAGCCACAGAAGCTGGAAGCGCACAATCTGAAGAAAAACAGAATGCAGGGGATAGTGATGTACAGAATACAGATGCTGAAAATAGTTCAGAACAGGCAGAGAGCAGTAATACGGAGACGGCAGAGACAAGCAGCGATGGTGTTATCGTGAATGAGGATGGCATTGTCGTTGCAAATGCTTACAACGAAGGAGGCACGCTGGTGTGGCCGGTGGAAGGAAACGTAATCCTGCCATACAGCATGGATACTACTGTGTATTTTAAGACGCTTCGTTCTTATCGTTGCAATCCGGGAATCCTGATTGCTGCGGAAGAAGGTGAAAACGTATTATCTGCATATGAGGGCGTTGTCGAGTCTGTTAGTGAGGATAAGGAACATGGAACCACAGTTACTGTAATTATGGGAAATGGCTTTAAAGCCGTCTATGGACAGTTGATGAATGTAACAGTTGCAGAAGGAGACACGATTACAACCGCGCAGAATATTGGCGAGGTCGCGCCACCAAGCAGTTATTATACAGAAGAAGGTACACATGTGTTTTTCGAGTTATTGAAAAATGGTGTGCCAATCAATCCGATGATTCTGATGCAGTAGAATATATTGCAGGATAGAAAAATACAAATAAAATACAAAATAAGAGCCCCAATCATAAGCGCATTTGAAGCGTATATGGTTGGGGTTTTAATTATAGTTCATCCTCTATACAGTCTTCGCATAAGCCTGTAAATAATACGGATACGCTATCCACACGACATGGTGAGATTTCTGAAGCCTGTGAAATCAGGTTATCTTCAAAATTCATTGGAATATCGCGGACAGCGCCACATTTTGTACATAAAAGATGTGCGTGTGGATCTGTGCACGCGTCGTAGTGATCGGTCTTACCATCTACGTGCAGACGCAGAATCCGACCGGACGCTGCCATCTGATTCAGGTTCCGGTAGACGGTGCCAAGGCTGATGGTTGGGAGATCCTGACGCAAATAATGGTAGACAATATCCGCAGTTGGATGGTCTGTTCTACCTGTCAAAAAATTGATAATTGCTTCTCGCTGATGACTATATTTGCTTGTTGTCATACATACCTCCGTTCCACATACTCCTGTGCAAATAGTAATAATTCTTATTATTCAGTATAGAGAAAAATGTATTTCCTGTCAACTGGTAAATAAAAA
>ERZ1026852.326-NODE-326-length-31324-cov-38.333589_pt1 | contig 31324 bp, 23 predicted proteins | sample MGYA00380156_ERZ1026852 | MGnify/ENA primary metagenome ERZ1026852 (study PRJEB33269, sample SAMEA4719792) | human gut metagenome | biome: human-associated habitat; feature: organic feature; material: feces | place: Cameroon | collected 2013-10 ...
TATTCATACGGCAGTGGCTTCTTGCAGCACTCGCAAGCTCGCACCGATGCCTTTTATATTCCCTAATATCAACAATTATAAACATCATTTTATGGCAACAACAAAGATTGATACAACACCTAAGCGCACGGAGCGCTTGGAGGTTAGAGTCACCTCTGACGAATACAACCGAGTGGCAGAACTTGCCAATACCTGTGGCTTGACAGTCAGTAACTATGTGCGCAAGTGTGTATTGGGACAACACCCAAAACAAAGACTGACCGACCGAGAGATAGAAGCGTTGTGCAGTTTGGCTGATGCACGTGGCGACTTGATTAGAATTGTCTGCGCAGTCAAGAGCATACAGAGTGACAAACGAGGTCTGTATTTCCACAACACTAAGTTTGTTGAAGAATGGATGAAAGCTGCCATACCACTTATAACTCGTTGGGGAGACATCAAAGATTATCTGACATTATAAACATTGAGGATATATGATAGCAAAAGCAAGAGCAATATCACATGGGGCAAACTCTATGCGATATGTAGTAAACAAAGACAAGTCGGACATTATCAAGTTACATCTATTGCCAGACAATGTAGCTGCCGAGTCTTTATGGTCAAGGATGCTATTGCATCAAGCAAAGTTCATGGGTGAGCGTTCCAAGGCAATCAAGAACAATATGATAAGAATAGAGGTGTCGCCAACAGCCGAAGAAACTAAAGGCTGGACTAATGCGGATTGGGAAAAACTTGCAGACGATTTCATTCGAGAGTTTGACTCTATTGATTTGTCTGAGAAGACTAAACGTACAAAAGACAAACACACCAATCTTAGCAACAGCCAATATGTGGTGTCACTTCATCGTGACAGCAAGAGTGGCATTTTGCATCTTCACATCGATGCCAACCGAATAGACAATGACGGCAACATCAACAATGACCACAATATCCATATAAGGGCAATGACTGCTGCCAATAATATCACCAAACGTAGAGGTTGGGTACAAGCATCCGACATTTCAATGCAAAACAAGCAGGAGATAACCAATGCTTGTATGGATGCTCTCCGCTCTATGGGGAGGTTTGATTGGAATGATTATATGGAGCGACTAAAGCAATCTGGCTATGATGTGATGCTGCAAAAGGACTCACAAGATGTTGTCCGTGGATATTCCATAAAGAGAGGCAACTCCACTTACAAATCTTCGTCTCTTGGTAAAGGCAGAAACCTTATGCCATCGAAGATAGAAGCGACATGGGAGGAACTGCACAAAGAAGTTCTCCAACAAGATGATGCAGACATGGAAAATCAAGTAAGGAATACATCCACAGAACTGCAAACTGCAAATAATGCAAGGTGCAGATACTGCAACGAGTACCAACCTCAACCATTGGTGCGTCATTCTATCCATTGGAATTATCATGACTACGAGTTAGATATTCCATCGAATGCAAACAGTATTCTGATGCAAGATGTGTCGTTATCAGAGGACAATGTATTCACCACTATCAACGATTTGCAGCAAACAGCCGTTCTTCTTTTTGCTGGCTATCTTGATGCAGCCACACAGATGTCGGAGTCTACTGGCGGTGGTGGCAGTACTCCCGATGGTTGGGGAAGAGATAAGGATGAAGATGATTTGGAGTGGGCAAGACGATGCGCAAAAATGGCAAGCCACATGTGCCGTCCTGCTATCAAAAGAGGGAACAGACGATGAACATCAATACAATTTTACGATATGAGAACATCAAAGAACGACAATGTTGATATTTCCACTCTGATACAGAGTGTTGATGATACGGAAACTCTGAATACAGAGACAGACAAAATAGCCAAACTCATAGAAGCGACTTCTCAGTTGAACAAATGCTTATTGTCTGTTGTTGAACAACTAAAGAACATAACTTCGCAGCCCATAGAATTATCTGTCAAGCAAACTGACATTGACCAATTTCGCCTTATGAAGAATGGCTACATCCAAGAAGAAACGGAACTTTTGAAAAAACACGTTGCAGAACAATTAGCCATAATAAAGGCTCATGAACAACGTATTTGCGAAGTTTGTAAACGAGGCGAGGGCGTGTGGTTGTCAGACTTTTGGCTAAAGGTATGGTGCGCAGTACAAATTGCGGTTTATGGCATTATCGCCTTATATTTGGTGATAAAGTCGTGGTAAAAGACAGGTGGCTAACCCCGAATGTTTGGATTAGCCACCTATAAAGTATCAGATATTTTTAAGAATGAGCCATTGCCCATTTTTATCACTTCCGTTACGAGCTATGCAGCCTTTTTTTCTTAGCGAAGTTAATTCTCTTTTTAGCGTTGCAAGCGAAACATTGAGTCTGTTTGCCAAATCTTCTCTTGTTATTGATGGATTTTGCTTCATTGCAGACAAAATGGCTTGCTGCCGTTCATTTACAGGCTCACTTACAGGTTCATTTACAGGCTCATTTGTTGGCTCATTCTGAATATGGAGGGTCAACTTCACCTGCATAAGTTCGGGCTGTTCCAGCAATTCTGGCTTTATCCAATGCTTTTCATTCCAAGCATTTAGGATGAGAGGAAAACCAGAACCAAGGTTTTCTCCATAGCCAATCATGCGAAACATATTCTGCATACGCTGATTACGTGCCTTTGACTCGCCACCTCTGTAAATCTGCTCGATAGGCAGCTTCAGAAGTCCAGGATTGGTCAGTACAAAACAGTCATCATACTTTTCAACCTTTAGCACGCCATTCACCATGAAATCAGAATGAATAACCATGTTTGTAACGGCTTCACGCACAGCCTTGGCTTGAAGGGTGTCGTCTCTACGTACTACACCGTCCATACTGAAAGGGTGAGGCAGGTCACGTGTCAGTTTCGGGATGACTATACGGATAAAGTTGAACAGGTTGTTTTCCCAAGTACCATCGTATGTTAATCGGTCGCTATAACGTTGGTCTCCAATCAGATTTGACTTGTCAATGTAGTCCATACGCAGATTATCAAAACGCTCACGAACTGGTAGCCCCTTGCCAAACATTAAGAGCCCAGCCATAGTCAATCCTTCTTTTCCTGTCCTTCGGTCTTTAGTATAGCCGCCAAAGTTCGTTAGAAACTCCTTATGTTCAGAAGAGTTCCATTGATGTTCTGGATGCAAGTTTTGGAACATCTGGCGGAAACGTTCCAAAGTTGGGATGTCAATGTCGGCCATTGTGTAATATTCCAGCAACAAGCCATCATTGCCAGCTTCATTGGCATCACGGAGCATCATTTTCAGTTCTTGCTCCGTACAATGATAATCGCCCTCGTGGTTACGTTTGAATGTACCTCTTGACAGATTGTTGTTGATATAGACAGGGCGAACTGTATAATCTGCACGAGGCACGTTGATGGCAATAATCTTCTTGCCGTCAATATCTATCGTCTGAATGTCATCATCATAGAGAAGATTGATATTAACCTTCTCATGACTATTGACGGTATTCCACAAGTCCTTGCGGATTTTGTCTGCATCATCAACGCCGACTATCTCAAACCGCTTGGTATTGTCCTGCTCATCCATATGTTCCACCACTCCTAACAGAATGGTTCCACCGTATGTGTTAGCAAAAGCGGAATAGGTGTCCCAAAGTGAACTTGGTACACCTTTCGTAGCTTTCTTGCATTCGAGCGTTACACGCTCACCTTCAGATAGAAGTTTATGTATATCTTGCGTCATGTTTTTCTTTTATTTTTTAGTTGGATTAAACATATTTACCCAAAATGGAATACCAATATTAGTATTGTCAAAATCATCTTCAACGAGTATTGCAGATAAAAACACCGCTCTTGTAACTGCAACATATAGTTTATGTCGAGTTGTCTCTCCCATTTTATTTATTTTTGAGCAAAGAAAGTCCTCTGTAATCTTCTTTGTTGGGCAAATTAAGCAAACAGCAGTTGTTAATCCTTTGGATTTTGCATAATTTATAGTATTCTTATAGTCAAATATTTTTTTTGATTTATCCCATATTAATACAAGTGGATTATATCTTGCCATAAAAGAATTTGCATCTTTCTTTTTAACAAGAAATACTCCTTGCTGATCATAAAATTTAGAACGTCTATTTTTACATTCGGAACACGTACAACTGTTTGTCGCTGGAAATTCAGTTCCAATGATTTTATTTGCAAAGTTCGCTATATCTTGCCCAAAACGATGTGAAACATTTAACGTTTCCCTATCAATAGTAATGTAAGTACTTCTTTTTGTGTTTACCTCGCATTCTAAAAAATGATCTATACGGCCATTATATTTTTTCCATTTGGGACTCGATGAGGTTGAATACGTTTTTTGTCGTAAATCTCCACACAAAAGAATTTGTACAGAAGATATTTTGCAACACAAGTCTATAATGGAATAATCCCAAGCTGACAAATCTTGCACTTCATCTATCAATATAGACGAAAAAACACCTGACAATCTCTGTGTAAAAAATGTTTTGTTCTTCTCGTAACATTTATATGCAAATTCACTTAATTTGTCTGAGTAAAAAAGATTGTCTTTTGTTAAAAATTTGTCTTTTAGATTCTTTGCAGAATATGTCGTATAGTATTTGCCATTTACTTTTTTAGTATTTGAAATACCTTCGACCAAAAGAATCCCCACATTCGTACAATACAAATCTTCAATAACGGATCCCATAAATGGTCTGATACAATAATCTAAAATGAAAGAATACCAACCAAGAATCTTTATTTGATTTGGAATATATCCAAATTCCGCTTTAATTTTGTCTGAGATAACATCTTGGTTCTTTTGGGTATAAGTTATGATAGCGATACATTTTGCATCACTATCATTTTTTAATAAATCAATCGCATGCTTTATTAAAAAAGTTGTTTTGCCAGCCCCGGCAGCTGCTATATATAATTTATTGTTCATTTCTCACCCAATCTATAGCATCTATTATGTATTGAGGTACACTATACGAACAAGACTCTATGTTTTCTAACAACCTAAAACTCCATTGAGTTTTGTTGTCTTTTAAATATGAAACAAGTTTATCTTCGGTATCATTTTCTATTTTTCTCACACGAAAAAAGTCAGATAACGATAACAAGTTTTCCTTATTTGCATAGATAAAACTTGGTTCCAAAGTATTGAGTTTCCTATTTGATTCTGTAAATAATTTGACATTACAAGGAAGCTTTGAAGGCAGACCTCTTTCTTTAAAAAGGTCTGCGTCATCTAATCCATCATTGTCAGTTATAACCGCTACTCGTTTTGATGGAAAATTATCCATTAAATCAACATACGCTTTGAAAGCAGTACCATTAACGGAAACAAGTTCAATACCATCGTCAAAAGGATGTCTTTTGAATGTTTTTTGATAATAATATGTCACAACCATCTCGTCTGTAGGTCCTTCTACAAGGACTACAGCCTTGCACAATATCAGTCGTAGTGTTGGATAATGACAAATTTTACTGAAGAAACCGAACAGCTCTTTGTTAGAAACTTTTATGCTATTTGATGTTAAGACATAGTTGTCTCTATCTAACATTATTAAATTAGATAAGTCTAATTTATTTGCAACAAAACTATTATGTGTTGTGATAATGATTTGATTGCTGTCTGCGTTTAAATGGTTTTCAATATCTCGCAGCATCTCATACATTTTTGTGTGAGATAAATGCGCTTCTGGTTCTTCTATTATTATTATTTTCTTATGAGTAGACGAAGAACTGTCGCCTAAAGCTAATAGAGCCTTTAGATGACATATCTCTCCTGCACCAATTTGGCTAACTGGAATATCTTCTATAAATGGGCAAATAATATCTCGTTTATCAATTTTAGATGTTACATCAACAGAAAGAGTAAGCCCTTTCTTCTGTTGTTGTATTTTTTTATTAACGCTATTTATATCATCAATTTTATCAAAAGAATCTTTCAAGTGACGTAAGCTTGTTCTTATTTTTGTTGCATCACTCTCTCCTAAATATTTTTGTATCAATTGATTGATATATTGAGTCGATGATGAGCTAAAATACAAGGAGGATGTATCAACAATTTGAATTGTATACGGCATCTTAAATTGCTTAACAGGCTTTTGTGAGAACCAATATCTTTCACATTTATAATATTCACAAGGGATATTTGAGATAGCATTATTTGCCACCTCCTCACTATATAATTCACGATAAAGTTCATCAAAAATGACTCTAAGATATAGTCCGCTTCTATATTCTTTAGTCGAATTATTTGTACCTGCTATGTCAGGAAAATCCTCATCAAAATATACTTCAATTAATATTTCAGGAAGAAGTTTTTCACTTTTATATTTTTTTATACTATCAATATTAAAGATATGAGAGGTTATCTCAAATTTGTTTAAACCATAACCTAAAACCAAAGACAATGCTTCTATAAGTGTAGATTTTCCGACACCATTATTACCGACAATGATGTTCTTGAAACTGTTTAATTTAATATCAGCCTGCTTTATACATTTATAGTTATTGATAATAATTCTATCTATCATAATCTGCTACTTCTTTATTTTGTGACAAATCTTTTTTCTGAATATTGTGCATCATATCTCGTATTCGGAGTATATGCCTTCTTCGAAGAATGTATCTCAGATGAATCCATCTCATTGGATGTATCAATATCAACCACAACATACATTTCTGTAGTACTAACGTTCTTGTATATGCCAACAGGCAAGTCGTCCACTGACTTTATGAGTTGAGCACTCTTCACACGGAAAAGATGCTGACCGACATCCTTACGAGTATGGAACAATACATAACCTATAGATTGCAAGTTCTCCGCAATTTCTATGCCGTCTCTTGTGTATTTGATACCGACTGCAAGTTTTCCTGTTGGCAGGAACTTTGGTTTCTTTACTTCATAGTTCTCCATCATCACCATCAATACACCATTCTTTGTTGTGTCAGTAATAGGTGAATAGCCCTTGGATATAGGCTTTTGAAGGACTTGATTTGGTTGCTCGCCCAGTTTACAATCGGCTACAAAGAAATATTTCTTCAACTCACTTAGCAGCTGTTCATTCTCCGCTTTGTTCGCATCTGTTGTCGTGTCTAACGCTAAAGAATAGACATTTTCGTCCGCAAATGGAGTATAGACCTTGCCAAGCAATTCTTTGAAATGTGTCTTGATGTATTCTTCTCCATTCACATCGGGATGTGCCTTCATTGCATAGAAATCGTAATCCTTTTGCAGCCATTCTTGTATTTCAGTGCGGAAACGCTCACGAATGTTCTGCTTCCATTGTGTCTTTTGTTCCGTGTTATTTCTTGCATACAACGATAGAACAAAAAGAAAGTTCACATCATAGTGGAACAGGAGCAATGTATCACGGTCAAACAATCGGTTGTTGAATTGAACTTGTTTGTGGCGGTTCTTTTTGCGGTCTGTTTTTTCGATACCATCATTCGCATAATCAAAACCTTCATCCATCTTGGCAGACACAAAGAAGTTCGGAATGATGTTATATCCTTCCGTCACATCATCACGAAGCCGAATGCCAGACTCCGTTGCTTTGCCACTATTGAAAATGTCAAGATTCCATTGGATGACATTTCTTGCATATGTGTATTGTTTGTAGATGGATTCAGAACCCAGTTCATGCCCCATCTTATAGTACTTACTGTCACCAATGTAATAAGTCTGTTTGTTCTCATTTTCAATCAGACTTTTTGCAGTAAAGAGGTGGTCAACGATTTTTCCATCCTCTTGTTTTTTCTCCATTCCATCTGGCAATGGATTGTCACCAATCAGTTCGTCTATGATAGCCTCGAATACAATATAAAAGTTCTTGACCAACAGGTATTCTTTCTGTTCTATTGTGATGAACATTTGCCTTGCTTCATCAAAGAAGGCATAGCATAATTGCCATAATTGTAGTGCCTTATCAGAGAAATATTTGTACTTAATTTGGCGTAAACGTGTTTTGCCAAAACCATTCAAATACGTTTCAAACTTCTTCCCTGTTATCAACTGAAACTGGCAACATATCTCTTTGGAAAAGCCGTATGTATCACCGATATAATTCAAAATTGAGAAAAAGATAACGAGCAGTTCTTCATCAAAGTTGATTTGTCGCTTTTTATTGACTGGATTCAAATATATAGGTCGTCCATCTTGCACAATGGCAGTTTGCGTACCAATGGTTCGAGTCCAATTGATTTTGTTCAAGCCACTATGCAAGTTCTTTACAATGAAAAAGAAGAAACTTTGGTTGTCACGGTTGAATTGTAACAACGACAGAAGAATATCAAGATAAGTGTTGCTCAATCTGCGTTGACCATTGCCAACTTGGGCTATTTGCGAATGATATACAATATCGGTATCGTTGCGTTTGTCGTTTTTGTAAACCACTATGGCACGATAAATCCAAACAGCAAACTTGTAGAGAAAATTTTTCTCTACAGCATCAAGTGGATTGGTTTCATCCAAGTTGGCAATGCTTTCTGGCTTATATTTTCCAAATACAAGTTCTTGTCCTTCGACATCTTTGAGCAACACTTTAGGAAGGATAAAGACACAATCCTTCAGTAGAGTATTGTAGAAATACCCTACATAATGAACTGACACCTTGCCCTCAACATTCTCCAAAGCATCAATGCCATAGAGAATGTCCTTTATATAGGGTACATTGTATTGATACTCTTCTATCAGTATGCGCATTGTTAGATATTTTCTTCTGTAATGGTTATACCCAAGTTCGCTTCATTGACAGCATGAATAAATTCATTGATTGTGTCTCTCAAAGACGGATTAGCAGGTCTGTGCATCCAACCGTCCTTATTGACCCAAAGAGAATTTCCATCCGAACAATCTATCTTATAAGAATAGTTGGCATAACGTGCATCCATATTATCAAGCTCTTCCTTATTCGCAACAACCCAACTGCGCATAGAGTATTTCTTGAAAGGTTTCCATACATCAATAACTTCTTGTGCAGTTTTGTCTCTATGTAGATTGACGTATTCCTCAATGGTGGTATAAGGTATGGCATTTATTTTCTTGATTTCCTTTCCGTTTACCTTGATAACAGAAGTCGTATTGACTGTGTCGTCCGTTGATATAACCTCCGTTGAAATAGGTTCAACACCTAAGTTTTTCAAGAACAAGGCAACTTTTTCCTTAACAATTTCGGATTTGTTTCCTTCCGATTTATAGAACTTATCGAAAGACAACTTGCTTCCATTCTCGTCATTGAAGATGGCATCTCCAAATTCATAGTCCTTGAATACATCATTCCAAAGGTAGAAAATAACCTTACCGATAAAAGTCTTTGCTGATATAACACCATCCTGTGCTTTGCAGAAGAAGTAGCCGAGCTTCTTATCCTCAGAATTTGTAGTAGAGCCTATCTTCTCATTTATCTTTTCAAGGAATTGCCACCAATCATAGTTATAGCCATTAACCTCTATCACCCAATGCATCTCTGCATTAGATATAGGCATGTAAGTCCAATCCCAACGACGCTTGAAAGCAGAGTCTATCGGGAACAAACTTTGGTCACTTGTGTTCATGGTTGCCCAAATGTAAAGGTTGTTAGGTAATAGTAGAATTTCGCCACCCAACACCTGTGACACAACATCCTTGCCTTTATACAAGGCATTTATTTTGTTCTTTTGTGCAATATCCAATCCTGTAAATGCTTTTTGAAGTTGCCGCTTCATATCAGCATCAGCTTTTATCGGATAGTCTGAAAAACCTTTGTCATTGCGGTCAAGCAATTGGAACAAGTCACCAAAGATTTGTGCACAATTTCCCCTATTGATTTCTTCGATTACAAGGTATTGCTTTTGAGGTTCATCCTCGTTTGCGTCAGCATACTTCTTCCATGCACCAACGTATGCCTGTAAAAAAGATTGTGCAACAAATTCATAAACAATGCGGTCTTCTTTTATAACCTCACCATCTTCTACGACTTTATGCCCAGAAAGGTCGCGCAATTCAACTTCTTTAGTAGTTGGCTTATAAGCACCCACAAATGTTGAATAGTCTGTGTCTGGATGGAATGTTGTACGGATAACATCCGCATTTTGAGTTTCCTCATTGATGGTATGCGATTTGCCTGTGCCAGGCGCACCATAGAAGATTTGCTGGAGAGACAAAGAATGTGTTGCCATTACTTCCTCTTCTTCCAATCCATTTTCTTTCCCATCATTGTATGGGGTATTTACATTCGTGATTTCGATGTCGAAATATTCCTCATCAGCCTTTTTGATATGTAATTCAGAATAGCCACCTGCAAAATAATTACGAATGGTAAATTTCCCTTTACACTCATTTCCTTTGCTATCTATATAAACTACGTCCTTCAACAAACCGTTGAAGTAAAAACGAGTATCTATCTTACCATTCTTTTGAGGTACATCCTTACGAGCATTCCACTCTTGTGTAATTGTTTCTACTGCCTTGCCGTTTTCAACGAACAAAGCATCAAGCAACGCTAATTGATTTATTACAAAATCTTTAGAATATTGAATAACACAATGCACAGAGGATTGGTCGAATTTTCTTGGCAGTATAGAGGCAATAAACAATATCGCCTTTGCAAGATTCTCCTTATGATATCTTACAGTAATATGTTCACCAGCACCCTCAAAGAGTTGGTAATGTTCATTATCCAAGAATAAGTCTGTATTCTTGGCATCACCTGCTCCTAATTGACGATAGCTGGCATTCGTATCATTTATATGTTTAACGATTTCTTCCATACTTTGATGTTGACTTATTCGTGAATTATATTGTTTGTTATAAGATAATATAAGACTGCATAAATTGTATTTACGCTAACGGCATTACCTGCCTGTTTATATAATGAACCATCTGCCACTCCTGCATTTCTGCCATTGATAGCAAAGTTTGCAGGAAAACCTTGTAACATAAAGGCTTCTTCAGGTGTTAGCTTGCGGATGGGCAGCTGTGCCAGTTGTTCCTTTGTCATGGTTTTGACTGGATTTATAGTGCCATGCGATTCTATGAAGTCTTGGCTATAATAGTTGTCTTGACAAGCACGGTGCATTTTGTGCATTGTAGCTGTCAAAGGACGAGCAATGCTCATGTTTATGTCAGACTTAGACTTGAAGTTAGCGGAACCATCAGCCAGTAAGGTTGGCTTGATTCGCTCCGAAAGGAAGTATTTCTTATCAACATCCAAACTTAATATGTCATTGACACTTTCATAATGACATGTTCCTAATTCTAAATACACTTGCTCAAATATTGCTGCGATATTATCGCAAGTAAATTGCTTTTCAAAATCGGCAGGAACAGGCTCTGTTGTTGCAAAAATCAAAAGTCTGTTGCGTGTTTGTGGCAAATGGAACTGTGCAGTATTAAAAATATCAGTAAATACTTGATACCCTAAAGCCTCCAATTCTTGTTTGATACGTGTAAAAGTTCTACCCTTGTCATGTGACTTGAGGTTTTTGACATTTTCAAGAAGCACATATCGCGGCATTTTTGCTGCAAGAATATTTATGATATGGAAAAACATCTGCCCACGATCTTCGTTAAATCCCGCTTGTTTTCCCATCATACTGAAAGTTTGGCATGGAAAGCCACCTGTAACCAAGTCAAACTGAGGTAAATTTTCAATATTTTCTTTGTTACTGGTAAATTCCACAATGTCTCCCATCGCCAACTCATTATTAGTCTCTGGGTGATAATTTGCACAATAAGTCCTCACTGCCTTGGCATCTATTTCAGAATATCCAATGCAATGAAAATCCATGATATGATCTTGTGTGAGCAAATCCATTGCTCTTCTAAAACCGCCAATACCAGCAAATAATTCTAAATGTCTCATTTTATAAATTTCATGATGCCATCACCTATGGCTTTGGCAAGTTTTACTGGAACAGCATTCCCCACTTGTGCGTACCACATATTTTGAGAACCCGTTATTACATAATCATCAGGGAAAGTCTGAATGCGTGCAGCTTCACGAGGGCTTAGTCCTCTTGCATCCCAAGGATGTATATACATATTGCAATCGAACTTCATATGAGAAGTGATTGTTTTGCAAATTTGAGTTTCATCCAATTTGAAGTATTTGTCCTTAAAGATGTTATTTCTCCTTTTATAGGGCATAATATCTGCGATAGACTCATGCAAGGAATTTGCTCCCTGTGGCAACCTTCTATAGATTTCGACGTCTCGTTCATTGTTGTAACGGTTCTTATGATTGTAGAGTTTAGTAATCTCCCTTTCACCATTGATAAACTTATAAAAGTCATTCTTGATGTATGAGAAATCACACTCTGTAAAGCCAGACTCTGCACACTCAACGCCTTTGGAACCTTTTTCTTTCTTGGCTACTAAATGGGGGAGACCTTCAAGAGCATCTTTTAATACAAAAGGTTCACGCTTATGCTTGAATATCTCTTCAAATATTAACTTAGGAGAAACTCCCATTCTGTTGCCAATCATAATGAAACGTTCCCTATTTTGTGGTACGCCATAATCTTGCGCTTTCAAAAGTGCGTAATCATATTGATAATCATTACCAAGATATTCCTCAAAATTCTGCTTGATTTCTTCTATCTTGTTCATCATCCCTTTTACATTCTCCATAATGAAAAATTTGGGGCGAACATTTTTCAAGAATATCAAGTATTGCTTGTATAAAGCATTGCGTGGGTCGTCTAAGATGCGCTGACGATTAGCCATAGAAAAGCCTTGACAGGGTGGCCCACCACAAACCAAAGTTATATCAGATAATATTTCTTTATATTCGTCAAGATGCAAGTTGAGTTCGGCAATATCACCCACGAAATAGTGTTCGTCACTCAATTCATGGTTGTATTTATAGGTATTACAAAATTGCTCCACGATTTCATTTACGAACCACGGAGTAAACCCAGCCTGTTGTAATCCTAAACTTAGACCACCGCATCCTGCGAACAAATCAACGAATTTATATTGTTTCATTTTTATTTTTCAGCCCAATCTTTTAAATTATCTCTTACTACTGATAGAAAGTTGATTTCATCAGCAACATCTTCTTGCGAGAAGTTTTCCGAGAGGGTTGAAATAACCTCACTAATTTTATTTATCTGCTCAAAGAGCAATTCTTTCTTATTCTGTTCCATCATTTTTAAATTCATCAAACCTTACTAAGTCGGTCAATTCTACATCTAATATTTTGGCTATCTGCATCAGATTACCTAAGTCTGGCTGACTCGAATTGGTACACCATTTAGATATGGTTGTTTGGTCTTTACCTAACTGTTCTGCCAACCATTTGTTCGTCCGTTGCTTGTCTGCAAGGACAACTTTCAATCGATTTAAATTTTTACTTGCCATATAGTAATCATTTGGTTCTGCAAAGGTACGACTAAAATCCCTATATAAAGAATATTCGAAAAATATTTCAAGAATATTAGCAATAAAATGAAAATAATTCTTCTTTTATGGCATTTGGAATATCTTCTCATTGATTTCAATCTTATGCCTACCTGTTGTGGTGCGCAGATTCTTTCTGATTGTTTCAAGTGTAGAGTTTGCAAACCATTCGTTGAAAGTGTGCATCACAAACAATGCGGTAGCATCACCTCCAATATTATATTGAAAGGCAATGTTCCATGCAAAGTTCTTCAATGCTATCTGAGTGACAGATACTCGCCTTTTAATGCGAATGTCTGTTTGAGTGAGAGGCTGCTTGTTGGTAACAAAATAACGGACACACCCGCAAAGTTGGAATATCTCGACTTCATCAAAATCAAGGGTCTTGAATGTGTCTTTTGTGTATTTCAGTACAGCTTGGAGTTTAGCTTCGTCAGCATTTTCTTTGTTCTGCACATATTGTTGTTGCTCGTATTGATATTCTTGATGAAACAATTCCATTCTTTGTTTCTGTATTTCTACATCATTAGGGGCGGTTGTTATGCTTGCTGTCTGAAATTCTATAGACGAGCATTCTGACATAGAGGCGAACTTCTTGATAATTGGCGAACAAAGAAATGACAAAGTTTTTAAGCAAGCATAGGTTGCCACCAATATGAAAACGGAAACTTCCATAGGCATGGCAACAACTTCATGCAGATGGAAAGCCACCATAGATGCTACAAGCACTATGGGACTTTCTATCGTCAGCGTGAGCAATATGTTTCTGTTTCTTGCCATGTCTATCTGTTTCTCGTTTTTGTTTGCAAAGGTACGCTGCTTTTTCGTAAAAAACGAAAGACAAAAATAGACACGCAAACCGAAGTTCTTTGTATATCAATGCTTTATGATAACAAAGTCATACCATCTGCAAACAAGTGTACACGCAATGCAAACATCTGATAAGAACTATTCGTACTCTTAAAAATACATAATATTTCTTAAACTGCATTTAGGATGGCATATATAGGTACGCTAAGTAGCAATGCCTAAATTATTGGCTTTATAACAAATCATATTTGTACCATATAACATGTAAGGTATTGATATTCAATAGTAATTATATTCGAAGAGGTTAAGTAAGTTTGACTTTTAATAACAGACATTCTGAATAAGAATAAATAATAAGGCGTACAACTGAAATCTTATAGATACGGTTGTACGCCTTTTTTGTATCATTAAAAAATGAGGCGATGTAGATATGTTTGTTTTACAAAATATTATCAGCAACGTAATAACCCTGAAACATTAACGCCATCACAAAAGCTTGATGATGACAAATTGACTGAGCTTATATCTCAAGCCATAGATGTGGCCTTGCGGTCTCGCCTTTATGATGACGAGAAGTATGTTGACAAACTCGTCTCAGTTTTCACAGAACTTGCCAATATGTATAACACCTTCACTGCTAACTGCAATAAAAACGCAGAGACTCTAAATCGCAATATCCAATTGACAGAAAAGCGATATGCAGCAATGATGGTACTTATGCAAGCGAAAAAATCCAAGACAATAGAGCAACTACCCATACCGCAAACCATGAAAGCCTTAGCACGATTTATATTCATGACATATCCCTGGTATTGGATAAATAGAATGTATCGAAGTGATCACTTTCGCCAGTTCCTTGTTATTTGCATGACGTGCCTCCTTGCCGTATCTGTGTTCTTGACGATATTCTTGGCTTATGATAATGTGCAGATGAGAAGATGCTATTTCCATTCATCTATAGTCTGAATCATTTTTTCCCCCCCCCCCTCCATAAAAATCGGTCATTAGAAAAAATCTAATCATTTTTTAAGACCGATTTGGGGTAGAGTTTGACGATTATAAACTATTTAGTAAGGATTGTCGGTAAAAAACTTATGGCATCGAGGGCAACCTCGTCTCTCTTCACCATAGCGTTCATCCATAACAAATTCAATCGGACCACCACAATCAGGGCAGAAATATTCTCCTTTATCATTATGACCGTGTCCTAGCATCCTAGCGATTCGTTCCGGAACAGGACGATTAATAATTCTATATCTCTGTGCCTGACGCTCGTATTGTTCATCATCGCAACACGCCAAACAAGTTGGGCATATGTACCATCCATTTGGGCATTGTTTAGTGTCTCTCGAGTCTATCAATCCTTTCTTGCATTTGTAGCAATAATTCAGATAAACGGGAATATGTGCTTCTGGGCAAATGGGATTTATACATGAATAGTAATTATGCCTGTTAAATCCACCACTCTTGTCTGTAAACATCAAATGTCCACATCCCCTGCATTTTAATCTCTTGAATTTTTGCATGGCTTTATTGGCAACAGCAATGAATACTCTTACTACATGGTCTGGTTCATAGCCTCCTGGTGTCATGTGTAGTTTGGGAAAACCTATAATCTCCACCATGTGGTACAAAGTGTAGTGTCGCCAATCATTTTGTTCTGCAAGGGTTTGATTTGCGAGATTGTTATGGAAACATTCTTTTCCTCTGCACCAAAAGAAAGGCAGATCAATGGCAGGATTGTTTGCTTCACTTAATGTTGGTGCACAATATGGTTTAAAATTACCTGTGTATGATAATGTCAAGAAGTTACGCCTCGTGTCATCATCATCATCCTTGAGTGTTTCTTTGAAATAGTAACGACTTATCAATCTAATGAGTTGTTGTCTATCATATTTTAACTCAAAATATTCGCCGTTATATTCATTTGTTTTTAGCTCCTTCTTCAATGAAGCAACTGTTCTTCGGTAAACTTCATTAGATTCTTTTTCCTTGAAAACAGACAGGGCCTTTTTGTAAGCTTCTCCTTTGACGTTCTGTTTTTCGCCTTCAGAAAGAGTTGCATAAATATCTTTCCAATACCCAAAGACATCAAACCTTAAACCTACGAGTGCTTCTTTCTGTGGAACAATCCTCATACGAAGTATCTCAGACAGGGTTTTAATTAAGAATAAGTCATAAGTCTCTTCTTTATGTGAGGGCACAAGAAATTCATCCTCACCAACCATTTGAAATTTCTGAGGTAATGAATTTACATACTTACGCAGTGTGTCGACAGATACGTCTTGAATGTCCACATAATACTGGGAATCTGTTTTACGCAATGAGGAATCGGAAGAAAAAAATGTCTTTAATATCTTCGTTCTTTCGTCATTTACATAGACCACCCACTTATCCTCATAGAATTTATATCCAATTTCAGGACATTGAGCATCGCTTTGTTGCGATGATTTATCTGTAGTCTTGTTACAAGCACGATTCAGTATAGCGCACTGGATAGGCAATTTTGAAGAGCCATTTGTTGTTTTGTTTCTGAAAACGCTCTTGCACTTTTCTAAGATGGTCGTCTCTATTCTTTTATCATTGTCATATCTGCATATTGGATAAGAAAGTCTTCGACCATACTTATCAAGTATGCTTCTGATAGTAATGAGTAAGTTCTCATCACTCAGTTTTGAGGTGTTGAGTTTTCTTATAAGTTGATAGTCTACGAATCCTTTAAAATATGTATTGTATACAGCACTATGCTCGCAGGTGGGGATAATTCTTGCCAAGTCAAAGTCAATGTCTGGGTGCACTTGGTCACAATGAGTCATGGCAAAATCAAGAATTCCGTTAAAAGTCTGGAATGCTCCACCATTTGAGTTGTACAATGTTATTATGTTATCACACAAAAGAGGTACTGTAAGAAGAACATTTTCTGTTGGTGTCTCCGTACAATATCTATATCTGATAAAATCGCCAAACTTATTGTTGACGAACTGTTGCAATAACTGTACATCAAAAGTTGTATTTCCACACCTGACATCATGGAAATATCTCTTTACTATATTCAGTCTGGTCTTTTCAGAAACCAAGGCAAACAATGTAACTAAAGAGTTATAGTCAACCAGTTTATTTTCATTTGAAAACCAACAAACCAATTGTAACAATGGATTGTTGGTTTTACTAATCTTATCGGCATAAGTTACACCAAATCCATTTTCGATGAACTCGTCTATTAGCTGGAATAAGTTCTTCTTGTCAGTCTCAGTCTCTTTCTGTAAGAATTGAATTGCTTCAGCGAGCATTTGTGGCATATATACATCATATTGTCCGTTCAGAGAAGTGCAAACATTCTTTAGAATATTTTGCTTCTTCACAGACAAACAATATCCTATATGGCGTAGGATGTTTAGGATATAAGGAATAAACTTGGAATCATATTTTTTGATTGCTTCTGTCAGGTGGTTTACATCAATAAACGTCTTATCTAACAGCCAAAGTATCTCAAGAAAGTAATACTTGTCCTCTTTGTTTTGACTACGATTGATACAGCTGTTGAGGCAGATTATGTAATCTTGAACGGAATTAGAAACATCACGAAACACCATGTTTACCCATTCCTTGTCTGTATACGTTCTTCCGTGTGAATCCTTTTTTTCAACGTAAGTTGCACTCTCAGCCAAACACAAACAATATCCATTTACTCTGTTTCCGAAATTTTGAGCAGGAAAACTGATTGAATAATCAGAATTGACGGATTTCCACAAAGAGTAGTCATGCTCACGTCCATTTTCGTCCCTACGGATATCCGTATATAATTTTACAAAGAATAGAGGGGTCTTCCTCAATTCTTCGTAAACTTTCGTGCTGATTTCAACTGTCATTTGCATATGATAGGTTCTTTGCTGTTTTTACCCAAAACGCTTATTATACAGATTTTCGTTTATCTCATACCACGTACTCTGTTGTCGTACACCTCATTAAACCATGTGTTCTTGAACAAGGTGTTGACCCTATCCTCGGTCAACTTATTGTACAACTCAAACTTGGTGTTGATGAAATTGAGTAGTTCTGAATCCACTTGCTCGTCAAACTTCGACTTAACGTCATCGCGTGAGTTCTGCGGATTGAAGAATGCCAACAACTCTTCATTACTCATCACCTTGTTCTTTAGATTGTTCAGTTCTACCTTATCCTCATCGGTCAAGTCAATACCAAAAGTCTCGTTGAGCACTTTGATGATGTTTGATAGCCAATCGTATTCTTCGCCCGGCGTTGTTTGCGACTCTCCCGAGCGCATGCCCTTCATTTGTGTGTCGCCAGACTCCAAGCTGAGGTTGCGTGTGCTGATGTACTGCACACGATAACTCTCCAATTGGCTTTCGTTCAGCACATCGTATGGCAAACCTTCCTTCTTGAATGGCAACTTCTTCGCCAACGCAAGGCAGAACGGCGACAGCTTCTCCAATTCTGCATCTTGGAAGGTGATAATCTGGCTGAGGAAAGAATAGAGTTTGTGGAAGGTCTTGCAAGTCTTGCGAAACTTGTCAAGCAGATCTTGTGGCAAGTCCTTAATGGCTCTGTCGCACACTTCATCAAGTACGGCATTTATCTTCTGCTTGTTTTCCTGATCCTCTTTCTTAGTTGCGAAGAAATACTTTGCGAACGCATCTACATCGGTAGATGTAAACACGCCAAAGTCACGCAAATTTCCCTTAATATCATACAACGAGTTGGGGTCTGTTTCGTCTTCTTCCTTCATCAGATTTTTGCCGTAGTATTCCTGGAATACCTTCTGCACATCATCGGGGTCGTTCACGAAGTCGAGCACCATTGTTCCCGTCTTGCCTCGCTTACAACGGTTCAAGCGGGAAAGAGTCTGCACCGTGCTTGTGCCACCAAGTTTCTTATCTACAAACATGGTGTGCAACAGTGGCTCGTCGAAGCCAGTCTGGTACTTGTTTGCCACGATGAGAATGCGGTATTTCGGCATCTTCAATGCCTCGGGTATGGACACTTTGCCCTCAAGATTGTTCATTGAGGTTTCGGTGTATTCCATGTTGGTCTCCTCGTCATACACCGTGCCGGAGAATGCTACAAGAGCACGGTAAGGCATGTTCATCTCCTGCATGATGCTGTCGAACTTCAGCTTGTAGCGCACAGCATGCAGGCGTGAACGGGTTACGAGCATGGCACGTGCCTTGCCTTCAATCTCATTCACCGTCTGACAGGCAAAGTGCTCCAGCATGATGCGCGATTTACGTTCGATGGCTGCGTCTTGCAGGTCTACGTAACTTGACAAGAGACGCACAGACTTTTTCTTGTCGTACTCCTTGTCGTCGAATTTCTCGTTGCGCACCAGTCGATAGTAACGCTTGAACGACATATAGTCTTTCATCACGTCGAGAATAAACTCTTCTTTGATGGCTTGCTCCATCGTATAGATATCGAAAGGTTCTTTGGAGCCGTTCTCTCGTTCGCAGAACACCTCAATTGTCTTTGGCTTAGGTGTGGCGGTGAAGGCAAAGAACGACACATTACCCTTGTGTCCTTTGCGTTCCATTTCAGCCTCAATGATTTCGTTGAGTTTCTTTTCCTCATCGTTTGCTTCTTCGTCTTCGGCATCCTGCTGCGTGGCTTCTTCCAATGAGAGAGCCTTGCGCATCTGCCGGTTGTTCTCGCCACTTTGCGAAGAGTGTGCCTCGTCTATGATGACGGCGTATTTGCGGTCGGGAAAGAATTTAATGGTGTCTGCTATCTCGGGAAACATCTGCACGGTAGTGATGATGATACGTCCCTTCTTCTGCTCGATGGCAGTCTTCAGGTCTGTGCTCTTATGTCCCTCCGCACCTTTTCCCTGACCAATGGCATACACCTCACCGCCAACAGTGGAGAACTGCCGTATGTTGGCACGCATCTGGTCGTTTAGCACACGGCGGTCGGTCACAACGAGTACACTGTCGAATAGGGCATTGTCGTCTTCGGCATGCTGATAGAGATTGCTCAGCCTATAGGCCAACCATGTGATGGTATTTGACTTGCCGGAGCCTGCCGAATGTTGCACAAGATAGGTGTGTCCGGCACCTTTCTTCTGTACATCATCTACGAGGCGATGCACAGCACGGCGCTGATGGTATCGAGGGAAGATGAGAGCCTCGGAAATCTTTTCATCAAATTTCTTTTTGGCGGCATTATATTTCTTCTCGCTGTTCACCTGTACGGTCATGAAGTTCTGCAGCAGGTCGAGCAGTGAATCGCGGCGCAGCACTTCTTCCCACATATAGGAGGTGCGGTAACCTGATTCAGACTGTACGCCGATGTTCTCATACGTCTTGTTGAACGGAAAGAAACGTGTGTTCTCACCGTCGAGCCGTGTGGTCATAAACACTTGTTCGGTGCCTACGGCAAAGTGGACGAGGCAACGTTTGAACTCCAGAAACTTCTCGCCTTTTACGGGTCGGGAGGTCATGTATTGCTTGATGGCATTGTGGTGTGTCTGCCCGGTGAGGGTGTTCTTCAGCTCGATGGTCACCACGGGGAAGCCATTCACGAAGATAGCGAGGTCAATTTCGTTGTCGTTTGCCTTTGAGTAGCGTAGTTGGCGAACTATGGCAAGACGGTTCTTGCGGTACCATGCGTCGTGCTCGGGTGTCTTGTTGTTTGCAGGTCGGTTGTAGAGCAAAGTGAACTTAGCACCGCATCCTGCATCAAACTCGTCGGAGCGCAAAACGGACAAAGTGCCTTGTGGTATCAAGGCACTTGATTGCACGCAGGCTGCTGTGGCTTTCTTCAGTTTGGTGCGCATTTCGCTGTCGAGTTGGTCGAGGATGCTGCGCTTAGCGGATTCCTCGTCGCCGTTCTTGGCAAGGACGAGCTTTTCGTATTGCTTGGGTTGAGTATCCTTTAAGAAGGCTATCAACTCCGAAGCAATGATACAATGATCCTTGTTCTCGGGTTTGTTGTACTCGCTTGCCGGTAGTTCGCGATATTCCATGTCGGTGGTCACATTGCCGTTGGCGTCGAGGATGGGTTGAGAGGTCAAGTACTTCACGATGTACTCTTCCATATATGTTTCGTCTGGTGTTCCTGCCATAATGCGTTATGATTTTTTTGTTTGCCAGTCTCTGAGGTCTATCTTACCTGTTACAGCCTCGGTGATGAGGGAGGACTTGTAGGACTTGAGGTCGGAAATCTGTATTTGAAGATTCTCAATGCTTTCTTTAATGACAGAAACTTTTTTGTTGATAAAACCAACAATGTCTTTCTGCTCATCAATGGTTGGAACAACAATTTGCAGTTCTCCCATAGTTGATTGGTTAAGAATTGGCAATGTTGCTGCATTGCTTTGAGATCTTATATACTCCTTTCCTGCCAACAGATAATAAGCCCCATATTCAGGCAAAACCGTAGGATTGAAGATTATTGCATTTACTTGTTGATTAGAAGAACATTCATTCAAAGATATTCCAACTTTCCCTAAAGTGGCACCAATGCCAACAACAAGAACACTGTTCTGTGGAAAAAGTTTTGCAGCATGCTCTTTTATCGCTGTTTTATCCAATTTTCGTGAGGAATCATTCAGAACAACATCATCGTCCGAAAAATCACTCGGTGTATACCAATGGAATGTAGGGTTAGCCCAATATCTATCAATATCTGTTGAAGGTGTGCCACCTGTCATAATAGTAGCACATCTTTTCAAAAGAACAGTTGTCCACGTTGCAGGTATTTTTTCAATCCATTCCACGCCACTATCCTTCATCTCCACCCCTTTGTCGAGTCCTTTCGTTACGGTTTCGGTGATTAGAGATGAGCGGTAGGCTTTCAAGTCTTCCACCATCTTCTCCTTTTCCGAAATAAGCGCATCTATTTGGGCTACATTGTGGGAAAGAAAATTGATAATACCCTCTTGTTCTTCACTTGATGGCGTTGGAATAGGCAATGTACAATACTTATCTGCTCCAATGTTTTGGATAGTCGCTTGGTTGAATGTGCTATTTTTCCAATTTTCATACGAATTGGACGACGTGAAGTAATACAAGAACATTGGCAAAAGTTTTTCGTTACAAGAAGCTTTTATCAAATAACCTGCAAAACAAGCGTCATAATCCTCTTCAAAGATAAAGGTTTTACCAACGGTCGCTCCGCTGCGTGCAAAAAGTATATCTCCCTTTTTTAGCATATAACCTTCTGCCTTCTGATAAGGCAGAGTTCTGTATGTGGATTTGCGCAACTTTCCGTCTTCTGTAATATCTGTAATTCTTATATATCTTGGTTCTGAAGGATTACAATTGTCAGCAGATTCATTTGCACCATATTGAAGCGGTTCTGACAGCAAATATTTGAGTGGTACAATTCCCCAGTGCTCAGGCACCATGCCCAACCACTCGAGTCCACTATCCTTATAAGTTTCGTACTTCTTCATCAGTCCTCAAATATAGATTTAATCATCTCTGCTACGTTCTGCTCTCGTTGCATGATGCGTGCAGCAATGTCGGCAGACGGCTCTTGCTGCTGGAACACATAGAAATATTTGGTGAAGTTTATCTCGTAGAGCTTGCGAGTCTTCGAGAGTTCCACCCACGACTCGGGGTCGATGTGAGGCAACACCTCCTCCTGGAAATACTTCTTCCAGTCGCAATCCAACGCCACCTTTTCTGTGTCGCGCTTTGCAGTGTCAGCCTGCTTTTTGCCGATACGGTTGAGCATGAGATTGCCGTCATCATCACGCTGGGGCTGCTCGATGGTGAGTTCATACTGTCCGAAGTCCTTGTTATGGAAAATCTTGCAGTATTCGTTCTCCTCGAAGTTGAGGTAGATGCTCAGAGCCTTCTGCACATGTTCCTCAAGAATGTCGTTGCGCTTGTTGCCAAGGCTCTTGCTGCAAGGCTTGCAGAAGTCCATGGCATTAATGAGCTGCACCTTACCACGGCGCTTCTCCGATTTCTTGTTGGTGAAAAACCACAGGTATGTAGCAATGCCCGTGTTGTAGAACAAGTCCTTGGGCAGGGCGACGATGCACTCCAGCCAGTCGTTCTCTATAATCCACTTGCGGATGTTGCTCTCGCCAGAGCCGGCACCACCAGAGAACAATGGCGAACCATTGGTGACCACACCCACACGGCTACCCTCGGGCTTCATCTTCGAGAGCATGTGCTGCACAAAGAGCAGCTGACCGTCGCTGGTGCGGGGAAGTCCAGCATAGAAGCGGCCTTCGGGATTGTGACTCTCCTCAATGATGGTTTCTTGGTCTTTTCTCCAAGTCACGCCGTAGGGTGGATTAGCCATGATATAGTTGAAACGCTTGCCTGCAAAGCGGTCTTCTGTGAAAGTGTTGCCAAGGCGAATGTTGTCGGCATCCTCGCCCGAAACCAAAGCCTCACTATTGGCAATGGCATACGACTGCTCGTTGAGTTCCTGGCCATACGTTTTGATAGTGGGCTTTGCTTTGCTATCGGCGCAAATTTCCTCCATAATATAGCGTTTGCCCACATTCACCATACCACCTGTACCGCAGGCTGGGTCGTAGATGGTGCGTATGATGTCGCTCTGGCGCAGCTCGTCGGCATCGGGAGTGAAGAGAATGGCTGACATCAAGCGAATCACATCGCGCGGTGTGAAGTGTTCACCAGCCTGCTCGTTGCTTTGGTCGTTGGCAATGCGGATGAGTTCTTCAAAGATATACCCCATGTCGTGATTATCAACCTTGGCAAGAGAGAAGTCGAGACCGGTTAATTCGCCAAGCATCTTATAGAGCAAGTTGTTGCGTGTGAGACGTGCCACAACCTTGTCGAACTGAAAGCAGTCGAAGATGCGTTGCACCTCACTGTTGAACCCAGCGAGATAGTTGGCAAAGTTGACTGATATGTTCTTGGCATCGTCCTGCAACGAAAGGAGCGTATGGCGCGATGTGTTGTAGAACTTCAGTCCGCCAGCTGTCTTGCGGAGCAGTGGGTCGAGCTTCTCCAAGGAAATCTTATCCTTGAACTGCTCATACTGCTCGCGCACCTTCTTGTTGTAAGGTTCGAGGATGCAGTCCATGCGGCGCAGTACGACGAAAGGCAGGAGCACGTCGCCTATCTCGCTCTTCTTGAATGTATCGCGGAGCACCACGTCAGTGATGTTCCAGACAAACCCCACATTGGGGCGGTGTATGTTGCTATATTGTGCCATTGTTCTATATATTTCTTCTTTTCGAGTGCAAAGTTAGTGATCATCTGTGCAGACTAACCGCACTACAAGCAAAACATTTCATTTTTAGGCTGAAAATTGCCTTTCTGACTCATCTGACCATTAGCGGCATGGAGCATTTCTCTTTTGCTGGTATGTATGGCGTCACAGACAGCCTTCAGTATTCTGTCTTGAGAAACTTCAGGCTTGCTCGACTTGTCGTTTTCCCTGATTCCTTCACTATACAGATACTTAAAGTGTATGTTCTGTTCCGTCAAGACAGTCTTGTCTGTTCTGAACGCCTTTATCTTATGAGCCGCATCAATGACAAAATAGTTGGAAACTATAAACCTGTCGTGCGTCTTGTCATAGTTGTAACAGTTACTGTCAATGGAGATTAGTTCCATGTCAAACGAAGTGTGGCCAACCAATGTCTTTTTGATCTTGTTTACTTCTGTAGCCAGTTCTTGCATCTCCTTGTCTGCTTTGGTTATGTCAAAGATAATGCTTACCGTGAACTTATGCATTTGTTCTTTAGGAAGCAAAATATTCAGGATGCTTCTCAAATTGAATTTTGAATCTTCCAAAGACTCTCCGTATTCACTGGAGAAGAAATATCTATCAATGATAACCAAAGAGTTGTATTTTGTCTTGATGCCGCTAAGGAAAAAATCCCATGATTGTTCTTTTGAGTCGTCAGATGTATCAAGAGTCCAACCGGTTTCGGCAATAGCAGGCTCTGGCGTATTTTGTGTAGGCAAGAAGATTACTCCATATTTTCTTGAAATCTCTGTAGCCTCCTGTTCCGAATAATCCAAAATGTAAGCAGGATTGACCAACTCCAGAACGCTTTTGGTATCATTCTTTATATCCTCCGCCAATTCATTATCCACTTCTATTTCTACTCCTCCACGATAAAGATTCATGAGTATCTCATTAGATATGTCCCATTCTTCTTCGTCAGAATCATTGCAAACATAGATGGTGCGCTGATTTCTGATAATGTCATACCAAGTTCCGCCTTCGAGACATAACTCTGTAAGTTTATCTTCTGTTGTATAGAGCGTAAACATAGGCTACTTGCGGTTTTTCTTTTTCAGTTCAAACTCTTTGCGGATAATAACCATGTCGGACTCGGTGGCAGCATCAAAGAATCCTGTGCCGAATTTTTCGACAAAACCACCCGTTGGCTTGTAATGCATCTGGTAGGGCTCTCCAGCGTCGGCAGGCAAATAGTAGACAGTAAACGGACTATTTTCTTCTAAGTCTTTGTCATCAGCGTAGTTGGCATTTGCCACCAACACCTGGCTCTTGCGAATAAGATACTCAGAGTGAGTTTCTATGATGAAGTTAACCTTGTAGTCATTGCTTGTTGCTATGCTCTGCAGGAGGTCAGCGAGCAGGCTTTGCATCTTTGGGTGCAGATTCTGTTCTGGTTCTTCGATGACAACTGTCGTTGACGCACTCTTGTTTGGTTTTGCTATGTGTATGATGGTAGCGAGACGCAATAGTAATATCATCATCTGAATAGCACCCATGCCTTTGTCTGCCAGTGGCAACATGGTGCCATCTTCATCTTTAATTGTGAGTTTATAAACGTCGCCAGCCATGAGTGGCTCAATACAGAAATCATAGCCTATACCGAAAGTTTTCATCCAATCGGTTACAAATGTGTATTCTGCATCTCCTGGTGCTATCCTTTCAAAATAGAAATCGTAAACGACTTGAGCCATGAAGTCGTCGCCACCTCTCTTATAATACGCATCTTGATTGACGGCATGAGCAGATATATATTGCACATTGAGAGTATCCAGCAGGTAGGCAAGGTCTTTTCTGGACTTGTGCATTTTGCTAATGTCCAAATACATACCTTTTCGGGCATCTTCTTTCGCCTCATATTCCGTCATTTTCTCATCATAGGAATCAGAGCCTTCACCTTCCTTATACTCTGGAGCCTTGTCTTTGGCTTGAGAGGCGAAGTTGATGATATTGGAAATAACGTTCATTATAACATATTCATTCACTTCGTCTAATACAAAACCCAAAGGAAGATTATCATAACAGACAGAATCTTTCTCCAAATCCGAAGGAGCGTTGTCTTCAAGATTTACTATCTCTAATTCCCCAACAAGAGTCACGTCTATACCATAGGTAGCCTTGTATGCAGCTTCTATCTTTTCCTTTTCTTCTGAAAGGGAGGCAATTCTTTCCAAATCACCCTCATTGGTGGCTTCTTCAAGAGCGTTATCAATCTCAAAATATTCCTTTCTCATCTCTTCTTTCTTGGAAATATCCAGAGCGACTTTCTTGGAACCATCATTTTGCGAGGATGCAAGAACAGCATAAGACATTGTTTTGTGTTCGTAATCATTACAGAAACGGATGTTCTGCTCTTTGTCCACGATAGAAATAGACAGAACATCACCATAAGTGAGTTCTTCATCGCGGTTGCCTGCCACAACAAACTGGAACTCAAACTTACCCAAAGCGAACTTGAATGTAATAGTAGAAGGCAACGATGCACCGCTTCCATCACACGCTGGCACAGGCTTGTTATGTATGGCTCGAGTGAAGGTCTTAACCTTTACATCGTGGTATATATTCGCATCAAATCGGAACATAGGCTTGTTGAAGCCGAAAATATTATTCCGGTTTTCACGACGGCGGTCACTCATGCGCATCATGCGCAAGTTGTCAACACAAAGCAAGAACGCCTTAACCAATGTGGACTTACCAGAGTTGTTGCCACCTACCAAGATAGTAATATCTCCAAGATCAATCTCGGGGAATTTAGCAAATTTGCGGAAGTTGGAAAATCCTATTTTGTTGTTCATATTCATTTCGTTTTTGATTTCGAGTGCAAAGGTAGTATGTATCTATGCAATCTAACTGCACTACAAATATTTTTTTGCGTTTTCTTCTATTTTTTCTTTGATTTGCTTCTGAAAATCCTCTGGATAGAGTACTTTAACCTGTGGTCCGAAAGAGAGAATCAAAGACTCGAGTTCTTTGTTAGGACGAACATCAATAGAGATAATACCTCTTTCTTTGTCTACAATATCTTGGCTACCATGTATCGGTTTTGATATTATATAAGGCAATCGTTTCGGGTCGAACTCTAATTCAATATGTTCCTTTTGTACTTCTGGAGGTGGAATGGTTACACCGATTATATCGTCAAAGTAATGTTCAAAGTCTATCGTTTCATTCTTGACAAACGAGATGTCTGATAATTCCAATTCGCAAATTCGATCAAGAGGGATGTTTGATATCGTTCCATATTGCTTGTTAAGTCCGAACATAAACCATCGGTTGTTGTATTGCTTAATATAATAAGGATAGATAATCCAGTCAACTGAGTCTGCTCCATAGGCTTGATATTTCACTAAAACGGTTTGTTGATGTGAAGCTGCATCTATTACTTTCGACAGGTATTCTATCCCTTTTAGTTTCTCGTTCTGGTCAAAACATAATACGTTTGTGTTGTGAGGTTTTAACCCAAAGCGATATTCCAAGTTAGATACGACATCTTCTATCCATTCAGTGGAGGGAAGACCGCGATAACGGCTGAGTACATCAACCGTAGTTTTTATCTGTGAAAGTTCGTTATCAGAAAGTTCGTTTGAAAAGATTGAAAAGTCTCTGTTCGCATATCTATAATAAACCTTCTTGCCGTCTTTCAGACGTTCTAATGGTATGCTCCATCCTGCAGAACTTTCCATGAATTTAATATCGTCAAAGATAGTTCTCCTGCTAATACCCCTGTCGCTACCATTGTATGCCAACAAAGCTTCGGCACATGCATCAATAAGGTCATCGATGTAGTATCGGTGACGGAAATCCTTGAAACATCTGTCAAGGACTTTGTATCGTATGGTTGCGTTTTGAGTTTGAGGCATAATTACTTTAATATTTGTATGTAGGTAACTGACCTTGTTTATAAATTAGACTATTACAAAAATAATGTTTATTTTTAAGAAACTGACTTTATGTCTGACAATTTATGATTTTTTAGTTCGTTAAATTGAAACATAATTCAATTATGTGGTGTGGCTGACTATTGTTACTGACAAACTCTAAAAATGACTATCACATTTGATGTAGATTGACCAATATGTTTACCATTACGAATTCGCCAAACTAACCTTTCGCCCCAGGCATCTTCTTATACACGAATCCTTCACCACCAGGGAAGTAAGCTTCGAATACAATGCTGAGGAACTTGGCGATATCCTTACGCTTCTTGCCAATTTTGAAGAAAGCGGAACTGGCATAAGTCATGAGGTCGGCTTGGCTGCATTTGGCACTGCCATCAACGACAGCGCAGCACCGACATACATAAACCTAATCTTTGCTTTGTCGCTTATGGGCGATATGCCCACAAACAAGGCAAGGACGAGCGACAATGCGCAGAAGCAGACTGTCAGTAATGCTGTTCCCATATTCTATTCTGTTTTTATTGTTTTATGTTCTTTGTCAAACAATTCATTATCCTCATGAAGCAGATATTCATATTCGGTACCGATAAGACTTTCACGGTCATATTCTTTTCTGTACTCCATGATGTAATAACTTATGGTTTCGGGATATTCATAGACGAATCTTCGGCAAACTTTCTTGTACATAAGCAATATGCGTTCGTCATCGGCAAACTCAAACAGATAGTCAAGCATCCGGCCTACTTCATTTGCTGTTGCGTGTTTCCTCGCACAGAACTCCTCCACAATGGGAGCATACTCTATGGCTGCTCTCTCACGAATTTGCATAAGTCCCTTTGCCAATTCTTTTATTCCTGCAAAGAATTCCTGATAATCCTTGTCCTTACTGATATCATTCATGACATGTCTTTTTTAATCTTTCAAACAAGCAAGCGGTATGACTTTGACTCCGTCTGGGCGTGTGTAAGCCATGCTGCCACCTGTCATGACAATCATCAAGTCGGGTTCGCGCAGCGGCACCTGCTTTTCTGTCTCATTATGCACTTGAATGAGTCGTTTTATTTCCAAAAGATGTTTGGCTCCTTCTTCTATTTCACGGCTGCCAAGTTTGCACTCTATCAGAGCATAGCGTCCATCGTCAAGATGAAGCACCAAGTCGGCTTCCAGTCCGTAGCGGTCGCGATAGTATGACAGGCGGCTATCGTGAGAGGCTGAATACACCCTAAGATCTCGTGCGCACATTTGCTCAAAAATAAAGCCAAATGTCTTTAATTGAGTCATTAAGGATTCTGGTGACAGGTTGAGTAATGCGACTGCAACCGATGGATCACAGAACGCTCGTTTGGGTCTGCTTTGGATTGTTGTCTTGCTCCTTATGGAAGGGCACCAAGCCTCTATGTCCTGAATGACAAACAGTTTTTCCAATGCCTCGATGTAGCTTTCAAGCGTAGGCCTGGTACATTCTACATCATCAGAAGCAGTAACGTCTGCCAATATGGATGTGGTTTTCGCCAATGTAGAGATGTTGCGTGCGTATGATTTCATTATCAGGTGCGCCAATTTCTGATTTCTCTTTACTCCATCTATGCGTGATATGTCATTCTTATATACAGACTTTACATACTCTTTGGCAACAAGTAATTTTGACTTGTCGTCACCTAAATTCAATGTTGCTGGCCAACCTCCTCTGCATGCAGCAAATATGATTTCTTCCATTTTTAGTTCCGAGGTAGCGAAGATTTCTTCTTGAGGATTGTCGAACATCTCCATCAATGATACGCTGCCGTTAGATTCACCATATTCCCACAGGCTCATGGGCAGCATCTCCATCCGGGAAATACGCCCTGTTCCACTATGATGGATTTTACTGTCGTCAATAGCGTTAGACCCTGTCAATATGAATTGACCAGGCAAGCCACGCTCATCAACCTTTGTGCGCACTGCATCCCATAGCATTGGGGCATCTTGCCATTCATCTATCAAGCGAGGCACTTCCCCTTCTAATAAGAATGAGGGCTTGGTAATGGCTGTAGCCAAATATTCTTCACGATGGTCAGTATCTTGTAAACTAATAACACTATTGGCCAATTGCTTGGCAGTGGTGGTCTTGCCACACCATTTTGGTCCTTCAATGAGCACTGCTCCCATTGCTTTAAGATGCGCTTTAAGTCGCACGTCAAAGACTCTATTTAGATATGCCATATTCGATTCTGTTTTATGCTGCAAAGGTACTCATTTTAATTTAATTACCAAACGTATTTTAAGTTTTTGTTGTGTTTTATTTTAAGTTTTTGATGTAATCCATTTGTAATTTTTGAGGTGTTTCATTTGTAGTTTTTGGGGCGTTTTATCATGTGTTTTTGTGGTAAAGCACTACCTTTTAATAAGGTAGGCTGCACCTCGGAAATAAAAATAAATGTGATTTATTTTTGTTTTTCTCTCCATTTGCACTACCTTTGCAGCAGTTGAGTGCGTGTTTGTTTATTGTTGCTTATTTCCATATTTGCAGCACATTTGCAGCACGCTCACGCAAATGGGTTGTTTAATAACGGTTTGCATTTCGAGGAGGTTAAGTAAGTATAGATAACTACCGAAAGGTATAGATAGACAAATCCGTGTAGCTCGTTGAGTTACACGGATTTTTTTTGTAGACTTTGTCTTATTTGGATAATAAAAGATATAGATCAGGTTGTATATTTTCTATTTATTCAAAAAATTATTCTTCATCTTCTCCTTCCTGATCTGAACGGAATTCAAAGACAAGTTCTGATGCAGGGATGTTGCATTCCTCAAACATACCGTGAAGTATGTTTATCTTGGTCGCTGTACTATTGTCAGTCCATACATACATCCCTGGAGCAAGTTCTCGTCTCCAGTCTTCTTGTGTAGTTGAGAAGCAGCACTTTTCGTTTGCACAGAGCCATTCTATGGTCGAACGCTTTTCTATCAGAATGTGCCCACACACCTGAATGAGCATTTCCTTCCAAGTATTGACCGTATATCTAACCCCATGAAGTATATACGCCTGAAGCTTCTTGCCTGTGAACTCATAATCCTCATCGTCAAGTGATGCAGATTCCG
>ERZ1026852.332-NODE-332-length-30996-cov-5.365793_pt1 | contig 30996 bp, 27 predicted proteins | sample MGYA00380156_ERZ1026852 | MGnify/ENA primary metagenome ERZ1026852 (study PRJEB33269, sample SAMEA4719792) | human gut metagenome | biome: human-associated habitat; feature: organic feature; material: feces | place: Cameroon | collected 2013-10 ...
TGAGCTGGATGAGGAAGTGGTTGTTGCAAAAATTGCAACAACCACTCAGCACGGAGCAATGCAGGATAAAACGCAGACGATTCCTACCAATTATTACAATCTGGACGCCATTATTTCTGTGGGGTACAGAGTAAACTCCATTCAGGCAACCAGGTTCCGTATATGGGCAACCGGCATTTTGAAGGAATATATGATAAAAGGCTTTGCTATGGATGATGAACGCCTAAAACAGGGTAAAACAGCTTTTGGAAAAGACTATTTCCGTGAGTTGCTGGAAAGAGTTCGCTCCATCCGTGCCAGTGAACGCAGAATATGGCAACAGATAACCGATATCTTTGCAGAATGCAGCATAGATTACGATAGAGATTCGGATACTGCATATCATTTTTATGCCACCATACAGAACAAATTTCATTATGCCATTACTGGTAAAACAGCAGCTGAAATCGTCTATAATCAAGCGGACCACACCAAGGAAAATATGGGCTTGACTACATGGAAAAATGCTCCCGACGGTCGTATTCTCAAATCCGATACCCCGATTGCAAAAAACTATTTGAGTGAAAAACAGATTCGTCAATTGGAACGTGCTGTTACAGGATATTTTGATTACATAGAGGATTTGATTGAACGTGAAAACGTCTTTACGATGGAAGAATTTTCAAAAAGCGTGAATGAGTTCCTTGAATTCCGCAGATATGATATTCTGAAAGATAATGGACGTATTTCCCATAAGCAAGCAGTGGAAAAAGCATATCAAGAATATGATATATTCAACAAGACACAGCCGATTGAATCCGATTTTGATATGGTAGTGAAAGGCTTGGCAAAGACTGAAAAATTTATCTGAGGCAGTCAGCCAGACTGCCCCAGATATACCCCCGTGACAATGAAACATGTACATATCGTATAGCATCTATCCTATGGCATCTTTATTGCCTCACCCAACATCTCAATCTCTGTTTATTATCTGCTTGATTTCCTCCAGAGAATTCGCAAAATAGATACCCTGTTGCCGCTCCGATGTCGAGAGGCCCATCTCGATCATATGCGCAAGCAGTGCTTTCAAGCTGTCATAATATCCGTTCAGATTATACAGGATGCATGGAGCGTCCAACTGCTTCAGCGACACCTTCGACATCACTTCCGCAATCTCTTCAAGCGTTCCTGTGCCGCCCGGAAATGCGATAAACGCATCCCCAAGTTCGATCATCTTCGTTTTCCGCTCCGTCATATCCTTTGTGACTATAAGTTCCGTCAAGCCGTCATATTGCAGTTCCGCATCCATGAAAAATTCCGGTTCCACGCCTGTCACCGCGCCGCCAGCCTGCAGGACACTCTCTGCAATTTCTCCCATCAGTCCGGATTTCGAGCCACCATATACCAGCGCATTTCCGCTCGTACCGATCCATGTTCCAAGCTCCCGCACTGCCTGTTTCAGGCTCGCATCCTTCCCTTCAAAGGCTCCTAAATATACTGTAATGTTCATGTTTTTCCTCACTTTTTGTGTTAGATTCTGAATTATTTCCTTTTTACCGGAATCCAGATAGCACTGTGATAATCAGCATCTGTTTTTTCTCCATTTACACAGTCATACCACTCCACATTCGCATTTCCGCTTATCTCATAATCAGCGTTACCCGGTAACCATTCCTTAAATATTCTGGTATTTAGTGATTGAAGTGCCTCCGGGATTGCTCCTACGCAGTCAAACACCGCCCATTCCCCCTGTTCAAACTCATATAGCATCATTCCTTCCGGAACTTCTCCACCGGCATATTTACCTGCAACCAGATATGTAAATTTTCCCTTATCGGCTGCTTTTCCGTCATCAATACAAATGCCATATTCTCCTATACAATTTTCCACGAATGCCTTTTCATATGGATTTGCAGGTGGATTACCTGCATATACATTAGCCGCATATTTTTCACAGATTTCATCCCAATATTTCGGAATTTCCTCATATGCCGTATCAAAGGAAAACTCTTTCGCAAAGCCTATCACCTTAAAGCCAAACATTTTTGTAATCTTGTAGTCCATTTTATCTCCTCCTTGAACTGTAATTTTTACACTCAACGGAAGAAAGGTTCTGATAGCGCCACCCTGTTTTACCTGCACAGGGGAAATCCCATGGAATCTGGTAAACGCTTTCGTAAAGCTGTCCGGTGTGTCATATCCATAATCAAATGCCACGTCTATTACTTTCCTGTCAGCCTTTTTCAGCTCAAGCGCCGCCATATATAGCTTACGATTACGAATATACTCTGATATAGAATATCCAGTCATAATCAAAAAACCTCTTTGAAAATGCAGAGGGGATACATACACTTGCTCTGCCACATCCTGCGCACTGATGTTATCATTCAAATGTTCCTCTATATAATCAATCGATTTTCGGATTGCAGTCAGCCATTCCATGCATTCACTTCCTTTCTTCTGTATGGTTAAATGATACGCTTCTTAAAGGAATATTTCTTGCCATTTAGAATTCAATTTTGTCCATCTGCTAAAACATTTGTTACCAGATTTTCAACCTGGGCTTTTTCAACCATATTTCGTCCGAAAACCCACCACATGGGCGTGGCGTCCGGATTTCTCCTCCTTACGCCCATATCTAGCTCATGAATTCATTTTCAACATGCAAAAATGGGCGCAATCCTCTTCATTTAGCAGCTTACGCCCATCCTTTGGGTTTTTTAGGGTTCAATTCCCGGATTCACGCCCAAATCAATATTTCTCCAAATGTATCAGCCATCCTGGAAACTATCAATAATTCCCCTCTACGAGATCGCATCCTTCATGCTCTTTACATACTCAAACACCGGCTGTGCCGCTTCGCGTCCGTATTTTGCGATGATCTTCACGATCGCACTTCCGACGATAACGCCATCTGCGGATGCAGCCATCTTCTTTGCCTGCTCCGGCGTAGAAATTCCGAATCCGATTGCGCAAGGAATGTCCTTCGCTTTCTTCACAAGCTCGACCATCTCGCCGACATTGGTTGTAATCTCGGTTCTTGTTCCGGTTACACCGAGCGAAGAAACACAGTAGACGAATCCGTTTGCTTCTTTCGCGATCATGCTGATCCGCTCGTGTGAAGTCGGCGCAATCAGGGATACGAGATCTAATCCGTACTGCTTGCAGATCGGATCAAACTCTTCTTTTTCCTCATATGGGATATCCGGCAGGATCAGTCCATCGATGCCGATCTCCTTACAGGTCGAGATGAATCTCTCTGAACCATAAGAGAATACAACATTTGCGTAAGTCATAAATACCATCGGAATCGTAACCTTCTGGCGCAGCCTGCGCACTAGATCGAACACCTTGTCTGTCGTCACCTTGTCCGCACCGGCCAACGCACGGATATTTGCCTCCTGAATGACCGGGCCTTCTGCCGTCGGGTCTGAAAATGGGATTCCTAACTCGATCAGGTCTGCCCCTGCATCAACCATTGCATAAACGATTTTCTCTGTTGTTTCTAAGTCCGGGTATCCACACGTGATAAACGGAATAAACGCTTTTCCATGTTCAAATGCTTTTGCTATATTACTCATGAAGATCCTCCCCTCTGTAACGGGCGATCGCTGCTACGTCCTTATCGCCGCGTCCGGAAATATTGATAACCATAATCTGATCCTTGTCCATCTGTGGTGCCAGCTTCATTGCGTAAGCAACCGCATGCGCACTCTCAATGGCTGGAATAATTCCCTCGATTTTTGAGAGATATTCAAATGCATCGACCGACTCATCGTCCGTGATTGCCACATATTCTGCTCTGCCGATATCGTGCAGATATGCATGCTCCGGTCCGATACCCGGATAGTCAAGACCTGCGGAGATGGAATAAACCGGTGCAATCTGTCCGTATTCATCCTGACAGAAGTACGATTTCATGCCATGGAAGATTCCCAGACGTCCGGTATTTAAGGTTGCTGCTGTCTCGAATGTATCTATGCCTCGTCCAGCTGCCTCACAACCAATCAGACGCACACTCTTGTCTTCAATAAAATGATAGAATGCACCAATCGCATTGGAACCGCCACCCACACAGGCAAGCACGGCATCCGGAAGTCTGCCTTCCTTCTCCATGATCTGCTGCTTGATCTCACGGCTGATTACCGACTGGAAATCACGCACGATCGTTGGAAATGGGTATGGTCCCATAACCGAACCAAGCACATAATGCGTATCGTCAATCCGGCTTGTCCACTCACGGAATGTCTCGGAAACCGCATCTTTCAGAGTACCGGTTCCACTTTCTACTGCGTGCACCTTCGCGCCAAGCAGACGCATCCGGTATACATTCAATGCCTGACGGATCGTATCTTCCTTACCCATGAAGATCTCGCACTCCATGCCCATCATGGCTGCAACGGTCGCTGTTGCAACACCATGCTGACCGGCACCGGTCTCTGCAATTACACGTGTCTTACCCATACGCTTTGCCAGAAGCATCTGTCCGAGTACATTGTTAATCTTGTGGGAACCGGTGTGGTTTAAGTCCTCACGCTTCAGGTAGATCTTAGCTCCACCCAAGTCCTTACTCATACGCTCTGCATAATACAGTCTGCTCGGTCTGCCTGCGTACTCATTGTACAGCTCGGTCAGCTCCCGGTTGAATTCCGGATCATCCTTGTATTTATTATAGGTTGCTTCCAATTCATTGACGGCGTTCATGATCGTTTCCGGTACATACTGACCGCCATGAATTCCAAATCTTCCTTTCGACATGTCTTGTCCTCCTTGTATATCGCTATCTCATCTAACACGTTCTTACTATGTTCACGACTTCGACCATCTTGTCGAAGTCCTTGCTTCCGTCTGTCTCGATGCCGGAGCTTACATCCAGCCCGTAGCTTCCAAGTGCTGCTGCCTCCCGCAGGTTTCCCGCGTGAAGTCCGCCTGCTAAGAAATACGGCTTTCCGAACAGCTCTCCTTCTGCGGTATCTCCGGCTGCTGCCTTTGCCTCCCGCAGCAGTTCCCAGTCAAATGCCTCTCCGGTTCCGCCAAGTACACCCTTGCGGTAGGTATCTAACAGCAGGTAATCAACCGGAAGTGCCGCCGCCTGCCGTATCTGCTCGACTGTCTGCACCTTAACCGCCTTTATAACCGGAACATCACATATCTCACGCAGACGTCTGATATAATCCGCATCTTCCTCGCCATGCAGCTGAATCATGTCGATACATCCATCCTGCACGAGCGATGTAATCACGGAAATATCTTCATTCACAAACACGCCGACTGCCGGAATCTCCGCATCCAATGCTTCCCGGAATTGCTTTGCCTGCGCGGGACTGATCTTCCGTCTCGTATTCGCAAATATGAATCCAACGAAATCCGGTTTGACCCGATTTGCATATTCGATATCGCACGGCTTCATCATGCCGCATAATTTTATCTTCTGCATTTTACTTTCCTTCCAGCCTGCTCATCTTTCTCCTGCTTTGCACACCAATTCGATTCCATGACATGTGCTTACATTCCCCGCAGTTCATCTAACGCCTGCTTCTTGTTCGCACTGCGCATCAGTGTCTCGCCGATCAGCACCGCATCGGTACCATTTTCCAGAAGCTTCGCAATATCCTCAGCCGTCTTGATTCCGCTCTCTGAGACAAATGCGACTTCCTTCGGCACCATCTTCCGATACCTGGCGGAATTGTTGATATCCACCGTAAATGTCTTCAGATCCCGGTTGTTCACACCAATAATCGATGCATCTACGCGAAGTGCCATCTCCACTTCCCGCTCATCGTGTGCCTCAACTAACGCCGACATACCAAGCTCCGTTGCAATCGCCTGATACTCTTCCAACTCTGACTGCGAAAGCAAAGAACAGATCAACAGGATTGCCGATGCGCCAAGCATCCGTGCCTGATAGATCATATACGGATCAACCGTAAAATCTTTTCGCAACACCGGAATTGTCACATGCTGGGTAATCTCTTTTAAGTACGTGTCCTTACCCTGAAAATAATACGGTTCCGTCAGGCACGAGATTGCCGATGCGCCCGCCATCTCATATTCCTTCGCGATCTCGAGATACGGAAATTCCTCTGCGATCACGCCTTTCGACGGAGACGCCTTCTTCACCTCACAGATAAACGAGATTCCCGAACTCTTCAGAGCCTGGTAGAATGGAAATAACTTCGGGCAGTTTTCCTTCGATAATTCCGCTGCCAGCCGCTCTGCTTCATTCCGCATATCCACAAACGGTATGTTCTTCTTGTCTTCTTCCACACGTGCCCGTGTCTTCTCTGCAATCTCATCTAATATCATGCTCTAACTCCCTTATGCTGCATTTGTTTCGGCAATAAACTGTTCCATCGTTGCAAGCGCCTTGCCACTTGTAATCATCTCACGCGCCTCTTGGATACCTTCCTCCATACTCACATTTTTCGCAACATGGATGGCAGCACCCGCATTGATCAGTACGGCATCAAGCTTCGCACCCGTTACCTTTCCTTCTAGGATTTCCTTCACCAGTGCTGCATTTTCTTCCGGTGTTCCACCAACCAGGTCTTCCTTCCTGCATCGTGTGAATCCGAACTGTTCCGGCGTGATCGTGTACTTCGTGACTTTACCATCGGCAAGCTCGCACACCTCAGTATCCGCACTCATGGAAATCTCATCCAAGCAATCCTTGCCATAGACAACCATCGCATGTTTTAAGCCAAGATCCTTCAGCGCATTCGCTACCGTGTCAAGCAGCTCCTCGCTGTACACGCCGAGCAGCTGGTATGTATTATAAGCAGGATTTGTCAGAGGTCCCAGAATATTAAACACAGTCGGAACACCGATTGCCTTTCTCACCGGGCCAACATAGCGCATTGCCGGATGATATTTCTGTGCGAACAGGAAGCACAGGTTTGTATCCTTTAGCACCTTCGCATTCTTCTCCGGCTCGAGCATCAGATTGACCCCGAGTGTCTCGAGACAATCGGCGGTTCCACATTTGCTCGAAGCGGCACGGTTTCCGTGCTTGGCTACTGCCACACCTGCCGCTGCAGTTACGATTGCAGCAGTAGTCGAAATATTAAATGTATTCGAACGGTCTCCACCGGTTCCGACGATATCGATCACGTCCATATCGCCACGGTCGAGCTTCGTTGCGAAGCTGCGCATACCTTCGGCACAGGCGGAAATCTCCTCGGCTGTCTCCCCCTTCATATGCAGGGCTACCAGAAATGCTGCGACCTGTGACTGTTCTGCCTCGCCGCTCATGATCTCCTTCATAACCTGAAGGGCTTCCTCTCTTGTCAGATTCTCTTTATTCATTGCTTTGCTGATCGCTTCTTTTATCATTGCTTTGTCCTCCTTATTTCATTTGCCAAGTCTATGCTTAATAATTCTCTGCAGACACGCTCGGGTAGCGCCCCCTCACGTTCGTTCGGCGGCAAATTGTCGGGCGCATCCTAAATATGAACCTACGGTTCATATGCGCCCTCCTCTCGCTCGGTTCAGCACGCAGCGGTACTAAATTCGTGCTCCGCACTCATTAAGTACCGGCGTGCTTCAACGGTCTGCTTAAGAATTGTAAATCATCACCTGAGAGTCATATAATTACTGTTCACATGTAACATGTAAAAACCGCTCCATAATTTTCCTTCCATCCGGGGTCAGGATTGACTCCGGGTGAAACTGTACGCCGTATACCGGGTAGTCCCGATGCTCCACTGCCATAATCTCGCCGTCCTCCGTACGGGCGATCACCTTCAGCTCCGCCGGAAGCTTGTCTTCCTCTGCGGCGAGGGAATGATATCTGGCTGCCTGTAATTTTGGCTCCATCCCCTTGAAGATGGCACTATCGGTGTCGAGATCAACGATGGACATCTTTCCATGCATCAGCTTCTTCGCATATCCGATCTCGCCGCCGAATGTCTCACAGATTGCCTGATGTCCGAGACACACGCCGAAGATTGGAATCTTGCCTTTGAAGTAATCAATGACTTCCTCACAAATTCCGGCATCCTTTGGTCTGCCCGGTCCCGGTGATACGATGATGTGATCCGGTGCCAGTGCTTCGATCTCCGCAATCGTCATCTCATCATTTCTTATAACCTTGATGTCCGGCCGGATCATTCCGATAAGCTGATACAAGTTGTAAGAGAAACTATCGTAATTATCAATCAGTAATATCATGCTGCCATCTCCTTTCTTAGTCTGTCATTTCCTGTGAGATCTCGATTGCTTTCATCACAGCCTTTGCCTTATTGATACATTCCTGATATTCATTCTCCGGCACACTGTCTGCCACGATTCCGGCTCCGCTTCGTACGAATACCTTTCCGTTCTTCTTATATGCGATCCGGATCGCGATACAGGTATCTAAGTTTCCGGTAAAATCAATATATCCGATTGCACCACCGTAGATGCCGCGTTTGTTGTTCTCAAGTTCATTGATGATCTCGCAGGCACGGATCTTCGGTGCTCCGGACAAGGTTCCTGCCGGAAGGATCGCATCGACTGCATCTGTCACGGAGCAGTCGTCCCGCAGTTCCCCGCGTACCGTAGAACCGATATGCATCACATGCGAATACCGCTCGATGCTCATGTATTTCTCCACTTCCACGCTTCCGAACCTGCTGATCTTGCCGATATCATTTCTTCCGAGATCGACAAGCATATTGTGTTCGGATCGCTCTTTCTCGTCTGCTAAAAGTTCCTCTTCGTTTTTGAGATCTTCTTCCTTCGTCTTTCCTCTCGGTCTGGTTCCCGCCAATGGAAAGGTATGTAACACACCATTTTCCAGTTTCACCAATGTCTCCGGAGAAGCTCCCGCTACCTCGATGTCATCGCCGCTGAAATAGAACATATACGGCGATGGGTTGATCGTCCGAAGTACCCGGTAAGTATTCAGCAGGCTTCCGGAGAAATCCGCTTCCAGCCGGTTCGATAATACAACCTGGAAGATATCTCCTTCGTAGATGTAATTCTTTGCTTTTTCCACCATGTTGCAGAAGGCTTCCTTATCGAACAACTTCCGGTATTCGGATGTCATCTTCGCCGATTCTACCTCTGCTTCCTCTCCATGCTTGATCAGTTCAATGATCTCGGATATTTCTTCCACCGCATGGATGTAATTCTCCGTCAGGTTATCGGTTTTCGCATTCGCGATGATGAGCAGCTTCTGCTTCACATTGTCAAATGCGATGACCTTATCGAACAGCATCAGATCTACATCATTAAACCCTTCCTCATCTTCCGCATCCAGATTCAGCTTCGGTTCACTGTATTTGATGTAATCATATGCGAAATACCCAACCAGTCCGCCGGTGAATGTCGGGAATCCTTCGATCTTCGGACTCTTGTAATCTGCCAGGATTTCATTGATACAGACTTCCGGATGCTGTACCAGTTCCTCGCGGATAACCGTTCCGTTCACATCGGTGACTTTCAGCGTTCCGTTCATGCATGTCACACAAAGCTTTGGCTTGTAACCAAGGAATGTATAACGTCCCCAGTTTTCTTGATTCTCCACACTCTCTAACATATAACAATGCTTGCTTGCTTTTTTCAGTATCTTCAGTACCTGCATCGGTGTGCGGATATCGGAATAGATTTCCTTTAACACCGGAACAACCTTGTAATCCTTCTGATACTGCATTGCTTCTTCTAATGTTGGTCTGATCATCTCCAAGCTCCTTTCTTCGTGACATGGTTCCAATAATTTCATTCATTGACAATAAAAAAGTCCTTGACAAAATAAACTTTTGTCAAGGACGGAATTCCCGCGGTGCCACCTTGTTTCATGAGAGTTTTCTCCCATGCTCTTTCAGAATACTATCATATTCCCTGCAACTAACGTATGCGAACGTCATAGAATACTCAGAGCGGATGCTCCTTTGACTATGCCCTCCGTGGTCCATTTGCTACCCTGCGTCCGACCCGGTTCTCAGCCTCCCGGATTCTCTGTACGTGCACGATGTAACGTTATCTCCACATCATTGGTTTCGTGTCACTATTCATTTTTGATAGGCTCATACTACTCTACTTCGGAAAAAAAGTCAATAACCTTTTTTCAGTTATTTTTCCTTTGTCAAAACAACGTTAGCTTAATGCACTCAAACGTTCTGCAAGTGCCTGCAATTCTCCGACGATATCACCAACCTCTACAACGATGGAGCTGTTCTCCTCGCTGCTCTCAAGTGTTACGCTCGAATGTGCTGTCACTTCCTCGGTTGCTGCCGAGATTGTCTGGATACTATCCACGATTGCCTCATTCGACTGTGCCAGAGAAGATACCAGTCCGGTCAGCTCCTCTGTCAACTGATGGATATCCTGTGTCCGGCTTGCAATCGTCTCGAAGCTCGATGCAGTCTCAGTCGCTGCGATGCTTTGTAACTTATTGTTATCAATCAGGTAGCTGACAACATTTACAACCTCTGTCAGCTCCTCTGAAATATTTCCAATCAGTTCGGCGATGTTGACCGTTGCTTCCTGGGTCTGGTCTGCAAGAGCAGAAATCTCAGATGCAACGACTGCAAAGCCCTTACCTGCTTCACCGACTCTTGCTGCCTCAATACTTGCATTCAAGGAAAGAAGGCTTGTCTGATCGGTGATGTTCCCGATGATATCCACGATTCCCTGCATCTGGCTTGCATACGCTGTCAGCTTATCGAGCTCCGTTGCCACCTTCTTGCTCGCTTCATCGCTTGTCTCCACCTGCGAGATCAGTTCATCAATCTTGTTCTTACCCTGTGCAACCTCCTCGCTCGCCTCATCCATGTCGCTCTCGATCGTATCAGATACATGCTCCACACGCTCGATTACCTGCTGGATTTCTTCTGTCTTAAGGAGCTGGGACTGTACCGAATCTGCGGTATCATTCGTTCCATTCGTTACTTCTTCCATGGATGCCTTTGTCTTTGTAACGGAATCCTCCAGCGTTGTCATCTTCTCCGAAACTGTCAGAATATCTCCGATCATATTCTCAGAGATTTCCAGAATCTGCTCTAACATTGCAGATACAGACTCCTTCTCCTGTGTGATAGCCTTCATCTTCGCTTCATTGTTCGAGATGATAACATTTGTCGCCATCACCATAAACAACGCGAACAGCAATGTAAACCCGATCCGGATCTCAACATTCGGAAGATTCTGCGACGTAATCATACCATTTGCTGCCATATAAATCACATGGATCAGGTTAAGGAGGAAGATTCCTCCCGCTGCGCCAAAGCTCAATCGTTTCTGTCCATATACAATGACGAACAAACTAACAAGTGCACCATACACAAATGCAACCGGAGACACGGTTGTAAATATCGTAAAGGTATAAAATACTGCATATGAATAAATCAAAATCCGTTTCAGATTTTCACTCGCCGGATTCCGCTTATATTCGATCCAGATTGCTGCCAGTGGCAGGATGGAAAGTGCCGCAAAGATAGCAAAATATCCACCTGTACGACTACCCTTGATCACCTCCACAAGATAGCATGCCAGCAAAACTGCATTGTAGATGGAATATCCGATCACCGTAAACCGGTTCGCCCGGCTCGTTCCTTCCAGACTATCCAGCGTATTTTTTACTTCAGCGACTTTTTCCTGCATCTTCTCCTGCATATTATCATGCGCTGCAGTCATCGCTTCTCTTATATTTTCTTCCATAAAGCGCTTTCCTCCTATGTTTTGTATTTATATCCTGTCCTGCTTATAATTCTACCACATTTGCATCGGTTCCTCAAAGCAAGAATCAATTATTTTGAGAGATTCTTCAACTCTTCAACAAGCTGCATATCTTCCGGTTTTACCTTCATATTCGTACAGAGATTCTTTCCTTCTGCCGTTGTCACACTGATCTCGATGATCGAACCCTCGCCGATCTGCGACGATGCCGCCTTGAAAAATGCCGGAAGCTTCGGATGATTCGTTGTAAATTGCGTCAACAATCCTTTTGCTTTCATTAAATTCATTGGATTCATGTCTATCTACTCTCCTTTAGCCCAGTCAAATGATGTCCGCACGGCTTTTTCCCAGCCGCGCACACGCTCATTCTTCTCTTCTTCTGTGATCTGTGGTTCAAATATCCGTTCGGTCTGTGCGTTACTTCGGATCTCGTCCATATCCTTCCAGTACGAGACAGCCAGTCCGGCGAGATATGCCGCTCCGAGCGCCGTCGACTCCACACATACCGGACGCCTGACCGGAACCTGTATGATATCTGCCTGCGTCTGCATCAGATAGTTATTCGCACTGGCTCCGCCATCCACATTCAGCGATTGCAGATGGATACCGGAATCCTGATTCATCGCCGTAAGCACATCCGCCACCTGATAAGCGATGGAATCAAGCGTTGCCCGCACGATATGTTTTTTATTCACACCGCGTGTCAATCCCACGATCGTACCTCGTGCGTAACTGTCCCAATATGGGGCACCAAGCCCGGTAAATGCCGGAACAACATAACACCCTGCCGTATCATCTACCTGTGTGGCAAGTTCCTCACTCTGTGCCGCATCCCGGATAAATTCCATCTCATCACGCAGCCACTGTATCGCTGCGCCTGCAACGAAGATCGAACCTTCGAGTGCATAATTGATCTTTCCTTCTCTGCCCCAGCCGATCGTCGTTACAAGCCCGTGCTTAGAAAGGATCGGTGTCTCACCGGTATTCATCAGAAGGAAACATCCGGTTCCATATGTATTCTTCGCGTCGCCCGCCTGAAAGCAATTCTGTCCAAACAGTGCTGCCTGCTGATCGCCCGCGGCACCCCCAATCGGGATCTCTCCGCCTAACAGATTCGTACATGTATAACCATAAACCTCGCTGTTTGAACGCACCTTTGGCAGCATGCATTCCGGAATATCAAGCAGCTTTAAGATATCTGCATCCCACTGAAGTGTATGGATGTTGAACATCATCGTTCGTGACGCATTGGAATAATCCGTCACATGTACCGCACCTCCGGTGAGCTTCCAGATAAGCCATGTCTCAACCGTTCCGAACAACAGCTCTCCGGCTTCCGCCCGTTTTCTTGCCTGCGGCACGTGGTCTAACACCCATTTTACCTTTGTCGCGGAGAAATACGGATCTACGATCAAACCTGTTTTTTGCTGGATCGCATCCTTAACCGGAAGCACACTTCCTTCTGCATCCGTCATCGTCTGACCAAGCAATTTCTCACAATATTCTGCGGTTCTCCGGCACTGCCAGACAATCGCATTGCAGATTGGCTGTCCGGTCTTCTTATCCCAGATGATCGTTGTCTCGCGCTGGTTCGTAATTCCGATTGCCGCGATATCCTCCGCCGTCACATTGATCTTAGACATTGCTTCCACTGCCACACCAAGCTGCGTCGACCAGATCTCATTTGCATCATGCTCTACCCAGCCAGGCTGCGGAAATATCTGTGTAAATTCTTTCTGCGCCATACTCACGATCGTACCGCTCTTATCAAATAAGATACAGCGGTTGCTCGTTGTACCGGCGTCTAGCGCCATAATATAGCGTTTCTCCTTTCTCTCCAATACCCGTTCCTCACTTTTGCCCAAATATTCTCTGATATCCGTAATTTAACTTCTGCTCCGGCTCCATGGCTGCTGCCATCTCCTGCGGTTCTGTCCGCACCTGTATCTGCCTTGCCTCCTGCATGCGGTTCTCACATTCCGTATTTCCGCAGTTCATACAAATCCCCTGACACCTCTGCTCCGGATTGTCGGATAACAGTGCAAAAAAAACCACACTTTTCGATGGCTGTAACACACCATATTCATTTGCCGTGATATCATTTTCCTGTCCGATATCTGCCGGCTGTCTGCCATATACCTCTGCAAGCAGCTTCTGCATGCCATCGAGCGGAATTTCCTCTCCGACAAACACATACCGCTTCACATAGCGGCGATGGAACTTCGGATAGCTCTGATTGAAATCCGCATACATCTGAAGAAGCAGCTCATTTGCCAAGCACTCTACCATGTAGCTTTCCGATAACGCATGCTCCCGCTCATAATATTCCTGCAGACGGTCCACACCCTCGCCAAGTGTCATCGCCACAAGCGCTGACTGTTCTGCATCGAGAAGCGGAACGCCCCGCATCCGTGTGTTAATCCGATAGATTGCATACGGTGCCATGTAAGTGCGAACCTTCTCATATACCTGCTGCAACGCTTCTTTTTCTTCTGTGGAAAAATGATATTTGCGCATTACCTGCTCGATAAATGCGTCCTTATTCGGTTGTTCAACTGCCATTCTGACTTTCATAGTTCCACTCTTACCGTTTAATTTTTTATAAAATCATATATGTCTTGATATACCCGTTTTCTGCCTTTTTCATTCAAAATCTCATGACGCATACCCTTGTACATCGCGCCCCGGACATCCGTATATCCAAGATCCTTCATAAAATGAATTGCTTTTCCAAAATCACTTGGACTGATCGCACATGGATCATCCTTGCCGGAGAAGAACTTGATTGGCAGATCCTTATGCTTCATCTGCCAGCCATCCTTATTGTATGTCTCCTGCAGAAGATAGACCAGATTCTCATAGCCATCTAATGTAAATGTGAAATTGCAATACCGGTCGTTGTTGTATTTTTCTACCGCATCGCGATCAGAATTGATCCACGCATGCTGTAATTTCTCCTTCTTAAACCGTCTCTCATAGCTCGAATTCATCATAATGTGATCCATAAGCTTTGAGTGCTTGCGCCTGCCCTTGCATCCACGGAGAATCTTCAATAACCGCAGTCCCGGGGCAATGCCACGCCGCATTGATGGGCTTCCGACGATCACTGCCTTGTCGATCTCATCGTCATACCGCTTCAGATAACAGCGGGCTACGAGAGAACCCATACTGTGTCCAAGCAGAATATATGGCACATCTCCGACACTCTCTTTAATCAGTTCTGTCACCTGATGTGCATCTTCGATCAAGCCATCATATCCAGCATCGTAGAAGTACCCAAGATCTGCGTCACTCACGACGCTGCTGCCATGTCCACGATGATCATGGATCACACACAGATACCCTTTCTCTGCCAGAAATTTCATAAAATCATAATATCGTTCCTTGTGTTCACACATTCCATGCAGAATCTGTACCACACCTACGATCTTTCCTTCCGGTGCAACTGTCATCGCATGAATCTCAAGCTTATCTGCATGTGAATGAAATTTAAACTCTCTATATTTGACTGCCATCTATAGCCTCCTGTCTATGTTGCGTGTTTTCCCACTCAAGATGCCTTCTTCTAAACACCACATTTTTTGCAAATGTCCTGTAGACAGCACACATCACAATGTGGCTTCGTACGGGCGCTGCACACATCTCTGCCATGATATACCAGCCGGTGGCATAAATCACTGCCTTCTTCCGGTGGTATGATCTTCCACAATGCCATCTCAACCTTCTTCGGATCTTTCTCGCCATCTACAAGCCCCATCCGGTTCACTAACCGGATACAATGTGTGTCTGTCACAATCGCCGCCTTGCCGAATACATCTCCCATAATGAGGTTTGCACTCTTTCTTCCAACCCCCGGAAGTGCCAGCAGTGCATCGAAATCATCCGGCACATTATCCTGATATTTCTCATGCAATACTTTCATACAGGCGCAGATATCCTTCGCCTTACTTCTTCCGAGTCCACACGGACGCACGATTGCTTCTACATTCTCCGGCCTGGCTTCTGCAAGCGCTGCCACGGTCGGATATTTCGCATACAGATCCTGCACAACTACATTCACTCTGGCATCTGTACACTGCGCGGCCAGCCTTACTTCGACCAACAGCTTCCACGCCTCATCGTACTCGAGTGTACACGAAGCATCCGGGTACGCTTCCCGCAAACGTTCTATAATTATAGCGGCTCGTTGTTTCTTCGTCATTGCATAGTTTCTCCATTATTTTATCCTTTTTATCATATCAAATTTCATGCAAAATGAAAACCTTTTTCTAATGCGTTTTATCCCGGATTTTTATATCTTGACGTATTCAATTTTACTCTTGTATAATATTATAATCAAGTAAAGTATTTGACGATTTTTTCCATATCGTCAACCGGCTGACATATTATAACGAACCTCTGGAGGATAAACCTATGGACCTTAGAATACAGAAAACAAGACGCAATATTTTCAATGCCTTTATTGAACTTCGCGAAAAATTTCCACTGGAGAGAATCACTGTCAAAGAACTCTGCGAACGTGCCCAGATCAGTAAACAGACATTCTATCTGCATTACCATGATATGTATGATCTCTCTGAACAGATCGAGGCTTCCATGATCACCGAAATGCTCGCAGACCTCCCTTATCCTGAGGATATTCTGATCCATACAGGCGAAGTTACAAAACAGCTGTTTCAAAAAGCAATTGAGCAGGGAAAAAACTTCCGCATTGTCTTCTCCGGTTCCCGTGTCAGCGCGCTTACCGAAGGGCTTGAAATCTCCCTGAAAAATGCCCTCTACGAAAAATGTCCGAATTATCGTACCGACCTGCGTGCCAATATATTAATCACGATTCTGGTTCAGGGGTGCTACCACGCCTACGAACAATATTCAACGATTGATCAGGATCGTGTTGTCACAATTATCAGCAAAATCGCAGACGAAATCTCGAAAGACTGCGAATGATCTTAGTTAAATGATCTTATATGGTTTATATCATCGTTTCCGGAAGTAATCTCTCATGTCTTTCTCATTGAAATCTATAGAAAGCAAAAGCGGCCAACTTGGGGATAGTTGACCGCCAGCTGCGTTATCAAATAACGCGAAGGAGAAATGTGTGTCTTGTGACACTAATATGAATCTTGGGGGGATTCTATATATATAAAGCACTCTCATGCTTTATACCAATCTCATAAGACTTCTTTCATCTTTTGTCGATTCGTCTCTACACGAGTTATCTTCTGTAGAAATGTATCTCTTGAAGTCTATGGTTGTATAATACTGATTTTTTATGTAAAAATCTATCAAATATATGTCTTTTTTTTCAAGGATATGATATACTTATGAAACTGATAGAATTAATAGAGAAATTAAAGGAGAACGTCATGAATATTGATAAAGAAGTGAACATGCAATTGTTCATGCAACAGCAGGAACAAAGCAGACATTTAGATTATGAAAAGGAATTTGGTATATATAAAGCAATCGCCCAAGGCAATATGGAAGAGGTAAAACTGCGCCACAAGGACTACGAAGATCAAAAGCGTTACTCCGAAGGAGACAACCGCAACGGGGTTCTCTCTGCAGATCCTGTCCAGAATGCAAAATACCACTATGTTATTCTTGCAGCTATGGTCAGCCGGTTCTGCGCGCAATACGGACTTCCGCGAGAAGTTGCCTATAGCATGAGCGATATTTTTATTCAGCGTGTTGACGTATGTAAAAAGCTTGACGAAATCGATGCTCTGCAGACAGAGATGATTATGAGTTATACCAAGGCCATGCAGGAAAACCGCAGCAAAGGAATCTATTCCAAGCAGATTGTAAAATGTGTAGATTATATTCACGCCAATCTGCAGCAGGAACTGCGGCTCGAAACGATTGCAGAATACCTGAATATGAACCCAACCTACCTGTCACGCCTGTTCAAGAAAGAAATGAATATTTCTATCTCCGCTTACATCAAGCATGAACGATTAAAAAGTGCAGCTTACCTGTTGGAATACTCGAATTACTCAATCTCTGAGATTTCTGAATACCTGAATTTCTCGTCACAGAGTCATTTCACGAGTTCCTTCCAGGAGTTGTATGGGCTTACGCCAAAGCGTTACCGGGATCTGCATACAAACTGCGAGTCCCCGGATTATAACTCTGACGAAATAAATCGTAAATAATCTAACCGGATTCCTGTTAATTCTGGTTTTGAATCTGATTTACCAGATCTTCCAGATACATCCATCGGTCCATCTTCTCTGCCAGTGTCTGTTCGAGCTGCTCCTGCTCTTCATAGAGTCGTTGCAGTTCGGCAGAATTACTGGCATTTTTTTCCATTGCAGACTTATTGTCTTCAAGCTTCTGCTCCAATGCAGCAATATCGTCTTCAATCGTATCGTATTCCCGCTGCTCCTGATAGGAAAGCTTCAGTTTCTTCGTACGCGGCTTCTCCTTCCAGTTATCTGACTTTCCTGTCCTCGGTTCGGCGGCTTCTGTTTTCATTCCCGCAGACTTCTCTGTTGCCTGCTGTTCATACAGAACCCGTGTCTCATAATCGGTATAACCACCCTCACTCTGCCAGAGTGTTCCGTCCGGGCGGAATGCGAAGATGCGGCGTACTACACGATCTAAGAAATAGCGGTCATGGCTTACCGCAACAACGATTCCCTGGAACGAATCCAGATAATCTTCCAATATCGTAAGTGTCGTGATGTCCAGATCATTCGTCGGCTCATCCAATATAAGAACATTCGGTGCGGACATCAGTACCTTACACAGATACAATCGCCTGCGCTCACCGCCCGATAATTTTCCGATCAGACCATACTGATCTTCACCACGGAACAAAAACCGTTCCAACAGTCTTGCCGCAGTAATCTTTCCCTCGTCAGTTTCTACGTATTCCGCCACGTCGCGGATATAATCGATTACGCGTTGGTTCGGATCCATGTCCTTACCAAGCTGGATCTCCTGCGCAAAATATCCAATCTTCACTGTCGGACCAATCACAACGCTTCCGCTGTCCGGTTCTAACATTCCCTGCATGATCTTAAGCAGCGTACTTTTGCCGCAGCCATTGCGACCGACGATTCCAATCCGGTCATCTTTTAGAAAATGGTATGTAAAGTCATGGATGATTGTCTGGCCGCCAAAGCTTTTTTCGATATGGTCAAGCTCCACGGTCGTCCGTCCAAGCCGTGAAGAAACAGAGCCAATCTCCACTTGTGCGTCTTTTACCGGAGCGGATTTGCCTTTCATCTCCTCATAGCGTTCCAGTCTCGCCTTCTGTTTTGTTGATCTGGCTCTGGCGCCACGCTTTACCCATTCAAGTTCCACGCGCAGAATCGACTGCCGCTTCCGTTCCTGTGCATCCAGAATATCCTCGCGGAGTGTCTTTCCCTCCAGAAATCCGGAATAGTTTGTCGCGTACGAATAGATCTGTCCTTTATCCACTTCGATGATTCGGTTCGCCACACTATCCAGAAAATACCGGTCATGGGTTACCATGATAATCGAGCCTTTGTATGCGCGCAGTTCACTCTCTAACCAGGTTGACATCTCGCTGTCCAGATGGTTTGTCGGCTCATCCAAGAGTAATATATCTGCTTTTGCAAGCAACGCAGATACAAGTGCCAGTCTTTTTCGCTGTCCACCGGATAAGTGTCCGCATGTCTCTTCAAAATCCGTGATGCCAAGCTTCGTCATCATCGTCTTTGCTTCGCTCTCTATCGTCCAGTGATTTTCTTCTGTAACGTGTCCACGCACGACTGCCTGCAGCACGGTATCTGTCGCTTCAAATTCCGGCGTCTGCGGCAGGTATTGTACTGTATAGTGATTCGCCAGTATCACGTTTCCGGTATCCGGGTTCTCTATGCCTGCAATGATTTTCAGAAGGGTCGATTTGCCCGTGCCATTGATTCCGATGATTCCGGCTTTTTCGCCTTCCTGTAAAAAGAAGGACGCTTTATCAAAGAGCTTGCGCTCGCCATATGCTTTTGTGATTTCATCGACGGTTACGATGTTCATTTTGAATGCTCCTATCATCTATCCAGATTTGGACGCGATTGCCATTCTTCGCAGACACGCTTCCGCTCGGTTCATCACGCAGTGGTACTAAATTCACGACAAACAAGTTTGCCGTTCATTAAGTACCAGCGTGCTTCAACGGTCTGCTTAAGAATTGGCAATCGTGTCCAAATCCATATACATTTTTGATGGGATATCTACGACCTTATCCCTATATAATCTCATTCGTAGTCAGGCAAATTCAGTAACTTTAGACTCAAGTCTATTAGTTCCTGCCTTCCGGATGAATTCATAATCTGCACCTTGCCTTTGTGGTCATCAGTACGCAGCAGGCCTTGTACTTTCAGGCGGCGCATGAGTTCGCGGGAGGTTCCAAGGCTGCCATCAATCAGATGGATGTCACGGTCGCCAAGGAAATGGCGTAGTTCTTTCTTCAGGAATGGGTAGTGTGTACAGCCAAGAACAATGGATTCTGTGTCGTCGGTTAGGACTGGGGATAGCTTCTCTGCGAAATAGTCGTCTAGTTCCTGTCCGTCCAGATCGCCATGCTCGACGAATTCCATCAGCCCGTCACACTGGACGGGAACGATGTCTGCCTGTTCCCGGTACTTTGCTAAGAGGTTCTGGAATTTCTCCTGTTTGAGTGTCATCGGAGTTGCCATCACCAAAATTCTTCCACCATGACTTTCGGTCACAGCTGGTTTCACGGCTGGTTCAATTCCCACGATCGGAAGCTCCGGATATGTATTTCGCAACAGCCGCACAGCTGCACTTGTCGCTGTGTTGCAGGCAACTGCCAATCCTTTGATTCCCATATCCAGCAGTTTTTCTACCACTGCAAATGTCAAATCCCGGATTTCCGCCTGTGGCTTTACACCATAGGGTGCATGCAGGGAATCTCCATAATATATAAAATCTTCCTTCGGCATCAATTTTATGGCTTCGCGCAGGACACTTAATCCGCCAAGCCCTGAATCCATAAATCCGATTGGGAGTTTTTGTTTTTCCTGTAATCTGTCTGTTTCTGACATGTTATAACCTTCTTGTCATATTTAATGTTTCGACATGAAGCGTGATGGTTTACGCACGCTTTATTCATATGCATTGCCATGCCCATTCTACCACAGATACCTATACTTGTACAAACGAAAAATCGCAAGGCATATATGGATCAATCCTTACACCTTGCGATTTTATCAATATTTGCAGGCAATGAGCTTCTGCGTCAAAAGATATAGTTTACGTCGATTGCCCTAAAATGTACAATTGCTTTTTATTTGGTTGTATCTGTGCTGCGGATCTTATCCCTTACCGGGAATATCATGGATGGCGATACCGAAAGCTCATCAATTCCCATCTTCAGGAAGCTTTCTGTGAGTGTTGTATCAGCACCAAGCTCGCCACAGATTCCGACCCAGCAGCCTTCCTTATGTCCATTGTCAATCACCATCTGAATCATACGTAAGATTGCAGGATGGTGTGAATCATAGAAATCATCCAGTTTCGGATTCTGACGGTCAATTGCCAGTGTATACTGTGTCAGATCGTTCGTTCCGATGCTGAAGAAATCAACTTCTTTCGCAAGCTCTGCACTCATCATCACAGCGGCCGGTGTCTCGATCATGATGCCCTGCTCGACATCTCCGTATGGAAGTCCCTGCGCATCTAACTCTGCTTTCACTTCGTCAACGATTGCATGGATCTTCTGCACCTCTGCCACGGAAATGATCATCGGATACATCACGCCGATATTTCCGTAATAGCTTGCACGGAAGATTGCGCGAAGCTGTGTCTTGAATATCTCCGGCTGTGTCAGGCAGATACGGATTGCACGGTAGCCCATCGCCGGATTATCTTCTTTATCCAGATTGAAATAATCCACCTGTTTGTCGGCACCGATATCCAGTGTACGGATAATGACTTTCTTGCCTGCCATATTCTCCGCAACGGTTTTATATGCCTGAAACTGTTCTTCTTCTGTTGGAAATGTATCGCTCTCTAAATACAGGAACTCGCTTCGGAAAAGTCCGATGCCCTCTGCATCATTCTGCAGGGCAGATGCCACATCCGCAACACCACCGATGTTTGCGTACAGATTGATTTTCTTTCCATCAAGTGTGATATTTTCCTTGCCCTTCAGCTCCTGCAACAAGCGTTTCTTCTCTTCGGCTTCCTGCTTCTTACTCTCGTATTCTTTCACAACATCATCGGTTGGCTCTACATAGACACTGCCATTGTAACCATCGACAATTGCGAATTTGCCGTCGACATTTTCCTCGAATTTCACACCGATCAGTGCCGGAATGTTCATCGTCCGCGCCAGGATTGCTGTATGGGAATTCGTCGAACCATGTCTTGTCACGAACGCAAGCACCTTCGACTTGTCAAGCTGTACCGTCTCACTCGGTGCCAGATCGTCTGCTAAGAGGATCACCGGTTCATCACCATCTAATACACTATCTTTCTTTCCCTGCAGAATCTTCACAACGCGGTTGGAAATATCTTTTACATCCGCGGCACGTGCCTTCATATAATCATCGTCCATCGCTGCAAACATGTTCGAAAAATTATCTCCTGTCGTTGCAACCGCATACTCGGCATTGATTCCCTGATTCTCGATCATGTGAGTGATTGCTTCCACATAATCAAGATCATCCAACATCATCTGGTGTACGTCGAATATCATCGCATTAACTTCTCCGACTTCCACCAGTGCCTTTTCGTAGAGTGCCTGCAGCTGGTCCTTCGCAGTTTCCTTTGCCTCTTCGAATCGTTTTACTTCTGCGGCTGTGTCCTCGATCTTTACACGTTTGACAGTACTTTCATCCTTGTTATATACGGAGATCCGACCGATTGCAATTCCGCCAAATACACTTTTTCCTTTTAATTCCTGCATACTCTCACCCGGCTGTATAAGACCTTCCCTTTCTTCGTACCTCGATTACAGATTCTCGTTCATGAATGCGGAGAGTGCTGCGATTGCCTCATCTTCCTGCTCACCGTCTGCCTGCAGGATCACTTCCTGTCCCTGCTTTGCACCAAGGCTCATGACACCCATGATACGCTTTGCGTCAACGCTTCTTCCGTCCTTTGCGATTGTTACCTTGCATGGATAAGCGGTTGCAAGCTTTACAAGCTGTCCGGCCGGTCTTGCGTGGATTCCCTGTGCATCTGTGATTACATAACTAAACTCTCTCATAATTTTATTCTCCTTTTCTTTTATGGTTATTCCAACATCTACGTTTTCTTTCCGAGTTGCGTGCACTACACATTCTACGCAGACGCGCTCTCGCTCACTTCCACACGCAGCGGACACTAAATTCACGTCAAACACGTTTGCCGTTCATTAAGTGCCGGCGTGTTCCAATGGTCTGCTTTAGAATTGTGTAGTGACACGCAACTCTATCTACAATATTGGATTTTACAATCCTATATAAAAATCATATGATATAAAATTCTTCGGTCGTGTGACCTTATATTATGCGACTACTTTCTTCTTTAATGCTCCGAGCAGGAGTGCGGAGATGATACTTCCGACTACCAGTGCGCCAAGATACATTGCGGCGTGTCCGACAACCGGGAATACGAAGATTCCACCGTGAGGAGCCATCAGTGTACAATTAAATGCTGCGGAAAGTCCACCTGCAACACCGGCACCGACTACACATGCCGGGATGACATGTAACGGATCCGCTGCGGCGAATGGGATTGCACCCTCTGTGATGAAGGAAAGTCCCATAACGAAGTTTGTAGGGCCTGCCTTACGTTCCTGCTCTGTGAACTTGTTCTTGAACAATAAGGATGCGATTGCAATTGCGATTGGAGGAACCATACCTCCGATCATAACTGCTGCCATGATATCATAATTTCCGGCTGCAATCTGTGCGGTACCGAATACATACGCTGCCTTGTTGACCGGGCCACCCATATCGACTGCCATCATCGCGCCGAGCAATGCTCCAAGCAGGATAATATTTGCGCCACTCATGTTCTTCAAGCCATTGTTCAAGGCTGTATTGATAAATCCGACAACCGGTTCAATCACATACACCATACCCGCTCCGGTAATCAGCAATCCAAACACCGGGATCAACAGGATCGGCACCATTCCTTCGAGTGCAGAAGGAAGCTTCGAGAAAATCTTCTTCAGCAGCAATACAACATAGCCTGCTATAAATCCGGCCGCCAGTGCGCCGAGGAATCCGGACTTTCCATTTGCTGCAATAGCACCACCTAAGAAACCAAGTGCAAGTCCCGGACGGTCCGCGATACTCATCGCGATAAATCCGGCGAGGATCGGCAGCATAAAACTAAATGCCACGCCTCCAACCTGAGCCTTCAAGAAATAAGCAACCGGTGTCAATGTACCGAAGTTACTCTTTACATCCGCAACCGAACCATACTTGTCAATCAGATACTGCGGAACGTGGTTTAAGTCAACGAGCAATCCATCGATCAGGAATGCAAGTGCGATCAGAATACCTCCGCCAACGACAAATGGTAACATATGCGATACACCGTTCATCAGATGCTTATAAATCTGGTGTCCGACGCTTTCTTTGCCCTCGGTCTCTTTGCTTTCAGCTGCATCACCGCCTGCTTCATAGACAGCTGCCTTGCCTTCGGCTGCACGTGTCAGTAATTGTTCTGCCTTATTGATACCATCTGCCACCTTGCAGATAATCACCTTCTTGCCGTGGAAACGATCCATCGGCACCTGTGTATCTGCAGCGACGATGATCGCATCGGCGTCTTTGATTTCCTCTGCAGTCAATACATTCTTGGCTCCACCGGAACCTCTGGTTTCAACCTTGATCGCATAGCCGAGTTCCTTTGCTTTCTTCTCCAATGCTTCGGCAGCCATATAAGTATGTGCGATTCCGGTCGGGCATCCGGTTACTGCTAAAATCTTCTTTGTTGCTTCTGAGATAGTCGGAATCTCTTCCTGCTTGGCATCACCATTTTCCGCCTTGTCAATGATACTTAAGAATTCATCTACCGTCTTTGCAGATTTCAATGCATTTGTGAAATCCTCATCCATAAGCAGTACAGATAATTTGCTCAGTACATCGAGATGGACATTGTCTGCGGTATCCGGTGCCGCAATCAGGAACAGCAGATGTACCGGCTCGCCATCCAACGAATCGAAATCCACACCATCCGGAATCACCATCGCTGCAAGCCCTGCCTGCTTCACGGCTGCCGACTTACAATGCGGAATCGCGATTCCTTCTCCAATTCCGGTTGTTCCTTCCTGTTCTCTTGCATACACACCCTTGCGGTATGTGTCAACATCTGCGATCTTTCCGCTCTCTGCCATCAAGGCCACGGCACGATCCAGTGTCTCTTCCTTCGAGCTTACCTTCGCACCAAGGTAAATGCTCTTCTTGTCTAACAAATCTATAATGCGCATATGCAACCCCTCCTTTATCATTTTTTGCCGAAGGTCTTCACGTACAAACCTTCGACTTCTTCCTTCGTTGCAAGCTCTTCCGAAAATGCACTCGCACTTCCGGTACATACACCCATTTCAAATGCATTTCTATAAGCATCTGCTCCGCCATCTGAAATCAGATATCCGGCAATAAATCCCGCTACCATCGAATCCCCGGCACCGACGGAATTTTTCACTGTTCCCTTTGGAGCCTCTGCCCGGTACTCACTTCCGTCCTCCGCAAGTAATACCGCACCGTCACCCGCCATGGACACAAGCACATTCCGTGCGCCCTGTTCCTGCAGCTTCTTCGCATATTTGCATACATCGTCTTTGTCTTTGATCTCCACACCGAAGATCTCGCCGAGTTCGAAATTATTCGGTTTGATCATAAACGGCTTATATGGAAGCACGTTCACCAGAAGATCTCTTGTCGCATCTACGACGATCTTCAACTTTTTGTCCTGCAGACGCTTCATGATATCCATATATGCGGACTGTGGCATGCTCTCCGGAATCGAACCTGCCAGCACAAGGATATCGCCCTCCTGCAAGCTCTCTAACTTCTGATATAGCTGTTCCAATGCATCCGCGGAGATCTTCGGTCCCTGTCCGTTGATTTCAGTTTCCTCCTTCGCGCGGATCTTGACATTGATTCGTGTCATGCCTGCATCTAACTCAATAAAATCGCTTTCCACACCTTTTGCCTTCAACATGGATTTCAAAACCTCTCCGGTAAATCCGGCCGTGAATCCAAGTGCCTGATTCTCAAATCCAAGATTCTTCAATACCATGGATACATTGATTCCTTTTCCGCCCGGCAGAATCTTCTCGCCGCTGGTACGGTTGACATATCCAAGATTCACACAATCCAGATCCTGCACATAGTCAAGAGATGGATTAAATGAAACAGTGTAAATCATACGCTCACCTCCGTGATATTCTTCATTCCTCTGTACTCATTATTTTCAATCTTCGTTGTAATTATCCTTGCAGACTTGAATTCCGCAAAACTTATCGAACAAATCTCGCCGAATTTGCTGCTGTCACACAGCACATAGCGTTCCTTCGTCTTCTGCATGGATTTCTTCTTCACCATTGCTTCTTTGACATCCGGTGTTGTAAATCCGTTGCCCTTTGTCACACCGTTCGCACCCCAGAAGCCTTTCGTGAAGTTGTATTTATCCAGAGAGATAATTGCTTCTTCTCCAACGATTGCTTCTGTGACCGGTTTGAACTCACCACCAATGATATATGTCGTATAGCCCTTCTGTGACAAATGCTTTGCATGTGCAAATGAGTTTGTGACGAATATCACATTCTTCGCTATGATATAGTCGATCATCAGCTCGGTTGTCGTTCCGGCATCCATATACACCACATCCTGATCCTCGATCAATGCTGCCGCGTATCTGGCAATCTCAATCTTTTCTTCCCGGTTGATTTCCTTCCGGTATTCCACCGCATCGTCCTTCACATGGAAGCTTCCGCCGATTGCCATCGCACCGCCATGTACCTTCACCAGTCTGCCTTCCTTATCCAGTGCGTTCAGATCCCGTCTGATCGTGGACTCGGAAATATCAAGAAGCTGCATCAGTTCCTGTACGGAAACGCTGTGTCTTTGTTCTACCGCTGCAAGTATCGCCTGCTGTCTTTCTTCTCCTAACATGTTTCTCCCCTCCGTCAAAACCATTCATTTTGTTTCATTTTCGTTCAACTTTTCTATATAATAACGTCATTTTCCGTCAATGTCAATCATTTTCTTTCATTTTTCTCCAATTTTCAGTCAATTTTTCAACCAAATTCCGTCAAAAGTCACATACCATGTAATATGCCCTACTTACTGGCATAAAAAACAGGACAGCTGACTGTAAATCAACTATCCTGCATCCATTTCACACTATATTCATACTATATTATTACGCCATCTGTGTCTGGAACAGCGTATCGATCTCTTCTTTCGTTGCAAGCTCCTCGGAAAATGCACTGGCACTTCCGGCACAGATACCAAGCTTCAACGCATATTCATAATCGTCACGCTCGATATAACCTGCCAGGAATCCGGCAAGCATCGAATCACCGGCACCGACAGAGTTCTTCACCTGTCCCTTCGGTGCGGCTGCGCGGATCACTCTGCCATCCTCTGTCACAAGGACTGCACCCTGATACGACATGGAGACGAGCACATTTCTCGCGCCACGCTCCTGCAGCTGCTTCGCATACATCTCTGCCTGATCCATCGTTGTTACTTCCACACCGAACAGGTTTCCAAGCTCGGTACGGTTTGGCTTGATTAAAAATGGGTGATACGGAAGAACATTCGTAAGCAGTTCTCCGGTCGCATCCACGATAATCTTGTTGTTATTATATTGCAGCATCTGCATGATATCCATGTACGTTGTCTTGGACATACAGTCTGGCAGGCTGCCCGCAAGTACCAGATAATCATCCTGATCCAGATAGCCAAGCTTCTCATAGAGCTCTGCGATATCCTCGCTCTTGATCTCCGGTCCCTGTCCGTTTACCTCTGTCTCATCGCCGCAGCGCATCTTGACATTGATACGGGTCAGTCCATTTGCAATATCAATAAAATCCGCGTTCATATCCCGCTGCATCAACAGCGCTTTCAAAGCTTCTCCGGTAAATCCTGATGTAAAGCAGATCGCACGGTTGTCGATACCGAGATTCTGCAGTACGATTGATACGTTGATGCCCTTTCCGCCCGGCAGAATCTTCTCACCTGTCGTACGATTCACCTGGTTGCGTTCGAATTCCGTCAAATCCAGAATATAATCCAGCGACGGGTTAAATGTAACTGTATATATCATATTTTTCCCTTTCTCTCTATGCGTAGATCCCGAACCAATACATTAATTTTATAATACCCTATTCCCCGCATGATTGTAAATGTTTTTTTATCTATACATTCCGGGAATTCATATACGTTTTCGTTACTCCTTTACGGACAATATAATTACCATCACTAAAATACATGCCATACCAACCAGATCCATCGTCGTCATGACCGTTCCAAGCCACAACACGGAAAAAAGTGTTGCCGAAACCGGTTCCACACTGGAGATCATGCTGGCACGCACCGGACCGATGTCATGTACTCCCTGCAGGAATAACAGAAATGACATCATCGTTCCGATCAGAACCATCGCCGCAACTGCTAATACTCCATGAAAATCAAGATGTACCGGAATCGTCCATACCTTGACGATACAACTATATGCCACGCCACAGATCAGCATACCATAGCCGACAACCGGCTGGCTGCCCCATTTCTTGAGCATCCGCTCCGGAAGCAGGGTATACATACAGAACCCAAACGCCGCAAGCAATCCCCACTTCAGTCCCTCTTTCGAGATACTCATCTGATGGATATTTCCATGCGTTGCAATCAGAAATGTACCGCCGACCGCCAGAAGCACCGCCACAATCTCCCGCAACTTCGGCGGACGCAGTCTGCGCACACAGGATATGATCAGCACCATCACCGGTGCCAGATACTGCAACGCCGTTGCAATCCCGGCATTCGTATAATGAATGGCCTCCAGATATGCATACTGGCACAAGCCCACACCGAATATCGCAAACAGGATAATCCCGAAGAAATCCCGGGTGGACTTGAATATATCAAATGCCGCTTTCCGTTCGCGTATAATATATGCAATTGTAAGGATTACACCTGTCACAAGCATGCGCATGCACGAAAGCCATGCCGTGTTGATGTTGTAGTGCGAAAACAAAAACTGTCCGCAGGCACCCGAAAATCCCCACGAGATTGCGCCAATCAATACGCACAGCACACCGCGCAGCTGATTCCCATGTGTACCCTCATCATAATTTTTTCGTTTACTCATTGTTGGTTCACCAGAACGGCTTTAATCTCATCCACATTCGCATATCCGTTTTTCTCCATGATATACTTCAAAGCCTCCTGAATATCCTCCTCTGTCAGAATAATCTGCTTGCTCTCCTCTGTGACGACCGTACAGCCGCCCTTCATATCACAGCATCTGCCACTGCAATTATTCTTCTGTATATTTTTCCGGCTGATCGCGCCGATTTCCTCGAGCGTGTTGATCATGCGGTACACGGTCGCAATTCCAATGCTGTTGTCCCGCTTATGCGCCAGAAAATAAACTTCCTTACAACAGGTATATTCTTCGTTCGCAATAATATCGACGATCAGCTTGCGCTGCTCTGTCAGACGATATCCATGTTCCTTGAGTGACGCAAGAATCTCTTCCTTACTGCTTGCTACCTGTCCGATTGGTTCCTGATCGTTCATTCTGTCACCTCTTTCGCTTCTATTTCATTCTTTATATTTGCGCTCTTTAGTTTTTTAACGGTACTCCGGTACAAAATCACGGATAATGTCGTTCCGATCGTCCACCCAACCGGCCATGCGAGCCAGATTCCGGTACTGCCCCATTCCCTTGAGAAAAGTGCGGCTAAGATCACGCGCAGGAACAGATCCAGAAATGTTGTAACCATAAACTGCTTCATCGCTCCAACGCCCCGCAGGACACCGTCCGTAATCAGCTTGACCGACACCACAAAATAAAATGGTGCTAATATATGCAGGAATTCAACGCCGACCTTCTTCGCCTCGATACTGTTTTCATCCATGAAAAGCTGCACCAGACTGCCGCTGCACGTAAGATACAATATTACAACCGGCACGCAGGTAAGAAAGATCAGCTTCAATGCTGCCTTGCAGCCCTGACTGATCCGCTCGATCTTCTGTGCACCAAGATTCTGTGCTGCAAAATTCGAGATGCCGTTTCCAAGCATCGTAAATGTCGTGATGACCATGTTATTGAGCTTCACTGCCGCTGCATATCCCGCGATCACATCTGAGCCGAAGCTGTTGATGATACTCTGGATGATGATATTTCCGATCGACACAAAGCCCTGCTGCAGGGTACTTGGTATCGCGATCTTCAGCATCTTACCGAAGATCTCTCCGGAGAATACCGGCACCTTCTGATGTCCTTCGTGTTCATCCTTGATCTTCCGCAGCCGGAGCAGCACAACAATCACGGACAGGATACAGCTTACGCCCTGGCAGATAAATGTCGCCCACGCGACACCTGCCACGCCCATATGAAAGCTCTTTACAAACAGGATATCTACAAACACGTTCGATACCGATGAAAAAGCTAAGAATATAAACGGTGTTTTCGAGTCTCCGAGTGCCGAGAATATACCGGTTGCAATGTTATAGAAGAACAAAAATACAAGTCCGCCGGTATACACGTCCAGATACAGCTTGGAATCTGCAAATATATCTGCCGGCGTATGTATCAGATGCATCAATGCGCCGCCCGCAAAAAGTCCGGTCAGTGTCAGAATCAGACACAACACCGCCGAATATATAAATGTCGTATAGACGGTCGTCTTCATCTTCCGGTAATTCTTCGCCCCGAAAAACTGCGCCGCAATGACGGAACACCCCATGTTACAGCCAAACGCAAACGCCATATAAATCAATGTAATCTCATAAGAATTTCCCACGGCTGCAAGTGCATTTTTACCAACATATTTTCCTGCGACCAGACTGTCTGCAATATTATATAGCTGCTGGAAAATGACGCTTCCAAGTAACGGAATGCAATACCTCCACAATACACGCTCCGGTTTCCCTACTGTTAAATCCTTATTCATCGTTGCCGCACCGTATGTCCGGTACGCCTCGCCTCCTTCTTACTCTGTTTCCGAATCATGGCAAGCCTGATTATTCTTCTGGTGAGCTACATCCGCTATGAGATAATTTTGTATATACGTCTGGATGAATTTCCATAATATATGATGTATTGAAACTAAGAAGTACTAGATGTTCTGATTTATGTGTTTCTACCGCACGCAACCGCCGTCAATTCGCCATCCATGGCCTGTCTCTTATACACATC
>ERZ1026852.334-NODE-334-length-30924-cov-10.706599_pt1 | contig 30924 bp, 25 predicted proteins | sample MGYA00380156_ERZ1026852 | MGnify/ENA primary metagenome ERZ1026852 (study PRJEB33269, sample SAMEA4719792) | human gut metagenome | biome: human-associated habitat; feature: organic feature; material: feces | place: Cameroon | collected 2013-10 ...
CTACTATAGTTAGCAAGGCTATTCACTCCCCTCCATAAGGGGGAGGGGCTTCCGTGCGCCAGCACGGCGCGGGGGTGGGGCTTTTGGGTGCTGGGGATGGATTATTTCTTTCTCGCCACCTTTTTCTTAGCAGACTTCTTAGCAGACTTCTTGGCAGCCGATGCCTTAGCAGGAGCAGCGGGGGTAGCCTTTTCAGCGGCCTCTTCCTTCTTCTCAGCCTCTTGCACCTTTACCACCTCAACCGTGAAGATAAGGGTAGAGAAAGGCTTTATTTGCTGACCCGCGCCACGTGCTCCGTAGCCCAGTTCTTGCGGTATATACAGTTCCCACTTGCTGCCTTCGGGCATCATGCACAGCGCCTCGGTCCAGCCCTTTATTACCTGGTTAGGTTTGAATTCGGTGGTTTGCGGGTTACGTTTATAGCTGCTGTCAAACACGGTGCCGTCAATCAGTTTGCCCTCATATTTCACGGTCACCATATCGTCGGCCTTGGCCACCTTGCCATTGCCTGCGGTCAGCACCTTATATTGCAGTCCGCTGGGCAGTGTCTGTACACCCTCTTTTGTTTTGTTTTCGTTCAGCCAAGCCTCGTTAGCAGTTTTGTAAGCCTCGTTTTTCTTCTTTTCGTCGGCCTCGCTGGTAACTTTAAACAAGGTTACAGCGTGTGGCTCGGTCATGATGGTGGTGTCGGCCAATACGCCCGAGAGGAAGCCCTCGTGCAGCAAACGTGCATCGATGGTGTGCTCGGTGCCCTCAAACTGCTTCAGCACGGTGGGCAGCATTTGCTTGTCAACCTGCTGGGCGATGGTGCGTCCTGCGTTCATAGCGGTATATTTGGGGTCGCCAGTTTTCTCCATTGCCTCGCGGAAACCAGTGATAAAGTCGGCCAGGTAAGCGGTGTCTACCTGCAGGTTGCGCTGCAGATATTCAAGCAGTCCGCGCGACATAAATTTTCCTGCGGCATAGCTCAGCGAGTCAGAGGCCGAGATCAGTTCAACAGGTTTTTCTACCTTTGCGGCAGCAACCTCTTTTTTCTTCTTTTTTGAAGGCGCTGCATACAGCGCTGTGCTGGCCACGATGATGGCGGCCATCAAGATTATCTTTTTCATCTTATCAGTGTGTATTTGTTTTTAAACGAAATAGGCACCGTGGTCGGCCTTGCGCCTGCACACGGTGCCACTCTTTTTATAGTTGACGCGTGACGAGTTGACAAGCTGCTTGCTTTGTTGCTTTCAGGGTTCAATACATTTATTGATAACCTTTGGTAGCAACTGGTCAGCTCGTCACGGGTCAACTTAAAAACTTATTTTACTTTGAGCAGTTCGATCTTAAAGATCAGAGCCGAGAAGGGCTTAATTTCGCCAGCCTCACGCTCGCCGTAAGCCAGGTTCTGAGGAATGTAAACCTCCCATACAGAGCCTGCAGGCATGCGAACCAGTGCCTCGGTCCAACCCTTGATTACCTGGTTAGCGCGCATCTCGGCGGGCTGATTGCGCTTGTAGCTGCTATCAAACACCTTGCCATCGATGGTGCGGCCCTCATAGTTTACGGTCACCATTGAGGTGTCTTTAGGCAGAGCGCCGGTGCCCTCTTTAATAACCTTATACTGCACGCCGCTGGGCAGAGTCTTTACGCCGGGCTTCTTAGCGTTTTCCTGCATAAATTTTTCGCCAGCCTTCTTGTTGTCGCCATACGTCTTTTCCATGTTCTTGGCCTTGATATCCATCATCTTCTTCTGAGCCAGCTGTCCAGCCTGCTCAACAGTCATGAGGCCTTTCTTGTTTGTGGCGCCAGTGATGAAGCCAGCCATAAAGTTTTTCAGCGAGATGGTCTTGGTAGAATCTTCGCCAAAGATCTCGTGGTTGATGCCCTTCACCATACGGTTAGAAATCTGCTGACCGATGTTGATGCCGAGGAAGTAGGCAGCCTTCTTCTTGTCGTCGCCAGCGTTGGCGCCGTCGTTCAGGCCCTTTACAAAGGCGTCGATATATGCGGTGTCAACGTCCATCTGTACCAGATACTCTCTCAGACCCTGTGTCTGAGCCAGACCCATAGCATAGCTCAGGGTGTCGACATCGTTTTTAAGCGAAGGTTTGGGGGTAGAATTGCCGCACGATGTGATGCCAGCAATCATTGCAGCCATAGCAACTGCGAAAAATAATTTCTTCATTGTGATTATTTGTGTAATAAAATTTTCAGTTTATTGTTTTTACTTTACTTCGATAAGCTCTACATCGAAGATGAGGGCTGCGAAGGGAGGAATAGCGGCACCCGCGCCCTGCTCGCCATAACCCAGGTGGTAGGGAATGAAGAAGCGATACTTAGCGCCCTCTTGCATGAGCTGCAGGCCCTCGGTCCAGCCACGAATAACACCGTTCAGGGGGAACTCGGCGGGCTCGCCACGCTGTATTGAGCTATCAAACATGGTGCCGTCAACCAGCATGCCCTCATAGTGACACTTCACGGTGTCGGTAGCCTTCGGCTTGCGGCCGTTGCCCTCTTTCAGCACCTGATATTGCAGGCCGCTGGGCAGGGTTACCACGCCGTCTTTCTTTGCGTTCTCGGCAAGATACTTCTCGCCTTCCTCGCGTGTGCCCTTAAAGCGCTCGGCGGCAGCAGCACGCTGTTTTTCTTCCTGCTTCTGGAAGAACTCTTGTACGATGGTTTGCGCTTCGGTGTTGCTCACCTTCGGCTCATTTCCTGCTATCACGTCTTTAATGGCTTGTGCGAAATCGTCGATGTTGAGGTTCTCGGCACCCATCTGCGACAGCTGATGACCAATGCCCAGACCCAAAGCGTAACTTAATTTGTCCATGTTTTCTATTTATATGTTATAATATTATTGTGTATCTTCAAAAACGGTGCAAAAATACTGAATTTTCCTGAACAATGCCACCTTATGTATAGAAAAAACATTATTTTTGCATAGTTTAGCACGTTTTTGGCTTTGCTAAGCCCAAGACGTGCAAAGCATTATACATGTAAACATGAAAATATTAAAGGAGGGATATGCTCGTTACATTATCTCGCAATGCTGCGCATTGCTTGTGGGGTTAAACATTAATGTCCATTAATTGAACATTAATTAAACATTAATTTTTCGCGCTACGCGCGATGATAAGATTGAACAAAAAAAATATTTATTCTTGATAATTAAAACAGAAAGGAACCGCGCGTAGTGCGTATTAATGTTTAATTAATGTTCAATTAATGATAATTAATGTTTAAAACCATGAGCGCGAAGCGCGAATATAAATAAGCGACTCATGTTGAAAAACAAAAGAACAAGGTAAAACAAAAATAGGAGGAGAACGTAAAATGAAGAATTTAGTGTTTCTTACAGGAGCTGGAATGTCGGTAGAAAGTGGTTTTAAAACCTTCCGCGGAAACGATGGGTTGTGGGAAAACTACCCCGTAGAACAAGTGGCCACACACGAAGGATGGCTGGCCGACCCCGACCTGGTGACCCGCTTCTATAACATGCTGCGCGCCAAGCTGTATGCCGCACAGCCCAACGAGGGCCACAAACTAATAAAAGCACTGGAAAAAGAATATAACGTAACGGTTATCACACAAAATGTTGATAACCTGCACGAAAAGGCGGGCTCGAGCCACGTGATACACCTACATGGCGAACTGAGCAAGGTGTGCTCGAGCCGAGACCCCGACGACCCACGCTACCAGCAAGAGCTCGCCCCCGACCACTGCACCGTAGCGCCAGGCACCAAGGCGGGCGATGGGTCGCTGCTCAGGCCCTTCATCGTGTTCTTTGGCGAGAGCGTGCCCATGATATCGGTGGCTGCCGAGGCCGTGATGCAGGCCGACGCGCTGGTTATCATTGGCACATCGCTCAACGTATATCCCGCGGCCGGACTGGTGCAATATGCACGGCGCGGCACACCCCTCTACCTCATCGACCCCGACCCCATGACGGGCAGCCATCTGCATGGCGTTACGCACATCAAAGCGGGTGCCAGCGAGGGTATGCGTCGCCTCGTGGCAATGCTGCATGAAGAGATGTAAGGGGTTGAAGCTCAAGAACAAATAATAATAACAGCGATATTAACGATAATAACAATAAATTTACGTTGAGGATATTTCAAACAACATAGAACAACAATACAACAACATAAAACAACAATACAACAACATAGAACAATAAAACAACAACATAGAACAATAAAACAACAACAAGAACAACATGTTTCAATAATGATAATAGGAAACAATGTTGTTCTTGTTGTTTTGTTGTTCAGAGTTGTTGAACTTTCAGTTTTTACAAACGTAAGAGTGTTTTACTGCTGAACCTTGCCAATAAAACGGCCCTCACTGTCGATGTATCCCTCTTGGCCCTCTTTCACAGCCTCAAAGTAAGGATACTCGTCGCGCAGAGAAATGTCGTCGTACAGGAAGTCGGCCACCACGGTATCGAAGCCGTCGGGCATAATCAATCCCATCTTACCCTCTTTCTGTGCGATGACAGGCAGCGATTTTAGGTCGTCAACATACACGTAACAGGTGCGCAAGAAGTCGTAACGCGGCGTAATGAGCACGCGCCCCTTATAGTCTTTCATACCAAAGTGGCCGTTTTCTTCAAACACCTCATGAAACCGTAAGTATTTGTCTTTTATACGGTTAAGGTAAAACACCATGCGGCGCTTGTCGTTCACCAAATGCACAAGATAGGCAAAGGTGTCGCAATAGTTGGCCATAGCGCGCGCCAACACTATCTTAAAGTCGAGACCACTGATGGCCTTGCGGTTCAAGTCGATATATTTGGCTATCACCTCTTCTTTCTCAGCCACCGACAGGGGGGCTATGCTCTCTTCAAACTTCAACATGATATGCTTGCTGCCCTTCATGGCCTTGATATAACGGTGTATCTGGCGGGCCATTTCATCGCACACAAACTTATCTATGCGAGCCACTTCTATCTCGTCCTCATAGGTCGACTCAAAGTTTTCTTGTGTAATCTTTTTATCCTTTTCGTTCATAGTAGTAATGCTTTTACTTGCGTTTACAATCGGAAAACCTTTTGGCCAAAATTACGACTTTTTGACGACAACACAAAACAAAACCCCCATCTTTTTATCACGCAACAGCGTTTTCGGCCTTGTGTGGGCGAACAGGAGATTTTAATTTGCCATCCCAAAATACTACGAAGCTTTGCTAATCATAGTAGGACGGTGGTCTCCGTGCCCCGTCCTCCAGCAACCCACAGTTTATTAATATTTTTTAGGATGGAAGATGGATTATGTTGGGGCGCTGGAGGATAGATTACGTTGCTTGCTGGAGGACGGGGCACGGAGACCACCGTCCTACTGAGATTTGCCATGCAAACCATAGTAGAACAAGGGCCTCCGTGCCCTGTTCTCCAGCACCCCACCTTTCGGCTTTTATACAAACAAAAAAAGCGTGTTTTGGGGCAAGTTTCCCCAGAAAAGTGTAGAAAACATGGGAAAGTTCCCCTAGAAAAGTGTTGGAAACATAGAAAAGTTCCCCTAGAAAAGTGTGAAAAAGCTTGCAAAAAGGTCAAAAAGAAGCATATCCTTATACTTGTTACCAACATATTACAAATATTATTTGTAACTTTGCCTTGGTTTGGCAACATAGCCAAAACATCACACAACATTAAGAACAGATAAAACATTATACTAAAAAACAGAAACCAAAAACAAGAGAACAAATGAAAAAGCATTTTCTTACCGTGCTCTTCTGTTTCATCGCATTGGTGGCAGGAGCACAAGTGCAGCGCCCAAAGCTGGTGGTGGGCATCATCATCGACCAGATGCGTTGGGACTATCTCACCTATTATTATAACCAGTTTGGCGAGGGCGGCTTCAAGCGTTTGATGAACGAAGGCTTCAGCTGCGACAACCAGATGATTAACTATCTGCCCACCGTTACCGCCATCGGACACTCCAGCAACTATACTGGCTCGGTGCCCGCCTTGCACGGCATTACTGGCAACGACTTTTATATCAATGGCAAGAAGGTATCGTCGTGCGAAGACCACAGCGTGAAGAACGTAGGATCAGAAGGTAGCGTTGGCGAGCGTTCTCCCCACAACCTGCTGGCTACCACCATTGGCGACGAGCTGAAGGTGGCTACCGACTTCAAGAGCAAGGTGATAGGCGTCTCTATCAAAGACCGTGCCTCAATTCTGCCCGCTGGCCACTGCGCCGATGCCGCCTACTGGTATGACAAAAATACGGGCCGCTTCATCACCAGCTCATATTATATGGATAAGTTGCCCAACTGGATGATTGCGTTCAACAAAAACAGCAAGATTAAGCCCGGCACAAACCTTATCATGCTGCCCGAGGGCGCCACACAAACCTTTAGCCTGGCCGAGGCTGCCGTAAAGAACGAGCAGATGGGTAAAGACGAGGTTACCGATATGCTGTGCGTGAGCATCTCAAGCACCGACGCTATAGGCCATGCCGTAGGCACTCGTGGCGAAGACAACTATAACGTGTATATGCAAACCGATAAGGCGCTGGCACACTTCCTTACCACCCTTGACCAAGAGGTGGGCAAAGGCAACTATCTCGTGGTGCTGACCGCCGACCACGGTGGCGCACACAACCCCAACCTGATGAAGGCACATGGCGTGCCCGCCGACGGATGGGACAGCGCTGCCGAGATGAAACGCGTTGAAGAGCGTCTGGCAAAGAAGTTTGGCGTTGAGGGCAAATATATTCTCGACACCTTGGGCTTCTACATCTACGTAAACCGCGACTTTGTAAAGGCTAACAACCTCGACTTCCAGGCTGTGAAAGATGCTATCGTCGACATACTGAAGGAGAACGATGAGCTGGCCTTCGTGGTAGATCTCGACAAGGCCGCCACCACATCAATGCCTGAGGTGCTGCGCGAGATGACCATCAATGGCTATCACCGCACTCGCACAGGACAAATCATGGTGATAACAAACCCACAAGTCTTCTCATGGAAGGTGGGTCCCGACTATAAAGGCACCACACACGGCGCATGGAACCCCTACGATGCTCACATACCCTTGCTGTTCATGGGATGGCACATAGGTCATGGCTCAACCAAACAGCGCACCCACATCACCGATATGGCTCCCACCGTATGCGCTCTGCTGAACATACAGCAGCCCAACGCTTGCATAGGCACACCCATCATGCCCGTTATTGAGAGCCAAAAGTAAAAAATATGATTGACGACCGCCTGCACCCATTGCACCACTCCGCTGTGCCCGACCCCGTGCGCATGAACAACCCGTTCTGTTACACACCGCACAGTCTGTGCACCGAGGCGGCGGCCGCCGTACAACACTATCTCGACGCCACACCCCAGCTCATGGCACAAGAACGCCAAGGCAAGATGTTTGGGGTGCTGGTGGTGCGCACCGCCACGGGCGAACGAGGCTTTGTGGCAGCCTACTCAGGACTGCTCTCGGGCCGAAACAACTGGCCGTGGTTTGTGCCGCCCGTGTTCGACGCACAGCAGCCCGATGGCCATTTTAAGGTGAGCGAGCGACATATATCGCACCTTAACCACCTGATAGCCAGCACCGAGCAGAGCGAGGCATACCGCCAGGCGCAAGCCACGCTGGCCACCGTTGAGCACGATGCCGAGGCACAACTGTGCGAGGCTCGAGAGGCCCTGCGCCGCCGCAAAGCCCTACGCGACCAGCGCCGACAAGAGGCCCTAACGGGCACCCCGCTAACGGCCGCCGAGCAGCAAGCCATGGTGCGCGAAAGCCAATATGACAAGGCCGAACTGCGCCGCATAAAAAAGCACCTGTCTGACAACACGATGGTTGCCAGACAGGTGCTTTCTGAATATGAAGACCAACTAAAAACCTTACGCGACGACCGCCGACGCGAGAGCGAAGCGCTGCAGCAATGGCTGTTTACGCAATACAAGGTGTGCAACGCGCGGGGCGAAACACGCACGCTGCTCGACCTCTTTGCCGAAGAAACGGGCCAACTGCCACCAGCTGGCGCAGGCGACTGCTGCGCGCCCAAACTACTACAATATGCCTATAAGCATGGGCTGCAGCCGCTGGCCATAGCCGAATTTTGGTGGGGGCCACCCTCAAACGACTACCTACGGCAGCCAGGACATTATTATCCTGCCTGTCAGAGCAAGTGCCGACCCATACTACCGTTTATGCTGCAAGGACTGGACGTAGAGCCCGACCGATCGGCCGAGCGCACCCACGATATGCCCACCGTGCTGTATGCCGATGATAGCATCGTGGTGATAGACAAGCCTGCAGGCATGCTAAGCGTGCCGGGGAAAGATGGAAACCGACTGTCGGCCGAACAGTTTGTACGCCAACAGTTTAACATACCTGCCGAGGTAACAGCCGTGGTGCACCGCCTCGACATGGACACCAGCGGACTGCTGGTTTTTGCTCGCACCCAAGCAGCACAGCGCGCACTGCAACAGCAGTTTTTAGAGCGCACGGTAAAGAAACGTTACGAGGCGCTGCTAAGTTGGCAAACAGTGGGTGACGGCGCACGCAACATCATCAGTCTGCCACTTCGGCCCGATATTGAGAACCGACCACGCCAGATGGTAGACAAGCTTCATGGCAAGACGGCCATCACATGCTTTGAGTTGGGCGAGGTATTGCCCAACGGATGCCAGCGCGTGAGCCTGTGGCCGCTGACGGGACGCACGCACCAGCTGCGGGTGCACTGTATGCACCCCGAAGGTTTGTGCAACCCCATCGCGGGCGACCCATTGTATATACAGTATGCAAGTAGCTCTGACACAGAAAGCACTGTTTGCGCAGACACAGAAGATGCTATTTGCGCAGACATTCTTCCTAATCCTGGCCGCCTGTGCCTTCATGCCGCTCAGCTAACCTTTGTGCATCCTGTAACGGGCAAAACCATGACCTTCAACTCGGTTGTGCCCTTCTAATAGGTAAACGAGCTGCCACCGAGGAATTCGCGTAAGAGCGAGGTGGGCGGCAACGTGTCGTAGTCGATGGCAGAGAAGTAGCGCAAAAACTTGCGCAGACGGTAAGCCTCGGCATAGGTGTCGCTATTCTCGGGCACATTTTCAAGAATAGGCTCGGCCTGCTTCTTAATGGCCGCCAGCTCGTACAACATAGCCGTGTTAAACATCACATCAGCATTTTCTTGATACGGAAATATCCACTTGTTCTCGCCAGCACGCACGCTGGGCCAGCGCCGTATGGTGTCTTCGGCCGAGCAGCCACGATATTTATAGTCGCGTATAATGCGGCGCAACAGGCGGTTATCGGTGGTGGGGATATAGTTGTGCGAGTCGAGCAAGATGGTGGTAAGCGCCGAGGCATACACACGAAACTTCTGCTCGTCAGGAATTTGTGCCGTGAGCTCGGGGTTCAAGGCATGAATGCCCTCAACCACCAGCACATCGTTAGGCTGCAAGCGCAGGCGGTGCCCACTCTTCTCTGAACGCCCTTCGGCAAAGTTGTAGCGCGGCAGCTCTACCTCGTCGCCACGGAACAGCGCCTCGAGCTGACTGTTCAAGAGCGGCAGGTTCAGGGCGTGCAGGTGCTCATAGTCGTAGTCGCCCTTGGCGTCGAGGGGCGTCTTGTGGCGGTCAACAAAATAGTCGTCGAGCGAGATGGGCACAGGGCGTATGCCACAGGTAAGCAGCTGTATGCTAAGACGTTTGCACGTAGTGGTCTTGCCCGATGACGAGGGGCCAGCAATGAGCACCATCTTCACGCCCTTGCGGTCGGCTATCTGTTCGGCTATGTGCGCTATCTTCTTCTCTTGCAGCGCCTCTGACACGTTGATAATATCGTTAGCATGGCCCGCCTTCACGGCTGCGTTAAACATGCCCACGGTGCCCATGCCCAAGATGTCTTGCCAGCGGTGGTGCTCCTTAAAGATGTCGAACATCTTGTCTTGTCGCACCATCTCGCCCAGCACGGCGGGGTTTTGTGGCGACGGTATGCGTAGCAGCAAGCCATCATAATAAGGTTCGAGGCCAAAAAGGTATAGCTGCGACGTGTTGGTGAGCAACGTGCCGTAAAAATAGTCGACATACCCATCAATATCATAATACACCGTATAGAGACGACCCGTGGTGCGCAACAACTCTACCTTTGAGTGGGTGCCCAACTTCTGAAACATGCTGATAACCTGCTCGGTAGGTGCCTCGTGGCGGCGTATGGGTATGGCGGCACTGATAATGTCGTGCATGCGCTGGCGCAGACGGTTGCACACGTCAGCGGTAACAGGCTGCCCTATCTGCAGGTCGCAGTAGTAGCCGTTCGACACCGGAATGTCGATTACCACGCTGCCCTCAGGATACAGGTCGTGCACAGCCTTGCACAACACAAAGAACAGCGAACGGGTGTAGGCACGCGACCCCGACGACGAATACATATCTAAAAACTCGATGTCTTTGTTGTGATAGAGACGAAAGTTCATACCCTCTACCTTATTGTTTACCTTGGCACTAATGGGGCCGTAAGGCATCTCAAAATTTAATTTTGCAAAAACATCAGAAAGTGTGCTTCCAATTTCTACATTTAAAGTTTTTTTATTATTTTTGCAGCGAATTTGTATTATCTGTTTCATTGCGTTGACGTATTTACAGCGTTAGTATATATATAATAATGTATAGGCAACCAATAGACGAAGGCGTGCTGAAAGCAACCCTCGGGTTGCGGTTGTAAAGATACACCTTATTTTCGACAAGCACTTACGAAGAAGAAACAAATTAAACAAAAATATGTCGATTTGGATAATTTTTAAGATTATTGGCTCATTAGCGCTTCTTATCTATGGCATGAAGATCATGAGCGAAGCGTTACAGAAGATGGCGGGCTCGCAGCTGCGCCATATCCTTGGAGCCATGACCACCAACCGCTTCACTGGTCTGCTGACCGGTATGTTTGTAACGGCCTCCGTGCAGTCGTCGACAGCTACGACGGTAATGACCGTATCGTTTGTGAACGCTGGGCTGCTCACACTGGCGCAAGCCATCTCTGTAATTATGGGCGCCAACATCGGCACCACGTTTACAGCATGGATCATGACGCTGGGCTTCTCGTTTAATATGGCGAACCTTGTGTTCCCAGCATTCTTCATCGCCCTGCTGCTTATCTATACACGTAAGCACCGCTACATAGGCGATTTTCTCTTTGGCGTAGCTTTTATGTTTTTTGCTATTTCCACCCTCGGCGCCACGGGCAAGGAAATGGACCTCAGCCACAACCAAGCTGTTATCGACTTCTTTGCGTCGTTTAACAAAGACAGTTATATCACCATCTTCTCGTTCCTCGGCATAGGCACGGTGCTCACCTTCTGCATGCAGTCGTCGGCAGCCCTCATGGCCATCACCATGGTGCTGTGCTCGAGCGGTGTGCTGCCCATATATATGGGTATAGCACTGGTGCTGGGCGAGAACATTGGCACCACCATCACCTCAAACATCGCAGCCATGGGCGCCAACACACAGGCCCGACGCGCTGCTATGGCTCACCTCACCTTCAACGTGTTTGGCGTGTTGTGGGTGCTGTGTGGCTTCTACCCCTTCATCGACATGGTGTGCGGATTTGTGGGTGTCGACCCTCATGCCAACCATATCGACGTTGCACGCCTATCGGTAGTGCTGGCCGCCTTCCACACCTGCTTTAACGTGTGCAACACCTGCATACTGATATGGTTTATCCCACAAATGGAGCGCCTGGTATGCTACCTCATCAAGCCACGCACCAAAGACGAGGAAGACGACTTCCGCCTGCGCTACATCGGGGGCAACAGCATCATGAAAACGCCCGAGCTCTCGGTGCTGGAGGCTCAAAAAGAGATACAGTCGTTTGCCGAGCGCATACAGCGCATGTTTACCATGGTGCGCGAACTGCTGGGCGTGAAAGACGACGACGCCTTCACAAAGCTATACGCTCGCATTGAAAAGTATGAGAGCATTAGCGATAACATGGAGATTGAGATTGCCAACTATCTGAACGATGTGAGCGATGCACACCTCTCTGACGAAACAAAGGCTAAGATACGTGCTATGTTGCGCGAAATTAGCGAGATAGAGAGCATTGGCGACAGCTGCTACAACATTGCACGCACCATCAACCGCAAGATGAAAGGCAAAGAAGACTTCACCGAACAGCAATACGAGCACCTGCACCAAATGTTTGAGTTGACCGACGACTCGCTCACACAGATGAACGTGCTGCTCACAGGCCGCCGCGAAAACTGCGATGCAAACCGCTCGTTTAACATTGAAAACGAAATTAACAACTATCGCAACCAGTTGAAGAGCCAAAACATTAACGACGTAAACGACCACAAATACGACTACGCCATCGGCACCATGTATATGGACATGATTAGCGAGTGCGAAAAACTGGGCGACTACGTGGTGAACGTGGTGGAGGCAAGAATGGGAACCAGAAAGCCAGAGGCGTGATAGAAGGAAGTGGGGAACAATAAGGCCAAAAGGCCATAAGACCAAAAGGCCACAAAGTTTATAGGACCCATAAGACCCATAACCCCACCCCCCACACCCCCCAAAAAAGAAAAAAACGCAAAAAATTTTGGTAATCCCAGAAAAAGCATTACCTTTGCAGTCGAATTGTGCGAAGGAGGGTCGCTAAACAGCGGTTCATACCTAACACAACGATATGTTTGTCCTATGGTGTAATGGTAGCACAACAGGTTTTGGTTCTGTTTGTGGTGGTTCGAATCCGCCTAGGACAACATTCGTAAAAAGAGGCAGCAGCTCGAAAGAGTGGCTGCCTCTTTTGCGTTATACGCCGCCACGCATCGTTATACATACACATCTATACACCTCCACACGCCGCCACACCCCTTTTCTACACCCCTTCTCACACTTTTTGCTTCAGCCCCTTTCTTGCACACTTACCACGCATGTGCGCAAAGCAAAATGCGATACCCATTGAAACTGATATAAATCAATTAATAACTTTTTCACACAAAAAACTATTAAATTCACACATTATTTTTAATATCGATACATTAACTTTGCAATGTGTTCGTGAGAATACAACGTTTTTTCATTAGGTTAGTAGTTTGATAGATTTAAGGTAAAGATTATGTTATTAGACTTTGAAACATCCGCAGTGTTGGTAGGTGTTGCAATCGTAACCCTCCTGAGCGTTTTCGCTCTTGTAAATACCAACGTGCGTTAACATTATTCTTTGGAAGGCCGGCGCGAGTGATCGTGTCGTCCTTTTTTTATGCCCATAGGCGTATATAGCCATTAGGTTCAATACATTAAACACTAAACAAACTTAAAAATAATACTTTTCTGCTTTAATTTGCATAATAAAATGACAAAACGACCGCTATTTGCGGAATTCTGACTAAATTTGCACCTAAAAACAACGACGACAGAATGATGAAAAGAAACATATTCTCTATTGTAATGCTCTTGGCAAGTGCTGTTTTGTGCACCTCATGCCTCAATTCAGACAACGATTTCGTGTACGACGACGATGCAGCCATTACCGCTTTTACATTGGGAAACATCAACCAAACGTTCTTTTGCAAAACCAAAGATGGGCTGCGCGATAGCTCGTATGTGAAGAGCGTTGACTTCAGCTCGGTGAAGATGACCATCGACCACCTGGGTGGACGTATCTTCAATGCCGACTCGCTACCCTTGGGTTGCGACATTACCAAAGTGCTGGCCACAGCAAGCACACGCAACTCGGGAATGGTGGGCATCAAGAACGTTGACAGCGATACCACACGCATTTTCTCGTCTACCGATAGCGTCGACTATACCAAGCCGCGCGAACTGATTGTTTACTCTAACTCTACCCTTTCAAATCATAGATATAAGGTGACGCTGAACGTGCACAAGGAAGATGGCGACAAATTTGTGTGGACAAAGCTCAATAACAACACCACCGAGGTGGGCATCAGCGCACTGAAAGATATGCGCATGGTGGCACTGCCTAATAACCAGTTGGTGCTGGCTGGCACCGACGGCACCGCCACACGCCTCTACACCTCGGCCGATGGCTCAAACTGGAGCCAAACCACACCCGCCACACTCAACGCCAACGCTTATCAGAACCTGATGACCGATGGCGAGAACGCCCTGTTCATCTCAGGCAACTATCTCTACGCCACCACAGACGGGAAAAGTTGGACCTGGACCGCTACCACACAAAAGCAGCTGGTGGCAGCCAGCACTAAGCTGCTGGTGGCCTATGACGCCGAGGGTGCCCTGAATAGCTCGGCCGACAACGGACAAACCTGGACAAAAGAAGATATTGACGCTAACGAGGTAGCCTACCTGCCCAGCCTAAACATAAGCAGCGCCACACAGGCTCTGATAACAAACAAAGACAGCTACCGACTTATCATGCAGGGTAGCCGCGACGTTAACACTTATAGCGCCGACACCGCAAACGTGGTGTGGACAAAGGTAATCGACCCCAACGACAATACTCAGCCCTGGATTTGCTACTATGGCGCTGACTCGCAAGCTAAATATCGCTTGCCACGTCTGGCACACCTGCAGATGGCAAATAGCGACCTCGGCCTCGTAGCCTTCGGTGGAAAAGGACTGGGCGCTTGCAAGAAACAAGCGCACAAGATGTTCTGGAACAGCACTGACAAGGGCCTTACCTGGCAAGAAGACACCGTGGTAACCGTGCCCACCAACTTCCAAAGCAGCGACGACGCCTTAGCCTTCACCATCGATGCCAACAACTATGTGTGGCTGGTATGCGGAAACAGCGGACAGGTATGGCGCGGACGCCTGAACAGACTGGGATGGGCCACACGCCAAGACATCTTTGAATGGCGCGACGACAAAAACAAATAATGCTCTACACACGCATCATAGCAACCGTGTGCATGGCGCTATGCCTGGGCACAGCACAAGCACAGACCGACGACCAATACCGCATGGAGATAGGCGGGGGCGTGGGCATGATGGCGTATGAGGGCGACTTCAATGGCAGCATCGCCTCGGGCATGAAGCCTATGGCATCGGTCATGCTCCGACGCATCGTCAACCCCTTCATGGGCTTTAGGCTGGCGGTGCAATATGGCAAGATAAGTGGGGGCAGCGACAACGCATCAACCTATTATCCTGCCTACGACGGAAAGCCCTACACCTTCAGTTGTGGCGTGACCGACATGAGCCTCACCTACGAATACAACTTCTGGCCTTACGGAACAGGGCGCGACTATCGCGGGGCAAAACGCCTCACACCCTTCATCTTCGGAGGTCTCGGCGCCACCTTCGCCTCAAAGGCTAACGAGGGCGCAAAAAGCGTGTTTACCGCCAACGTACCCATCGGACTGGGCATAAAATATAAGGTGGCACCCCGCCTGAACGTGGGCCTTGAATGGGCCATACACTTCTCGCTAAGCGATAACCTCGATGGCGCTACCGACCCCTACAACATTCCCAGTTCAGGACTGTTTAAAAACACCGACTGCTACTCGGCCCTTCAGCTGTCGCTCACCTACAGCTTCATGCCTAAATGCAGAACGTGCCACAACGCCGACGAATAAAAACGACATATAACAACGATATCTATGCACGACGCTATCGATATGAACAACATACCGGCCCACATAGCCATCATCATGGACGGAAACGGACGATGGGCCACAGCCAAAGGGCAACCACGCAGCTACGGGCATCAGGCTGGCGTAGAAACGGTAAGACGCATCACCTCAGAGTGTACACGTCTGGGCGTGAAATATCTCACCCTATACACCTTCTCGACCGAAAACTGGAACCGACCCGCCGACGAGGTGGCAGCGCTCATGGCACTGGTGCTATCATCGCTCGAAGACGAGATATTCATGAAGAATAATGTGCGCTTTCGCGTCATCGGTGACATCGCACGCCTGCCACAGGCCGTGCAAGAGAAGCTGAACGAAACCATGGCACATACCGCCAATAACAATGCCATGACCATGGTGGTAGCACTGAGCTATTCGGCACGATGGGAAATTACCGAGGCCACCCGACGCATAGCGCAACAGGTGAAAGATGGCGAGCTCAACATCGACAGCATCAACGAAGAAACGCTCAGCAACAATATGCAAACCACCTTCATGCCCGACCCCGACCTGCTGATACGCACCGGTGGCGAGCTGCGCATATCCAACTATTTGCTCTGGCAGATAGCTTATAGCGAGCTATACTTCTGCGACACCTTCTGGCCCGACTTTGACGAGGCCGACCTGCAAAAGGCTATCAGCTGCTACCAGCAGCGCCAGCGCCGCTTCGGAAAAACTGAAGAACAGGTAGAGAACGAAGCGTGAAGCATGAAGCGCGAAGAACAAAAGTATAAAAGAGAAAAAGCGATAAGAAAAATATAAACACAACGATGAACATACACAAACTGTTGGCTGCATTTGTGGCGCTGCTCTGCTGCGTCGGCATGACAGCGCAAGACAAAGTCACCTACCCCGACATATCGTATGCTGGAACACCACGCACGCTCACCCTTGCAGGCCTGAACGTGTCGGGTGCCGAAGGCTATGAAGACTATATGCTTACTGGCATCTCAGGACTCACCATCGGACAGACCATCACGCTGCCTGGCAACGAGATTACCGAAGCCGTAAAGCACTACTGGAAATACGGACTCTTCTCTGACGTCTCTATCTCGGCCGACTCTATCGTCGGGGGCAATAAGGTGTATCTGCACATCTTCTTGCGCCTTCGTCCGCGTGTTTCTACCATCAACTACATCGGCCTGAAAAAGTCGGAACGCACCGACATGGAAGAGAAGTTGGGTCTGCTGAAGGGTGCACAAATCACCCCAAACATGATCGACCGCGCCAAAATCTTGGCTAAAAAATACTTCGACGACAAGGGCTTCAAGAACGCCGACATACAAATTAATCAGCGCGACGACGTGTCGAACAAAAACCAGGTTATCCTTGACGTGATTATCGACAAGAAGCAAAAAATGCGCGTGCGCCGCATCATCCTTGAAGGCAACAAAGAACTGTCGAACCTGAAAATCAAGGGCGGACTGTTCCGCAAAGGTGCCTTCTCAAAAACCCACGAGGCAGGAAAGCTCAGCACCTTCTTGAAAGCCAAGAAGTTTACACCCGAGCGCTGGAAAACAGATAAGCAGAACCTTATCGACAAGTATAACGAATATGGCTACCGCGACGCCACCATCATTGAAGACAGCGTATGGAACGCCGACGACAAGCACGTAAACATATATTTAAAGATTGACGAGGGTAAGAAATACTACCTGCGCAACATCACATGGGTGGGTAACACCATCTATCCCTCCGACTATCTGGCACAGGTGCTGGGCATGAAGAGGGGCGACGTGTATAACCAGAAGCTCATGAACAAACGTCTGACCGAAGACGACGACGCCGTGGGCAACAACTACTGGAACAACGGTTACCTCTTCTACTCGCTGCAGCCCACCGAGGTGAACATCGTGGGCGACAGCATCGACCTCGAAATGCGTATTCAAGAGGGCACACAGGCACACATCAACCACGTGCGCATCAACGGTAACGACCGCTTGTATGAAAACGTGGTACGACGCGAGCTGCGTACCAAGCCCGGCGACCTCTTCTCGAAAGAGGCACTGCAACGTTCGGCACGCGAATTGGCGTCAATGGGACACTTCGACCCTGAAAAGGTGAACCCCGACGTGAAGCCCGACCCCGAAAACGGTACCGTAGACATCAACTGGAACCTTGAACAAAAATCGAACGACCAGATTGAGTTCTCACTGGGATGGGGACAGACAGGTGTGATAGGACGTGTGGGATTGAAGCTCAACAACTTCTCTATGCGCAACCTCTTCAACAAGAACAAAGAGCACCGTGGCATCATGCCTATCGGCGATGGCGAGGTAATGCAGCTGGGCGTGCAAACCAACGGTACCTACTACCAGTCGTACAACGCATCGTATAGCACCAACTGGTTTGGTGGAAAACGACCCATACAGTTCTCAGTAGGCGCTTACTATTCAAAGCAGACCGACGTGTCAAGCAACTACTACAACAACGGTTATTATAACAACTATTACAACTATCTGTACGGATACGGCAATTATAGCTATAATAACTATGAGAACTATTACGACCCCGACAAGTATGTCAAGATGTTTGGCGTAAACGTAGGATGGGGTAAACGTCTGCGCTGGCCCGACGACTACTTCCAGCTCTCGCTTATGCTGTCGTACACACGATACATGCTGAAAAACTGGCAGTACTTCCTTATGACCAACGGCAACTCGAACAACCTCAACCTGAGCATCTCGCTCAGCCGTACCTCTACCGACAACCAGATGTTCCCACGCCGCGGATCCGACTTCCTGTTCTCGGTAACACTCACCCCGCCATGGTCAAAGTGGGATAACAAAAACTATAAGAACCTGGCCAACGACCGCTACTCGAGCACCTACGAGCGCGAACAGCAAGAGAAATACCGCTGGGTTGAATATCATAAGTGGAAGTTCAAGGCAAGAACCTACACCGCGCTATCGGGCGGACAGAAATGCTTCGTGCTCATGACACGCGTCGAGATGGGCTTGCTGGGCACATACAACAAATATAAGAAGTCGCCCTTCGAAACATACTATGTGGGTGGCGACGGTATGTCGGGCTACTCAACAGGCTATGCCGAAGAAACCATCGGATTGCGTGGTTACGAAAACGGATCGCTCACACCTTACGGATACGAGGGCTACGCCTACGACCGCATGACACTTGAGCTGCGCTACCCCTTCCTCTTGGGCAACACCACCATCTACGGCCTCTCATTCGTCGAGGCTGGTAACGCATGGAACGACACCAAGAAGTTTAACCCCTTCGACATGAAGCGTTCAGCAGGTATCGGCGTGCGCATCTTCCTCCCCATGGTGGGTATGATGGGTATCGACTGGGCCTACGGCTTCGACAAGGTGTTTGGAACAAAGGGTGGAAGCAACTTCCACTTCATCCTTGGACAAGAATTCTAACAAACAGCCCCTTCCCCACGCCGCCTCTCATAAAGGGGCGGCACGAGGTGGGCCTCAACAAACAAACAAACAGAGTATGAAACGATTTCTTCTTTTAGCCGTCATCGCTGTTTCGGCAGTGCTCACGGCCAGCGCACAAAAGTTTGCGCTGCTCGATATGGAGTATATCCTCAAAAACATACCCGCCTACGAGCGTGCCAACGAGCAGCTCAACCAGGTATCGAAGAAATGGCAGGCCGAGGTCGAGGCCCTCAACACCGAGGCCACCACAATGTATAAAAACTATCAAAACGAACTGGTGTTTCTCTCGCAAGAACAAAAGAAGGCAAGACAAGAGGCCATCATGAAGAAAGAGAAAGATGCCTCTGACCTGAAACGCAAATACTTCGGCCCCGAGGGCGAGCTCTTCAAGAAGCGCGAAAGCCTCATGTCGCCCATACAAGACGAGATATACAACACCGTAAAAGAAATTGCCGAACTGCGTGGCTATTCGCTGGTGCTCGACCGCGCCTCTGAAGCCGCTGGCATCATCTACGGCTCTCCCAAGATAGACATCTCTAACGAGGTGCTGCAAAAGCTGGGATATAATTAAGGGAAAAGGGAAAAGGGAAGAGTGAAAAGAGGCCTATATGACCTATAAGGCCCATAAGACCTATAAGCCCCATATACCCCATAAGCTTTATACCCTCAAAAGAAATAATAACAATAAAAAAAATATACAAAATGAAAAAACTTTTTATGATGCTGATGCTGTTAGCCCCTCTGGCAACATTCGCACAGCAGAAATTCGGACACATCAACGCACAGGAAGTAATGGCATCAATGCCTGAGTTTATCAAAGTTCGTGGCGAGATAGAAGCTACTGCCAAGCAGTATGAAAACGACCTGAAGGCTATGCAGGACGAGCTCCAGCGCAAAGCTCAAGAGTATGATAAGAGCAAATCGACCATGAATGAGACCAAGCAGAAGGAAACCGAGCAAACACTCATGGATCTGCAGCAGAAAATTCAGCAGGCTTACCAAGACAACTCACAGGCTCTGCAGAAGGCTCAGCAAGAGAAGATGGCTCCCATCACACAGCGCCTCGTCAACGCTATTCAGGCAGTAGGCAAAGCAGGTGGCTATGTTTACATCATGGACACACAGATGGGCATCCCCTACGTTAGCGAAACCCTGAGCAAGGATGTTACCGCTGAGGTGAAAGCCGAACTGAACAAGCCCAGCGCCGCCAAGAAAAAGTAAAGCACTTGTCGGTAACGGCTCCTTGCCACACGACATATAACGTGCCGAAGAGCCCAGCGCCCTCCGGCACGTTTTTGTATAATAACCCACAAAACCCCTACGCATCATGAAAAAGAACATACTCATGCTGTTGGCCCTCGCCTCATGCGCACTGCCCATGACGGCACAAACCGAGACGTTGCAGCAAGTAATCAACACACTCAACGCCAACGCTGCCAGCCAAAACGCCAGCGCTAACACCGCCACACAAGACACGCAGAGCACCCACACCACGGCACAAACCTTCGTGTTCCGCTACGGATTTGTCAACACCGACTCGGTGCTGCACGCCATGCCCGAATATGCTATGGCACAACGCTCACTCACCGCGCTACGTCAGAAATACGACCGCGAGATGAAGCGTTCAGAAGACGACTTCAACATCAAGTATGAAAGTTTTCTCGACCAGCAACGCGACCTCGTGCCCTCTATCCTTCACAAGCGTCAGGCCGAACTGCAAGACATGATGGAGAAGAACATCGCCTTCAAGGCTGAAGCACGCCGACTGCTGGCTCAGGCCGAGGCCGACGCTATGGCACCCTTGCGCGAGCAGATAAACGAACTGCTGCAACAGGTAGCAAAAGACATGCAGCTGGCCTTCGTGCTGAACACGGGCTCCGACGCATGCCCCTATGTAAACCCCGCCATGAGTGTCGACATCACCGACACCCTTATCGACTTGCTAAAAAAGCGTAGATAAAAAAACACAGCACCATGACATTACCACAAGCACCAGGCCCTATTGGCGTCTTCGACTCTGGCTACGGCGGACTCACCATCCTGCACGGCATACGCCAGCTCTTGCCGCAATACGACTATCTATACCTCGGCGACAACGCCCGCGCCCCCTACGGCTCGCGCTCCTTCGAGGTGGTATATCAGTTTACGCGTCAGGCAGTGCTCAAGCTCTTCGAGATGGGTTGCCACCTCGTGGTTATTGGGTGCAACACCGCGTCGGCCAAGGCGTTGCGCAGCATACAGCAGCGCGACCTGCCCAGTTGGGACCCCTCGCGCCGTGTGTTAGGCATCATCCGCCCCACGGCCGAGAGCATTGGCGAGCTCACCCACTCGCGTCATGTGGGCATCCTGGCTACCGAGGGCACCATCCGCTCAAACAGCTACGACATGGAGATAGGCAAGCTCTTCCCCGACATTAAGGTTACGGGCCAGCCGTGCCCCCTGTGGGCCGCCATTGTCGAGGCCAACGAGGCCGACAGCCCCGGCGCCGACTATTTTGTAAAGAAGCGCATCGACCAGCTCATGCGCCGCGACCCTCTCATCGACACCATCATCCTCGGCTGCACCCACTATCCGCTGCTCATGAACAGCATTGTGCGAAACGTGCCCGACGGTGTGCGTGTCATGCCGCAAGGCACCTATGTGGCCAATAGCCTCAACAGCTACCTACAGCGCCACCCCGACATCGAGGCCAATATCACGCGTGGTGGCCAATGCCACTATCTCACCACCGAGAGCGAAGACCGCTTTGCCGAAAGTGCACAGATATTCTTGCACGAAAAGATAAACGTAACACACGTCGAATTATAATCAGTCTCACATGTCTAACCACAACGCCACACCCCACACCATTAGCACCGAAGCAAAAGACCTCTACACCTTGGTAAAGGTCGATGGCAAAGTAGTGCTGGGCTACGCGCCACAGTCGGGCGTAAAAATTATCATCCAAGACGGTCTGCCCTTCAAAGATTTTATGCGCACAGGCCAACTGGTGCCCTACGAAGACTGGCGACTGCCAGCCGAAGAGCGCGCCGCCGACCTGGCCCATCGCCTCAGCATTGAAGAAATAGCGGGCTTGATGCTATACAGTCCGCAAAACAAGCTGCCCATGCCCGATGGCACCGACACCTACAACGGCCAGCCCTTCACCCAGAGCGGCTGCCAAGCCGATGCGCTGAGCGATGGACAACGCCGCTTCTTAACCGCCGACAAGGTGCGCCATGTGCTGGTGTCGAAAGTTAAAGACCCCGCCACCGCCGCACAATGGAGCAACCGCGTGCAGGCTCTTGTCGAGGGCGAGGGACATGGCATCCCCGCCAACAACTCGTCTGACCCACGCCATTCAGCCACCGCCGATGCCGAGTTTGCCGCTGGCGCTGGCGGACAGATATCGTTGTGGAGCAGCATGTTAGGCTTGGCCGCCACCTTCTCGCCCCACGAGGTAGAGCACTTTGCACACATTGCCGCACACGAATATCGCTTGCTGGGCATCACCACAGCGCTATCGCCACAGGCCGACCTTGGCACCGACCCACGCTGGTATCGTTTCAGCAGCACCTTCGGCAGCGACCCACAGTTGGTGGCCGACCTCACCCGTGCTTACAGCGATGGCTTTCAAAGTCCTGACCGTGGCAACTGGTCGTCACAAAGTGTCAACACCATGGCCAAGCACTGGCCTGGAGGAGGCAGCGGCGAGGGTGGCCGCGACGCCCATTATGGCAATGGCAAGTTTGCCGTCTACCCTGGCGGCTGTTATCAGCAGCACAAGTTGCCGTTCCTCAAAGGCGCCTTTGCCCTCAACGGCAAGACAGGCTCTTGTTCGGCCATCATGCCCTATTACACCATCTCCTACAACCAAACCAGCGAGAATGTGGGCAACGGCTTCAACCACGATATCCTCACCCAGCAGCTGCGTGGCGAGGCAGGCTTCAAGGGCGTTATCTGCACCGACTGGCTCATCACGCACGACGAGGTGCATCCTGGCACCCATTCGGGCAAACCGTGGGGTGTCGAAACCCTCACCGAGGCCCAGCGCCATTATAAGGCACTGATGGCTGGCGTCGACCAGTTTGGTGGAAATCAAGACATTGGCCCCGTGCTCGAGGCATACCGCATGGGTGTGGCCGAACATGGCGAGGCATGGATGCGCCAGCGCTTCGAACAGTCGGCCGAGCGTCTCTTGCTCAACATTTTCCGCGTGGGGCTGTTCGACAACCCCTATATCGATGTCGACGAGGCCGCCCGCACCGTAGGCAGCGCACAATATATGTCTGAGGGCTACCAGCAGCAACTGCACAGCATCGTCATGCTGAAGAACCATCAGGGGCTGTTACCGCTGCCACAAGGCACACCCGTGTTCATACCCCAGCGCCACGTGCCCGCAGGGCCCGACTATTGGCGCAACCTTCTGCCCTCTCGCACCTACCACCCCGTGCCGCGCAATATCTTGCAGCGTAGCCTCACGCCCCTCGATAAGCCCCAGGCAGGCAATACCGCCATCGTGTTCATCGAGTCGCCACACAGCTACCTCATGGGCTACGACCCCGACGATGTGAAGCGTGGCGGAAACGGATACATACCTATCTCGTTGCAATATGCCGACTATACCGCTACCCATGCTCGCGAGCACAGCCTGGCAGGTGGCGACCCCTTTGAGCCCTTCACCGACCGCTCTTACCGTAACAAGACGGCACACACCATCAACCGTTGCGATATGCAGCTGGTGCACGACACCCGCAGCGCCATTGGCCCCGAAGGCAAACTCATCGTGGTTATCAACATGCTGAACCCCGCCGTGCTGACCGAGATTGAGCCTTATGCCGACGCCATCGTCATAGGCTTTGATGTGCAAGCCCAAGCCTACATCGACATCATCACAGGCAAGGCCGAGCCTTCAGCGCTTCTGCCTTTCAACCTGCCCGCCAGCATGCAGGCCGTTGAAGAGCACTGCGAAGACCGTCCACACGACATACGCCCCTACCAAGATGCCGACAACAACACCTACGCCTTCGCCTACGGCCTCAACTGGAAAGGTGTGATTGACGACGAACGAGTGAAAAGATACAAAAAGGCTTAGAAGGGCATAGTAAGCCTCAGTCCCCCAGGCTTAGAAAGGCCTATAAAGGCTTAGAAAGGCATAGTAAGGCTTAGAAAGGCCCAGTAAGGCTTAGAAAGGCCCAGTAAGGCTTAGTCACCTTTAAAAAAGTAATGAACGCAAAATTAAGAGGAACCCTCTGCGGCATCATTGCCGCTGTGTGCTACGGTACAAACCCCTTAGGGGCGCTACCCCTGTATGCCGATGGCATCAACGCCTGTTCGGTATTGTTTTATCGCTTTACCACCGCTGTGCTCATGCTGGCCGTGCTCATGCTGGTGCAGCGCAAGAGTTTCGCCGTTAATGGGCGCGAGTTGATGATCTTAGCTGGTCTGGGCATACTGTTTGCCTCGTCGTCGTTGTCGCTGTTCTTCAGCTTCTACCTCATCAGTGCAGGCATCGCCTCAACGTTGCTCTTCGTCTATCCCGTCATGGTAGCCATCATCATGGCCGTGTGCTTTCACGAGCGCATCACCGTGGCAACGGTGGTTAGCATTGCCCTGTCGCTGGTAGGCATCGCCCTGCTATATCGTGGCGACGATGGCAGCGTGCTCAACCCCAATGGTGTGGCCCTGGTTATGGTGTCGTCGCTCACCTATGCGCTGTATATCATCATCGTCAACAAGTCGCCGCTGCGCATGTCGAGCATCAAGCTCACCCTATACGTGCTCATCTTTGCAGCCCTCACCGTTGTGGTAACATCGCTGTTCCAGTCAGCCACACAGCTGCAACTGTTGCACACCCCCCAGCAGTGGGGCTTAGCCTTCATGTTAGGCTTGCTGCCCACCGTTATGTCGTTGGTGCTCATGGTGGTAGCCGTTCACGACATTGGTTCTACGCCCACCGCCATCATCGGAGCCCTCGAGCCCGTCACCGCCGTGGTTATCAGCGTAGCCCTCTTTGGCGAGCTGCTCACCGTTCGTCTCGTCATCGGCATCTTGCTCATCTTGGGCGCCGTAATGCTTATTGTGGCAGGCAAGAACATCCACTTCAACTCGCTCACCCGAGTAGCATCACCCGTAGGAAAAATATTGGTGAAGCTGTGGCGATGGAAACAATAAGAGGAAAGGCTTAGTCACCCAAGGCTTAGAAAGGCTTAGAAAGGCTTAGAAAGGCCTATACAGGCTTATCATCAATAAAAAAATAATAAAAAACAACAAACAATATGCAAGAAACAAGACAAAACCGCATAGCTCGCTTGCTTCAGAAAGAGCTGAGCTTAATATTCCAGCAACAAACCCGTATGATGCACGGTGTGATGGTGAGCGTTACCAAGTGTCGCGTGTCGCCCGACCTCAGCATCTGCACCGCCTACCTCAGCATCTTCCCTTCAGAGCGTGGCGACGAGCTGATGAAAAACATCAACGCCAGCGAGAAAACCATACGTTACGAGCTGGGCACCCGCGTGCATAACCAGTTGCGCATCATCCCCGAGCTGCGTTTCTTCATCGACGACTCGCTCGACTACATCGAACGCATCGACAACCTGCTGAAGAAATAACCCTGCTACGGAAAACATCTTGCAAAACAAACAACACATTCAGTGAAACACATTTAGTGAAACACATATAGTGAGCATGAATTTTCCTTTCTTCATAGCCCGTCGCTACCTGTTTTCGAAGAAGAGCACCAACGCCATCAACATCATATCAGGCATCTCTATGGTGGGCGTGGCCGTAGCCACCATGGCACTGGTCATCGTGCTCAGCGTGTTCAACGGCTTTCACGACCTTGTGGCGTCGTTCTTCACCAATTTCGACCCACAGATAGAGGTGGTGCCCACCCGTGGCAAGTCGGCACCTGCCGACGACCCCGCCCTCACCACCATCAAGGCCATGCCCGAGGTGCTGGTGGCCACCGAGTGTGTCACCGACCAAGCCCTGGCCTACTATAACGGGCGCCAAGCCATGGTAAACGTGATGGGTGTCGACGACAATTTTGCACAGCTCACCCATATCAACAGCATTTTATATGGGCAGGGCGAGTTTTGCCTTCAGGCCGCCAACCTACAATATGGCGTGCCAGGCATACGCTTGGCCCAAACCCTCGACCTCGGAGCACAGTGGGATGGCTTTCTCACCATCTTTGCCCCCCAGCGCGAGGGCCAGCTCATTGATATGGCCAGCGATGCCGACGGTTTTGTGGCCGACTCGCTGCTATCGCCCGGCGTGGTGTTCTCGGTCAATCAGGCCAAGTACGACCGCGACTATCTCATCACCTCGATAGGCTTTGCCCGCCGCATCTTCCAGATGCAAGGCATGGTAACATCGCTGAAGCTGAAGCTGAAACCTGGCGCCGACCTCGACGCCGTGAAGCAACGTATGCAGCAGGTGTCAGAGGGCCGCTTCCGTGTGCTCGACCGCTTTGAGCAGCAGGCCGACACCTTCCGTATCATGCAGATTGAAAAGGTGCTGGCCTACCTCTTCCTCACCTTCATCCTCTTGGTGGCGTGCTTCAACATCATCGGGTCGTTGTCAATGCTTATCATCGACAAGAAAGCCGACGTGCAAACGCTGCGCAACCTGGGAGCCGACAACCGCACCATTGCCCGCATCTTCCTGTTCGAAGGCCGCATGATATCGGCCATTGGCGCCATCGTAGGCATCTTGCTGGGCTTGCTGCTATGCTGGCTGCAACAGCAGTTCGGACTGGTGTCGATGGGCGAGAGCAGCGGCACCTTTGTGGTGAACGCCTACCCCGTGAGCGTGCATTATGGCGACGTGCTTATAGTGCTCGTCACCGTGCTCGTGGTGGGATGGGTGGCCGCATGGTATCCTGTGAGAAAAAATTTCACCTCATAACCCACACATAACCCTCAATCACATTGCACGATATGAACAAACGCCTTTTTATCATCATTCCCTGTTACAACGAGGAAGAGGTGCTGCCCTGGACACTACAACGCCTCACCACGCTGGTTGAACAGTTGAACGAAACACATCACGTCAACACCACCTTGCTGCTGGTCGACGATGGCAGCCGCGATGCCACTTGGCGCCTCATCAGCGAGGCCGCCGCACGTTATGCCTTCGTGGCTGGCCTGAAGTTGGCACACAACGTGGGGCACCAAAACGCGCTGTGGGCAGGCATGGAACAGGCGCTACCGCTGTGCGACGCTGCCGTGTCGATAGATGCCGACCTACAAGACGACCCCGACACCATTCTCAGCATGACCGAGCAGTGGCTTCAGGGCACCGACATTGTGTATGGTGTGCGCAAGGAGCGCAAGACCGACACCTGGTTTAAGCGCGTCACCGCCTTAGGCTTCTACCGCGTTATGCAGATGGCCGACCGCAATATGCTATACAACCATGCCGACTTCCGCCTCATGTCGCACCGCGCCCTCGAGGCCCTCATGCAATACCCCGAGCGCAACATGTTCTTGCGCGGCATCGTGCGCCAGCTGGGCTTCAACGAAGGCTTTGTTTATTACGACCGCACGGCACGCACCGCGGGCGAGTCAAAATATCCGTTGCGCAAGATGATCAGCTTCTCTATCGACGGCATCACCTCGTTCTCAACAGGTCCGCTTAAGTTTATCACCTTTGCAGGTCTCACCATGACGCTGGTGGCCCTCTGCATCATCATCTATGCCCTGTACGAGCACATCATAGGCAACACCATCGAGGGCTGGACCTCTATCCTGGTGTCGATGTGGTTCATCGGGGGCGTCATCACCACAGGTGTGGGCATCACAGGCGTTTACATTGGAAAGATATACACCGAGGTGAAACGCCGTCCACGCTACTTTGTTGATAAAACAGTGAATATGCATAACCAATAGTTTCCCCCAGCAAACTACAATGAAAAAGATATCTACAACCCTCCTGCTGCTCATCATAGCAGTGCTCTGCCACGCACAGATGGCCGAACCCGTGAAATTCACGGCACAACTGAAGACCAACGGCACGGCCGACGCCGAGATTGTGTTCACCGGAAAAATTGACGACGGATGGCACGTCTACTCTACCCAGTTGGGACAATCAGGACCCATCGAGGCATCGCTCACCGCCACCACCACCGATGGCATACAGCTGGTGGGCAAGCTCACCCCTCGTGGCAAAGAAATCAACAAGTATGATAATATGTTTGGCATGACGGTGCGCTACTTTGAGCACACAGCCACCTTTGTGCAAAAGGTGCGCTTCACCAAAGAGCTGTATCACCTTGAGTGCGCACTCGAGTATGGTGCTTGCAGCGACCAAACGTGCATGCCACCCGCTGAGGTTACACTCAGCCGCAAAGGCAAGGCGCCCGCCTTCATAGCTGCCAAGGGCAGCGAGGCAACAAAGGGCAACGAAGCCACGAAAGCCGACGAGGCCACACGCCCCGACGCCGCTGACAACATCGACCCCGCCTTCAGCGTGATGCCCAACGACGAGGCCGCTACCGCAGCCGCCGACAGCGCTGCCACCGCTGCCGCAGCCAACCTGACGCCTGCCGAGCAACAGGCGCTGTGGCAGCCCGTCATCAATCAGCTGAAGGGCTACGACACGCCCGTCAGCAACTCGTTGCTATACATCTTCCTGGCAGGCTTGCTGGGAGGCTTCCTCGCGCTGTTCACCCCCTGCGTGTGGCCCATCATCCCCATGACCGTAAGCTTCTTCCTCAAGCGCAGCGACGACCGCCGCAAGGCCATCCGCTCGGCCATGATTTATGGCGCCAGCATCGTCGTCATCTACGTCACGCTGGGCCTGGCCGTCACCCTCATCTTCGGTGCCAGCTCGCTCAACGCCCTCAGCACCAACGCGGTGTTCAACCTCATCTTCTGCGCCATGCTGGTGGCCTTCGCCGCCTCGTTCTTTGGCGCCTTCGACATCACGCTACCCTCGTCGTGGAGCAATAAGATCAATTCGGCCAGCTCGTCAACCACGGGCATGGTCAGCATCTTCTTCATGGCCTTCACGCTCACGCTGGTGTCGTTCTCATGCACAGGCCCCATCATTGGCTTCCTGCTCGTGGCCGTCAGCACACAGGGCGAAATAGTGGCGCCCGCCGTCGGCATGTTGGGCTTCGCCCTGGCATTGGCCATACCCTTCACGCTCTTTGCCCTGTTCCCCTCGCTGCTGAAGTCGGCACCCAAGTCTGGCGGATGGATGAACGTAGTAAAGGTTACATTAGGATTTATCGAGCTGGCCTTCGCCCTGAAGTTCCTGTCGGTGGCCGACCTGGCCTACGGCTGGCACATCCTCGACCGCGAAACCTTCTTGGCCTTGTGGATAGCGCTGTTCTCGCTCCTCGGCCTCTACCTGTTGGGCATGTTCCACTTCCCGCACGATGACGAGGGCCGACGCACCAATGTGCCGCAGTTCTTCCTCGCCCTCTTCTCGCTGGCCTTCGCCATGTATATGGTGCCTGGCCTATGGGGCGCACCGTTGAAGGCTATCAGCGCCTTCGCACCGCCCATCAGCACACAAGACTTCAACCTGCATAAGGGCAGCGTACACGCTCGCTTCACCAGCTATGAGGCGGGCATGGCAGCAGCACGTCTCGAGGGCAAACCCGCCCTCATCGACTTTACGGGCTTTGGCTGTGTCAACTGCCGCAAGATGGAGGCCGCCGTCTGGACCGACCCCACTGTGGCCACCCTGCTCAACGATAAGTTTGTGCTCATCTCGCTGTATGTCGACGACAAGACGCCGCTCGCACAACCCATCACCGTGACCGAGAATGGTCAGCAGCGCACCCTAAACACCGTGGGCGACAAGTGGAGCTACCTGCAACGCCATAAGTTCGGCGCCAACACGCAGCCCTTCTACGTGCCCGTAAACGCCGAAGGACAACCCTTAGGCCCCAGCCGCTCCTACGACGAAGACGTTAACGCCTACGTGAAGTATCTGGAGGAAGCGATAGAGAAAGGGAAGAATTAAGGGAAAAGGGAGAGGGGCTATAAGGGGCTATAAGGCTTATAAGGCCTGACTTATAAGACCTATAAGACCCATAAGTCCCATAAGCCCCATAAGCCCCATAAACCCTATAAGCCCCATAAACCCCATAAACCCTATAAGCCCCATAAACCCCATAAACCCTATAAGCCTCTATACCCCGAAAATAGAAAAATAAAAATTAAAAACAATATGTCAACAATTAACGAAAAGCAAGACGAAGTAATAGAAGAGTTTGAAGGCTTCACCGACTGGATGGACAAATACCAAATGCTCATCGACTTAGGCAACGACCTCGAACCCCTCGACGCAAAATACAAAACAGAGCAAAACCTCATCGACGGATGCCAAAGCCGCGTGTGGCTGCAAGCCGACTACAAAGACGGGCTACTCTACTTCACAGCCGACAGCGACGCCCTCATCACCAAGGGCATCATCGCACTGCTCATTGAGGTGCTCAGCGGTCAGTCGCCCAAAGACATCGCCGATGCCGACCTCTACTTCATCGACCGCATAGGCCTGCGCGACCACCTGTCGCCCACACGCTCAAACGGTCTGCTGGCCATGGTAAAGCAGATTAAGATGTATGCCGTGGCGTATGGGATGAAGAGCCCCTCCCCCGCGCCGCGCTAACGCACGGCTTCCCCCTCCCCTTATGGAGGGGAGTGATGTGCCTTGCTAATCATAGTAGGACGGTGACATTGTGAAGTGAAAAGTGAAGAATTCATGTGATTGGCGAGGCAAACCATAGTAGGACGGTGGTCTCCGTGCCCCGTCCTCCCATACCCAAACTGCTTGTTTCTATATCAATCATTTGGATGCTGGAGGACGGGGCACAGAGGCCACCGTCCTACTTTGATATGCAAAGTTACGCATGATTTTGGGGAGGTCATATTGCACTCTTAAAGTAGGACGGTGGCCTCCGTGCCCCGTCCTCCAACAACAAGCGAGGGTATTTACTCCCCTCTCCAGCGGGGAGG
>ERZ1026852.340-NODE-340-length-30636-cov-30.052484_pt1 | contig 30636 bp, 33 predicted proteins | sample MGYA00380156_ERZ1026852 | MGnify/ENA primary metagenome ERZ1026852 (study PRJEB33269, sample SAMEA4719792) | human gut metagenome | biome: human-associated habitat; feature: organic feature; material: feces | place: Cameroon | collected 2013-10 ...
AGAAGGAGGGTGCACCATAAATGACCATAGTCAATTATGACACACCCCCTTTTATAATCCGCAAAACGAAATGTTTCGTCACCGCAAAACGAAATGATTTATTTGCAAAACGAAGCGTATATAAAAAAGAGTTCCTCCCGTATTGTGATACGAAAGAAACTCTTTTTCTTTTTGTCCACTTAATGAGGCATTGATAATCCTTGGCTACCTAACCCATTCTGCAGCCTCCCATGCTCTTCTTTTCTTTAGTCCCTCTAGCGGTTTACCTTTACAGTATATCCACCGTTCGAACTGTTTTTTAATATCATTCGAAGGTGCTTTCTGTTGTATCAGTCTAAAGAGTGTAGACTTCTGGAAAGAAGCAATACCAAGATTAAAGCAGAAGTCTGCGCATGCGTCAAAACGCCCTTGTGTTTTGGTAATCTCTTCTGATGCGGAAAGAAATATCTCTATAGGTTTCAAATCATCCATAAGCCACAGCTCTGCCTGAGCCTTATTGCAGAATGTGTTGGGCGTAACTCGTTTAGTATGTCCATATCCACAAGTCCAAACGCCAGCAGGACACTTGTAAGCTTTACTACAGAAGACTTCGAACTCTTTTATCTTATTAATCAATCTCTCGCTTACTTTCATATACTATTATATAATGATTTAACATTTATTATTTTTGTGCCAATTTATTGCAAATTTTGTGCGCCTTTAATGCAATATTAAGATTAATATTTCTCATTTAATATCACACCATCTGCAGAAATACCTTCACCATCAAACATGAATCTGTATAGCGTATTCAAGTCTGCGCCTGTGGCTTTGTCTGCCTCGAGCTCTATTCGAACTGTCCAGTCTGGGTATTTAACATTCTCATACTCTGCATTAGCTATATGTATAGGAATACCGAAGCTGTATTCAACGTTCGCCTTTTTCTGCGCATCTGACAACGAGCCGTAAGATTCCGTCTTGAAGCTTTTCTCGTTGATGGCAAAATTGTTCACATCCTTAATACTGACATCACCTGTCTTCAGATATGTATTTTCTCCATCATCCGACTCGCCAACAAGTCTAATCCTAAGATTCGAGAGATAATCAGTAGAGAGTGTGAAGCTGACTTTCAAGAGCGTTTCTGATTTAATTACCCCTGTAGTATTATCTTTGTTGTCATAGAACATCATCTGTCCTATTTCTTGTCTCAGTTTGAGATTACTAATCTTTACCTCTACAAGTTTTGTAGTAACAGGTTTGTCATTACTCTCTGCCAATGGCAATGTGACGTAGGCATCACAGAATTCTACAGTATTCTTTACTGCAGGGCATACGATACATTGAGGGAAGGTTGTAGAATCGTGGCCAGTTGTCGAGCAAAGGAGCGGAATGAATGTCAGCCTGTCGCCAACCTTATAATCTATTAGACATCCGCGATAATTAACATCAAGTATTTCTCCCTCGTATATTTTTCCCCCGTGCTTAAAATCTACACGAAAGATAGTTATCTCATCGTTCATAACTCCAGGCTTCATAGGTACATCTGAAGACACGAACATCTTCTTCTCATTAGTCTCGTTATATATACAGACGGCAGGATAAATGTTCGCTCCAAGCCCATTATGTAGCATATTCAACAGATCACCCAACGAGAAAGTATTATTCGGATAAACAGGATCATCACCACCCTGAAACAATATACTAACAACATTGTCGTCATATACAACATTGTTTCTCTCGCTATATCCGTACACAACTGCTCGAAGAGGAAAGTTGTTTTCGTTCTCGTTACTGTTATAACCAATGAAGTCTGACAGACGATAAGGAGCTTCCGAAGTTCCTGTAGGCTTATTGTATGTCCATCTGCCAAGTTCTTTGGCTTGCTGCACATCATTTACAATTCGCATTCCGAACACTCCATCTCCAATATTAGGATTACCTATCCACCACCCTGTACCATCCTTGGATGTCCACGTTCTTTTATCTGTATTCAGCGAATCCCCCACGAAAGTTTTATTCAAGGGCGCAGGCTTATATTTGCTCATCATATTGATATTACTACTTCGGCAGAGCGCTGCCAAATCATTAGTGCTCTCGCCTAATACTTGCTTCACGTCATCGATGGTGACGGGAGCTACGATTATTCCTCTATCTACACTCATTTTTTTTCACCTCCTTTATCCTATAGCTATCCAGTCTCCATATTCTGTAACGCCAGACTTAACAAAGATAATGCGCTTATATATTTTGCCTTTTTCATTCTGTCTTCCATAAGCAGTCTGCTCTACAGTTATATAGCCATTGCTATCTGCCGTCGTTGATGCCAGTACTACACAGGTATAAGCTCCTTGCGAACCTGACGGTCTGCCAAGAGTACACCATGGATACATTCCGGTCCTTAAGGCATTATTCATATTGCTTTCGCCATATGTTGGCATATTATTTTTTGCGGCATTAGCAGTAGATTCGATAGAAGCTACCTTGTTTATCTGCGACTTATCCCAAGGAGTAACCACACCCTGTGTACCCTTATAGGTAGAGTTCTCTGCCTTAGCATCATTAAGAGGAATTATCTTATATACAGGCTTCAGACTAAGTTTGCCGACAACGAACAAATCACCAACATTAGCACCCTCTGCACCTACAAGAGATGTAATACCAGAGTTTATATTTATGCGAGTTTCTGATGATGGCAATTTACCACGGCTATCTGCTATGACATAGAAGCTGATGCTATTATTAGCCACCTTGGCATACTTAGCAGCTAAGGTGATGGCATTCTCTGTGGTTAGATTAATCGAGCCTGTAAGTGGAATAGAACTAAGAGACACAAAGTCTTTTACTGATCCATCAGCCATCAAAATCTCACTTGAAGTACCACCAGCCTTAACAATCTTAGGCGAAGTGATAGAATCACCAGTAATATCAGTTTTTCGCCCTGTAAGTTCCCAGTCTTTAGCGTTAATATTTTCACCTGATAATGACGATGATGCAGTGTATGAATTAACAATTATACCATTTACGTTGGCTCTAACTAAATCTAACGCTGCGCCATTAGAATTATTATGTAGTATCAGAATATCAGCTGTGCCATTCACCCCTGTTGCCAATATTTGATTGGCACTTTTTTCATCAGCATTATTAGAATTAACGTGAAGCTCAGGAGTAGCAACACCTGTTGTAAAGATACCAATATCGTTGTCTGCCTTGCCATTTAATGCAGGTTTATATTCAGCGTCTATCTTCTTCTTAAAATGCTTAAGTCCTTCAAAGTCTAAGTATTTCGTCATAGTTTTTTAATTAAAAAGTTCATCAATATCATCATTCGTAATTCTCTCATTGATATCATGCCACTCGCTCCAGGTGTTTTTTGCCCCTGTATATCCTGGCGATGTTAAAGTGTTCCATGAGCGACACTTAAAGAACATTATTCCATCTTGATGCGAACTGAAGTTCTCCTCGGTTGACAACAATTCACAGCTTGATATCACAACTTGGTTAAGTGCATGACCCATGTTGTCTTTATATTGCAACAACACGCCGACGCTTTGCCCTTGACCATATTTGTTGTCAACAAGTATAAACATGCCTTCTGCAACATCTTGGTAAGTATGCCAATTATCAATAGAAGAATTGTCAGACGACAAGCCAAAATCTATATCTCCACAATCTAATTTACGCTCAGCCCTCAATGTAGTAACATCAGTCTGCAATGTTGCTATCTTACTATTAAGAGCTGCAACAGAATATGCCGACGCAACAAACCCACGAGAGTCTTGCGTGAGGGCTATTGCTTCAGAGAAGAGCTTCACTGTAGCATCAATTCCTCCACCTCCGCCACCAGTTCCACTACCAGCACCATAAGCCGTAATACCACCCGTAGCATACAGATTGCCGTTCACTTTCAAAGCGTTGTTGTTAACATCATACTCAAGCCCGAGCCCTCCTAACAGCAGCTTAGTTATATTCACCAAATTAAGAGTACCGTCTGTCTGCGGTGTGGTGGTGGTGGCAGTAAAAATGCTTCCATCTGCCAAACCTAAATTCACCATCTTATTCTTTTCGTCATAGCTAAGTCCTGCCCAAGCGCTCCAATTCCAAGAATCGCCACCAAAACGAATGGCTTTTACATTTTGAAATATGGCGCAGCCACCAAGAGAAGACAGATATGCAGATCCAAGCTTCAAACCGGCATGACTACCGTCGGCTAAGGTGAGCATACCAGCCACATCACCTCCGCCATCAAAATTCTGTCCCCACAGCTTTCTCGTTGTCTCAAGCTTCGATGCTGATGATGTATTCACGTTCTTCAGATAATTTATACCCTTAACGCCTTGCCCCATCTTGTAAGTTCCATTATCTGTCACATATTTATCTACAGGAGCTTTAGTCTGCATAATCAGATTAGAATCATACATTTCAACATACTTGCCCGCCCACAGCACTCTAAACCTTGAATTGCCCGTGCGCCAAGCATTATGACCAAGCCATATATACCCATTATCGTCGATAGCAGCATAGAAATGTATGCTACCCATCCCGTGAGTTGTCAACATCAGAGATCTTGACGATGTAGATGATGACGACAGCATCAATGTGCCATAAGCAAAATACCAATAGTTCTGATCACCATTCGAACAGAATTCTATCATTCCATCATTTTCTACGCTATCTGATATCTTAGTAACAAATCTGCCAATCCTCGTCCATTTTATCTCTCTATAGTCAGTGCCATATCTGTACAGGTTCACCCAGCCTGCCTGTTGAATATCCGCTGCATGATACCCATCCAAAGTATCTGCATTTTTTGCATTCTTCGCCACGCCATTACTAAAATAACTATGCAGAGTAGCTATATTCCCAGCATTCACACCTTCCGCAGCCTTAGCTCTACTTATCTCGCTATTCAGGTCTGTTGTCAATACTGTCTCTGCAGCCTTAGCTCTTGAAGCCTCTGTAGATATCGTAGAGTTTATACCACCAATTATTCCGTCAAGGGTTGTCGAGTCATCAATCTTTGCCAAGAATGCCACTATCTCATCCCATTTGTTAATAGCGCCATCAGAATCCTTTCCTGCTATGGCGGTATACCACCTATATGCCATATCCCAACAGCCCTGCTTTGCTGTCGTCGGTATAGAATATCCATCTGCCAGTCCTATAGTGATATTTCCACTTGAGGTTACTGGCGAACCCGACACCGTAAGACCTGTAGGAACATTGATTCCAAGCGAAGTTAGATAATGTCCCTTTGGTTGATACAAATTGGCAGCATCAGTCTTCTGCAGATAATTTGTCAGCTGGTCGCTAACATCAATAGTCTCTATCTTGTCATAGAGTTTCTTAATACTCCAAGCACTGGCTATCTGAGACAGTTCATTGCCTGCAGTCGTCAAACTGATAGCATTAGCATACGTCTGCACCGAACCATTCAGCCCTCCACCGCCCGAACCATTGCCTGTGCCTACACCATAAGCCGTAATACCGCCACTTGTATATAGATTTGCCATCTCACCTGTCGCAGTATTCGTAATCTTCAGAGCCTTATTGTTCGCGTCATATTCCAATTTGATGTTGCCAATAGAAATATACTTATCGCCAGGCACAAAAATATTGTCGCTAATATCTGTCGTGCCATCAAACTTCTGCCCCCACAGCTTCACTTCTTTTTTTAGCTTCGATGCTTCTTTTGCATAATCTGCAGTCATAGCATGCTCTACACCATTATATGATGATACAGCAAAACCTGTTCCTGCAGACAAACTTCCGCCATTACTTTTTGCTACCTTTATAATTTTTACTCCTATCATTGCCATATCTCCTTTAGTTTCAATTGTGCCGTTCCTTCGTACAGATTTCTACTAACACCTACCACATAGAATGTCTTACCCATATACGAATGTACGTATCTCGAGAATCTATCTACCATGCCAGATTTGTCGACAAAGTTCTGCAACATGACAACTCGCGGCTCATGACACTCGCGCCAATAACTATCTACATACATCTTCTCTGCCTTATCTTCGCAGCCAAGTATCTGATTGTATATTGATGTCAATCCATAACCTGTCCTCACATCCAATGGAGTAGACATTGCAATAGTATTCTTCACGCTTAGAGTTTTACATTCGTCTGATGTTAAAGCCGATGATATCTTCATCTCAATGTCATCCTTGCAGTTTACGTATTCCTCGTCTGTATTGCTCACATAAACCAGGTCTGCATTATCATCCCAGTTACATATCTGCCCATTGTCACTATATAACTTCATTTCAAAGTCTTCTATCACAATATTGCTCACATGCGACATCAGTGGCACACTCTTCGTCTCCCATCTTGTATGACGCCAAAAACTTGGATGGTGCCTTACCACCTCGTTCCATATCAAATTGGCAGGACCTAAGATTTCAAACCTCACTCTTCCGCTCAACTTATCGCTACGCCTAATTGGTATGGCCATTCCTGAAGCATCAATACTCATAGCATCAGTTATGTTATTCTGAATATCATAAGTGCCACCTATCAGATAGTCGCCTATCTTCGGATCAAACCCTATCGTAAAACACTGTTGATAATACTCATCATCGCTCTCGCATTCCTGACGTTCCTTAAATTTCTGCCACTTCAATTTCTCAACAGCACCTGCAGGCTCAGACTCGTCCTCCACCAACACCTTATCGCCGATCCTCAGCATACAAGCTATCACGGGCACTTTACTAATTTTATCCCCACTGTCACCCTTATAGCTATAATTAAACTTATACTCCTGAGGCCCATTGTCTGTAAGAGGTATCAACCCTTGATTGATTCCATCATCCCATTCTGTCACATCCGTAGGCAATTCTGCGCACCAATACTTCTGAGTGTAATACCTGCCATCACCATTCGTTCGCGAAGGTACCGTCTTGTGCCAATGATCATAAGTATCTTGCTCCATCACTTCCTTAAAAGTTGCCGTCATCTGCGACAAAGGAGTCAACCCAATTTTACCGCTTATCACAATATAGTTCGTCGTAACATCATCCACAGGCGAATACACTCCGCCAGAAGTTTGACCCTCATACACCGCCAATGGGGCATTCTCCAATAGTGACGTCTCATTCGGATAACAATCCTTTTCACTATCTTTGCCATTTCCATTCACACTTATCACCATACACGTCTTCATTGTAGCTCGTTTTGGCGAATTATCTGTAATTGGCCATTTAGTCTCAATCTTACCCATTTTCAGAACCATAGCCATAGCTTCCGCAGCAGAAGCATTAAGCAAACGTTCCTGGTGTACACCGCCAACACAAAACTCCGCCATCAAATCTTCCGACCTCTTATTTCTAAAGCGCCAAGCCTTATTACTCATTACCCACACATACCAGTCTGTCATCGTTGCTGCATCATACGTTACATGCTCAGGATTAAAAATCATACCTACAAACCCCGCCAAAGCTTTCTCGCCTTCACCATCAGAACTATATTCTGTCATATACTTCTGTTTGTTTATAAACGGGCTTCTAAGCAACTCCTCATCTAACGGACTCTCTATTACGCTCGATATACTCTTTACATCACATTTCAAACGCATCTCGTTCCACACTTCACCGACACTAATCGAAGTATCACAGTCTGCAACATTCTCATTGCTTATCCTTACCACATCGCCACCTTTCTCCTCGTGCGTTGATGTTTCTACACCATCGCTACCTTTCCATATCTGCCTAAACTCACGCCGAAGTCCATGCACCATGGTCTCCCAGTCAAATAGCCAAAACGTTAAGCCATCCTGCACCATATGTAAGTTCAGATATTTCAACATCTCGACCACTACCTCCTCCTCAGTCCACACATCATCCTCGCTATCGCCCATAAACAGCAATTCATTAATGCTTATATCATTCAATATCGAATACTTCGACTCCTCTTTGCCCGTCAAAGCCTTACTACCATCATACATCAATCTCACACTTCCGCCACCTACAATATCTATTTCTCTCGTCACATCCGTCAATATCTCATCCATCACCTCTCCGAAGCTACGCTGGCAAGCCTCGCCAACAGCCCTACCATACGTCATCTCTCCATAACCTATTTTCTTATATTTACCATACTCAAGCGCACATAGAGCGTCTACACAAGTCAGCTCCAGTTCGTCATACTCTTCATTATATCCTTGAGAGTAAGTCTGCGGTTCAATAAAGCCCGCAAACAAACACTTTCCGCCACGATATATATTCACTACCGCATCCTTACAATTCTTCGTAAACAATTCGCCCATATAATTCCTACACAGTAGCGTTATCCTTGCCTGATTCTTAAGTAAATGGTCAAAAGTATCTGTCGACTCATCCTTGAGCTCCACACTATCCGCGCTAAAAAACAAATCACTACGAGAGTCATCACCTATCAACAGCTCCTTTCTTCTGTCACCATTCGTAACGATAAGAACCTCTATCTTCTCCTCGTTACGGTTGTAAAAATGTCCGTGTATATACATAATTTTAATATCGTTAGTATCTCATTCGAATTATATTCTAATATTGCTACGCCTGCGGTTTCCACGAGTTTCGTTAGCTATCACACCAACCAAGTCGCTACCACGCAAACGAAGACTTATACCACCAAACCTATTCTCACTATCCTTAACAACCATTGCTTGCAAACGCTCTGTCGCAGGTATCACTTTCACACCTTCTACCGAACCTCTGCCTACTCCAGATGCCGCACCATACACTGTCGCACCATTAGCAATGGCAAACAGTCGCGACTGCTGAGCTCCATTTAATATCATCTCACCAGAATTCACTCGTGCCATAAGTTTGTCTCCTGTCCAGGAACTGCCGCCCACTATGCCACCATCCGCAAATGCACCACTTATCATTCCCAATGCTCCAACTACTGCAGCAACGCCTGCTGCTATAGCAACCAGATTTGCAGGGAAAGGCAGCTTCGCACCGCTGGCCGTCGCATTAGCCATAGCTTCTCCACTCTTAGCAGCTGTATTAGTCACACTCACACCAGTATTTGCAGCTGTAATAGTCGTATTTACTGCCGTTGCTGCAGTCTCTGCCTCTGTAGAGGTCGTAAGCATATCTATAAGTTTAACTATACCAGATATCCCTTCCGCTATCTGAAGCGTCGAATTTATAACACCACTTATCCGTTCCCAAGCACTCTTATTCCCATCAAGAGCCTCCGTCATACCCACTATGCCTGAACCTACACCTTCCACATTGCCCCAAGTATTTCGTATGTCAGCCATAGCCTTGTCAAAACCACCACGTTCCACATCTATACTAAACTTTATCGGCTTCAATCCCAAATCTGCCAACTTTGTATTCAGTTCCTCTATCTGTCGTAGTGCCTCATCTTTCCCTATCAGCCCTATCTCGTAATCTTGCTGTATGTGGCTCGCTCGGCTCTGAGCGTTCTGATAACTCTGGCGAATATCGTCTATTGAGCCCTGCACTATATACGATGGCTCCACACTTGCACTGATAGATAGCTTACCCTTTGTGGCGGTGTCTATCTGTTCTTGTAGCGCCACCACCTTGGTGTACGCTTTCACCTTAGCCTCTACGCTCACGGCATTATCGAAGTCTTGTTGTGCCGCCTGCAATTCATCTTGTAGCTGTTGAAGAGTGGTCTTAGCCTCTGTGGGTTCTGGTTTCTCTATACCTATGCGAATCTTCAGTTGTTTTAATTCTGCTTCCTTCTGTTCCAGCTCCGTCTGCATCGTAGTGGCAACACCCTCGTCGGCACTGGCGCTGATACATTTTCTTAGTTCTGCTATCTGCTTCTCGTAGTAGTCGATAGAGCCACGCAGAGGGTCGGGAGTGACAGGGGTGGTAGTAGTGGTAGTGGTAGTGGTAGTAGTGGTTGGAGTGTTGGTAGCAGTGGTAGGAGTAGGCGTTATCCATCCGCTCTGCTTGCCAATCTGCGCCATCTGCTTCTTTGTATCGTCTATCAGCGAGCCTACTTGCTCTATCTGATTGTCGATGATACTCACTTGCTTATTACCCGAAGTGTTAGTACCATTATATCGCTCTGCACCTACCTTCGTAAATCGCCATTGTCCATCCTGCCCTACGGATCCATAGCGTTTGCTTCGCCAGCTTTCGGGAATGATGTCGCCCTCCTTAGCATTACGTCCAAGACTTTTGGCATCGCTGGCAATAGCCTTTATGATATTGTTTTTTTTGTCGCACAGAGCTATCTGTCGTTGGTATAGTTCTGTGAGCTTAGCAGCATAGGCAGCAGCTTGCGCACGCTTAGCAAAGCCATCTACCACGGTTTGCGTATTCTTCTCGAAAGCTGCCTCAGCATCGCCCACGCTCGATATCTTTATCCTAAGCTCGTCGAATGCAGCTCTATTCTTTTGTATCCAGTTGCGCTTCTCGTGTTCAGAGCGTAGAGCCTTCCAGCCTGCCTTCAGCTGCTCGTAGCGAGCCATCATGTCGCCATAGGTCTGCTTCAGCGTGCTGTCGTAGGCCGTCTGTACCGAGTTGGCAGCATTTTGTTCTGCCTGAGCCATGTCGGTCGCTGATTCAGCAGCCTTGTCGGAAGCCGATGAGAGACCGCCTATAATCGATATCAGCGCCACTATCGCCACACCCACACCAGTTGCCACGAGCAGTCCCTTTATAGCCAAACTCAGCACTCTCGTTGCCACGGATGCTGTAGTGGCGCCGATGGCTTGACCTTTATATGAAGCCGTGAGTTCTCTCGATACGGCTACCATAGAGGCGTGGATATTTTTTGCCACATTCATCGAAACGCTGAGGTTCTTAATAGCAGCAAAAGTGGCATAAATAGAAGAGGAAAGTTTTCCTATACCAGTTGCCGCCATCGTAACTTGCGAAAGCATGGTAATTGTTGGAGCAAGTCTTTGCACCATGCCGCCAAGTTGTTCCTTTATATCGCCCAAGTTGTTTTCTAGCTGCTTCTGCTTGCCAGCATCGGTCTTGGCAAGTTCGGCATTCATGTTGCCCACGTTGTCGGTTATCACTTGTGCCAACATCGCAGCGCGCTCGCTCTCCGTACCATATTGCAGCACCTGCTTCTGTGCGTCGGTAAATGTGATACCCACACGCTGAAGCACCTCCACTTGTCCCTGCATAGCCTTGCCCATCATGTTACCTATGCTCACGGCACCACTGGTCGAGGCGTTTAGTCCCTCCTGCTGCGCTATCAGGTTGTTCATGGCTGGTATCAACACGTCGAGGCTCTGCTTGTTTTGCAAGAACGTTGCCATCTGCTGTGCTCCGCTCAGCTGCACCTCGTCGCCTACAACGCCTAATTCCTGTTGGGCTGAGCATAAATCTTTGATGCTTTGAACCTCTTGGTCGGTGGCATTCATTCTTTGACGCATAATGGTGTTTAGTTGCGTCTCTGCCACGATCTGCACCTGATAGGCGTTAGTTAAGTCTGTTACGACATTCTGTAACTCATTGATGGTGTTGTGGAGTACATCAAACGCTTGAGACACTTCTGCCCATTTGATAATTGTTCGCCTTGCATTTTGCGCCTCGTCTTGCACTCTACGCACAGCCCTGCCAAGTTCTACAATATTGGCAGAAATCTTTTTGGTGCTGCCGTTGTCGGTCACGTTTATCGTTAAACTTACACTATTTCCCATTTTTGTTGCGTTTTTATTTGGAAGTTGTCGTTATTTTTAGTATAATTGCAGTGCATTACATTAAACACCGAAAATATGAAAGTTGAAGTTGTAATAAAAAAAAGACAGAAGCGAAGTCGGCTCCCCAAAGGAACAACCAGGACAATGGCAACACTTTCTTTTATATGCGGCATCATATCATGCCAAGTTGTTTATTTGCCACTACATGGCGAACAGCAACATGTGGCATTCATTGCGTTTTTAGTTCTTTCTGGGCTATCTTCTATTTTCTTGTTACTGACTTTCTTCTGTCTTGCCGAAAGGATTGGCGGTAAGAATCTATAGGCCCATCCGTTTCTTTGCTGCCCTATACCGCACCATCAGTTCCTCGTGGTTCAACTCTCGTTGCGCTCCTGTGCTTTCGGCTTTTCCCGAAAGTCCTTTTTCCATTTCGTCCCAGGGCAGCTGCATCACGTCTTGCACCTTTAATCGCTTCTTAGACCACGGCTGAAGTGTACATAAACATTCCATCCTTGCTCTCTCCCACGCTTCGCGTTCCCTGCGTAATTGCATCTCATTCCATACCTTCCAAGTTTCATAAAACTCAGATGGGGTGCATAGGCAAAAGTCCATCATACTCATCCCCATACACCCCATTGCTATCCCTAAGAGTTCTTCAATACCTACAGGATCTTCGTCATTTCTATCATCTATTCCTGCTGCTCTTTTTTTTTATCCTGCTCAGTCTCCATAGCTTTGTTCCACAGAGCCATCTCATCTGGCGTAATCATGTCGCAAAACATTTCAAAGTCAACGTCAAACTCTACGCCTTCAGCTCTACAAGCACTCTTCACGCAACACCATAACAACGTCAACATTGCTTCTAAATCTTCACCCTGTATCTGATTAAGATCTTTACCCGTTTGTCGCTTGAAGAGCAACATTGCCCCCATAGTTAGGCGACATGGCAATTCTCTGCCGCCTACAGATATTCTCATTTCTTTCATTTTTATTTGCCTTACATTCTTTATTTCAGCGTATAGCCTTATATCTTTTCATTTCTGCAGCATATTTACCGCTACTCATTATTCGGCAGTACCTTTCAGACCTGTACCAACCTTCTCCACTTTTCCACTATTCTGCAGTTGCACAGAGTATTTTGCATCGTCGCCAGCTTGAGCATCCAAATCAAGCGAAGTAATGATATATTTACCTTTATACTGACCAGCTGTCTTACCCTCACGAGAATCCTCGGCTCTCACTCCGTATGTCGCTTCTATAGGCTTACCAGCCATCTGCAAATCTTTCAGCTCGTCATAGGTTGGCATATTAGTATCACCATCTACCAACACGCAGCCATCTGCACTAATACTCTCAGAGAAACTCTTTACAAAGGTCTCTTTCCACTTACCAGAAGCCTGTTCCTTTGTTGTGCGCTCACCGGTCTCTGTACTGGTAGTAATCTTACATCCAGTACTGAATCCTAAAGCCTTACCATTTACACTAAATATAAGGTCGGTCCCGTCTAATACATTCTGTTCCATAATCTTACTTTTTTTGTTTTTTTAATCCTATTGTAAATCCTAATATCACTCCTATTATAAGCGTCAACCAAGTCAACAAGTCGTCTATTCCATCCATCCTGTCAGTTTTCAACGTCTTTTCAACATCCTTCGAATAGCTTTCAGACAACATTTCACCCAAATAATCTGCTTGCTTCTGCAGCGAATCATATTGACTCTCATACCAGATACACATCTGCTCCAAAGAATCGCACGATGCAACAATCTCTATCTGAGGTTCCTTGCTTTTACGGCTGACTGAAGCCTTCACTTGCGCACGCCCATGGCTACTAACAAAACTGGCACCATCTGGCAATCGTGCTATAGCCTCCACAGGAATGTTAAGATGCGTAGTGTCGCCGCTAATGCTCTCTTTCCATATAGCCACTTGAGTTTTCCTCATCGACAGTTCTTTATTATTTCGACTTACGCTGTCGTGGCGTTCTGTGAACTTCGTCTGACTCTCCATCTGCTTCGTCGAGCGACAGCTCACTACTAACAGGGCAAGAACCACGATGAGGGCAACTCTGAATGGCTTCAATAGCTCTACTAAGACGATTGAGAGCACGTCGCGTACGAACATTCTCATCTTTAAGGGCCTCCATAGCCTTTGTATTTTCATCTGATTTTCTCTGTATTGTAAGCAGTTCTCGACTCACATCTTCGTACATGCCTTTATAAGTGTCATGCACAACCTTAGCATCTTGAACCGCTCTAGTTTTCCGATTTGCTACCCAGGCTATGGCAGCACCTATGCCGCCACTGGGAACTGCCCACATCAGAATCTGCATTATAGTCTCTGCCATAGCCTGATAATCTATATTTTATTTGCTTACAGCAATCTCCCTATTTATTATATTTACCTCTCCACGTACGGTGGCGTTTATATCTGCACCCTTAGTTACGAATTCTTGTATCCACTATAGATAACGGCACCAGCATCCTCCTTCTTAGGCAGACAGATAAAATAATGGCGATAAGACACCAAGTTGCGCTGCTGCTGAGGATCAGTCTCGGCTGCACTGTAATACATCTTTGTGCTACCGGTTGCCTTAAACACACGAGGGACATAGAAAGCAAATGAACACTGGAACTCGCCAGCCTTTGGCACTGCACCCAACGCATTCTTCTCTCCGGTGGTGCTATATGTTGGGTTTCCACCGTACTCATACACCTCAAAACCATATAGCTTGCCAATTGTACCATCGTTGCGATTAATGTTATACATCTCGCGGAAACTCTGCTCTGACTCCAACAAGTCGTTCACATGGTCTGGGCACAATACCAATCTGCGCTGTGTAGAAGGAACGCCAAGATTGTCTAGCACTCGCTTCAAATTCACTACATCCAGCAAACAGAGTTTGACACGCTTTGTAACAGGGTCTACTGCGCCTGTAGTAACAAGAACCGGGGTCGTTTCTGTCGACTTTTTCGCACACAAAGCGTGAGCAGCCTTGGCATACTTCGTATCGTTAAGAGCATTTGCACAGCTCTCCTTCACGCGAGCCATCTTGTCATAACTTCGTGCATATAGCTCGTCATCGGTCACTGGCACAACCTTAGTCTGAAACTTATCCAGCGAGAATGTCTTGTCACCATCTTCAAGTTCTTGCACATCTATTGGATATGTCGTGTTATTAACTAATACTTGAGGATCTGCACCAACATCCACCATATGGATAACGTCATTATCCACCACCGAGCTCTGGTCTGGTACACCATTCAACCATGACGCTTCGAGGTTGGCTCGTAGAGCTCTAATCAACTCTCCTGTCCACACCTCAGTAAGAACACCATCTCGAGCTACACCTTTAGGTACAAACTGACCAACGGCTATAGCCAACATATTTGCAACAACTGCGCCCATAAGAGCGTCAAAACCTAAAAAACTGGCTATTATTGCACCCATGATACAATTAAATAGCAATCCTAAAATAACCTTTCTCATATTCGTTTTCATCTTTTACTTTTTTATCCTTTTAGTTGGTGTTTCTACACCATCATCACTAAGCTTCAGGCTCGAATCCGTATTCTGCCTTATAGAGTCTCACAAACTCATCTCGGTGATTATCGTGCAAATCCATCATAAGGTTGGATGGAACGCAACTCAGTTTCTCATACTTCGAGAAATCTGCAGGTTCTGAAACAATCTGTCCATTCTCACTGCGATGCAATGTTGCAGATATCTTGCCTTGTGGCTGCATGGCCGATAAAGTAACATTCAGCTGCTCCAAGCCAATCTTCTGACCGAGCTCCACGAAATGAGCCTTCATACCTGCCGGCAATCGCTTTTCGCTAATTGCCGTCGACACTGCAGCTGTGACAGCAGCTAACTCTACATTCTTCTTCTCTGCTAACAGGGTGCTCACCTGCGCCTCTAGATCATTCACCTTGTTTACTGTCGCTGACAGAGATACAATCTTTGAGTTTACCTCTTCTTCCGTTGCAGTCTCCTTTAGACCCAACTTAATCGCTAATTCTTTTAATTCCATCTTCTTTTTTTTAATCGGTTCTTTATTATTTATTAAAGGAAGAACTCCATCTATAGAGTTCTGTCCTGAAAGCGAAATAGTTTCTCCTTCGTGGCTAAGAACTATTGCATCGTCGTTACCACCTATATCAACCACACTTACCTCAACAAGCTTACATCTTGTTACAGTCGGGCGTTCCTGGCCTTCTATTAGAAGTTGTTTATCATCGCTTGTCGACAATATCTGAAAGTTGGCACTAACCATCTTCACACTGCCGAACTCCCATTGCTTCTTCAATTGTTTCGACAATTCTGAGACTTCGTCAAACACCAATTCACCAGTCACATCCTGACCTTCTATCTTGATGTCTTCTACATAGCCTATCACCTTCCCGCGTTCGTGCATATATAATAGTACAGGATTGCGTATATATTGGCTAATATCTATACCACTAGTCAGTATACGTGTGCCGTAGCAATTCACACTCTCGTTACTAATTCTTACTCGTTTACCCATCTTTAATTCAAATCTTTATACTTATTTATTCACTTCAACAGCATATTTACCGTCGTCCTGAATTTTCTTGCAATATTACAGGTTAATTATCACAACTCCAAAAAAGTGTGCAATCATTGCACACATCTATGCAACCATTTCATACATTTTTGATTCTGTACGAAAATTGTCTCACCTTTGCATTATCACTAATTAATATATCAATATGAACAAAACAGAGTTAGAACGTAAAAAGAGCCTCGCTAGAACACTTTATATGGCAGGCAAAGAACAGGCAGAGATAGCAGAGCAAGTAGAAATAAGTCGTCAGACAATCTCAAAATGGGTAAATAGCGAAGGATGGAAAGAGCAGCGCGCTGCCATAAGTGTCACACGACCAGAACTAGTCAACAAATTGCTTCTCACCATTGACACCTTAATAACACAAGTCAACAGTTCTGAAGATCCGCAGCTCATAGCAGGATTAGGCGACCGACTAGCTAAACTTTCGGCGGTCATTGAAAAACTCGACAAAAAGGCAAATGTGGTCGATGCTATTGAGGTATTCATGGCTTTCTCAAAATGGATGCAATACCGAGCACAGAATGACCATAACATCACACCGGAATTACTCAAGACTTTCAACTATTATCAGAACTTATTCATTTCTGAAAAAATGCAGAACGGATTCTCCTGCAATTTATAATAATACAAATTTCAGATCATGCCAACACTATCAGAAAAAAAACAAGCAATCGAGGCATGGAAAGAGCACTGTAAGCAAATCAAAGCTCTTACAGATACCTCCATCATGGCTACAGAAACCAAGAGGGAGAGAGAGGAGCGCATTCGCCGACTTCAAAATAACTATGCAGCTTTCTGCGAATACTATTTTCCGCATTTTCTACAGCTCAAGGATAAAACTACAGGAAAGGTCATACGTACCATACACAATGCTCCATTCCACAACCAGGCTGCTCGCAAGGTAAAAACCACGCCTAACCTCAAAGCGGTATTCATGTGGCCACGAGGTCATGCCAAGAGCACACATCTCGATGTATTCTTACCGCTATGGCTTATGTTCCAGCCACAGAGACTCATCAATTTTATGGTCATTGTCGGCAAGAGCGAAGAGGCTGCATGCAGATTGCTTGGAGACATACAGGCAGAACTCGAATATAATGACCGATTAAAACGTGACTTCGGACAACAGAAACCATCTACCGGAGATTGGACTGATGGCGAATTCAAGGCACAATGCGGAGTCAAGTTTCTCGCATGTGGTCGTGGACAAAGCCCGCGTGGTCTTCGTGATCGTGAGGCACGACCTGACTATATCGTTATCGACGACCTTGACGACGATGAGCTATGCAAAAACGAAAAGCGTGTGCGAGAACTCACTTCGTGGGTCAAATCGGCACTCTTCGGTTTACTTGATGTCGGACGTGGCCGTTTCATTATGGTGGGCAATCTAATAGCTAAAAATTCAGTACTATTCAATATTGCTCATACTAAAGGGGTATTCCTGTCTAAGGTCTATGCTGTTGATAAAGACGGCAACCCTGTATGGCAAGAAAAATGGACACGCGAGGAGGTGGACGCTTATCGAGAATTCGTTGGCTACCGCGATTGGAATAAGGAGATGATGCACAACCCTATTAAGGATGGAACTATCTTCCGCCACGAATGGATCAAGTACAAGCGTATGCCCAGACTCTCGAAATATGATGCGTTAGTCTGTTATACCGACCCGTCGTGGAAATCCACTACCGAAAATGACTACAAAGCATGTCGACTATGGGGTGCCATTGGTAAGGAACTCCACCTCATTGACTGCTTCGTACGCCAGGATACCACTGGTGCCATGGTAAGATGGCTCTATAATCTCTACGAGCGAAGCTTGGAAGAGGGTGCCAGCATTCAGTTCCTCATGGAAGCAAACCTCATGCAGGATACTGCGCTCGATGAATTTGTTGCTGAAGGCGACCTGCGAGGCTACCAACTGCCGATTACTGCCGATAATAGAAAGAAACCAGACAAACTGCAGCGTATCGAATCTATAGCTCCTCTATGGGAGAGAGGCGTCGTTTTCTACAACGAAGCCCTCAAGGAATCTGAAGATATGCAGGTGGGCATCGACCAGACACTCTCGCTCGAACATGGCAGCCGTGCACACGACGATGCGCCCGATGCCGACGAAGGAGCCATATACACCCTTCAGAAACAAGGACGAATAGCAAACTTCGTACCTCGAATAGTAAACAGAATGAAATCTAAAAATACATGGTAATATGAATTTTATAACAAAAGAAGACTTCAAGGTTGTCAGCAGTGAAGCTTCACTCAAGGCCATTACAGGCGCTAGTCAGGATAATATAGATAACGCCATCGCAGAAGCACAAGAGGAAGTTGCCGGATATCTGCGACCTAAATACAACACCGAAAAAATCTTTGCCATGGAGGGAAATCTGCGAAACAGACAAATCGTTATGTACACAGCAGATATCGCTCTATATAATATGACGGCATCACTCCCTAACCGAATGGGCTACGAAACCAGGCAAGAGAGATACGAAAGAGCTATAAAATGGCTCGAGGGGGTTCAAGCTGGCAAAATAGTTCCTGACTTACCTATTCTCACTGACGAAATAGGCAACGAACTATCTCGAGGTGGCGTACTCGCATATGGCAACGGTCCCGACCGCCACACCTGGTAAAGCCTGCAGCTCTCATAGCCTTATATTTTTTCATTTCAGCAGCATATTTGCTGCTGCTCATCACAGCACACACCCCAAATAAACATTAAAACATAAAACATTAAAGAAAGTATGGCACGACTAAACATAGATAGAGCGAAAGACCGCGTGGAAGATGCTTTCAGAGCGCTACTCGGAAAACCGCAATTATGGCACACTAAATTCCAAGATATCGAACTTGTCGGCAAGAACAACCGTCGTCAGGTAGAAAGCATTCTTGCCAAACTTCAACGCACCACAGAGGCTCTCACTAAAGGTGATATCCAAAAGTGGCGCAGAGCATGGCAACTTGCCATCAGCATCGAAAGCCCTAACCGACAGGCATTATATGATATTTATCGCGACACAGAAATCGACGCACACCTCTCTGGATGTATCGACCAGCGAAGAGGATTCGTCATGGCTCGTTCATTCAAAATAGAAGATAAGAAGGGAACTCCAAATAGCTCTCTTAAACATATATTACAACAGGAGTGGTTTGACGAATTCTGCCGATTGGTTCTCACAACTCCATATTGGGGTCATTCACTAATCGAACTTGGAGACCTCGGAACAGATGGAGATGGATGTCTATCATATAATGGCGTACAACTCATAGACAGAAAGTACGTTATTCCAGAACACCACCGAGTCATCACAGACCTTGGACAAGATTGGACTACTGGTATCGACTACCACGAGCCTCAATGGCAAGGCAACCTTATTGAGGTAGGCAGACCTGACGACCTCGGACTCTTTCTCAAAGCCTCATTACATTGCATTCCTAAGAAAAACGTACTTGCTGCATGGGATGTATTTAGCGAAATCTTCGGCATGCCTCTAAGAACTGCCACCACTAGCTCTAGAGACCAGAAGGAGATAGACCGTATTAGCGACATGATGGAGCGAATGGGAATGGCGGGATATGCTGTATTACCAACGGGCACCGACCTACAAATCGTAGAGAGTGCCAAGAGCGATGCCTACAATGTCTACGACAAACGAGTTGATAGAGCCAATAGCGAGATATCTAAACTCATCATCGGTCAGACCATGACTATCGAAGACGGCAGCAGCCTCTCGCAAAGTCAAACACACCTCAAAGTTTTCGAAAACCTCGTAGAAAGCGATGCAAAACTGCTCGCCAACACAGTAAACAATCAACTCTTCCCACGAATGATACAACATGGATTCCCACTCCAGGGATACCATTTTGCATGGGACGAGAGTGTAAACTATACGCCTGAACAGCAGATGGAGTACGAAAAGATGATATCTGATAGATACGAGGTCGATGGCAAGTATTTCGCCGACAAGTACAATATTCCTGTTGGCAATCGTATACAACAGCCATCACTCTTCGGAAGCGTATCTGAAGACAAGAAGGAAGACCCAAAAGAACTGAAGAATTTTTTCGATTAAGCCCCGAAGATTATAAGGGGCTACACTCGAGATACAAGGAGATAACGAAGGGCATGGATGTACCCGATGCCATTCTGCTCATGGGCGATAAGCAGTGGCAGGAGATTAAATCGGAACTCACAGGCAAGTTCAATAAGATGATGAAGGGTCTCTTCCGCCAGAAGGGAGCGCAGCTCGACATCAATATCCTGACAAGCGACGAGGCACAGGAATTTATCACCACCCATGCGGGTGTCCTTGACGCTGGTTTTCAGAAAGTAGAGATGAGCGACAAGATGCGCGAGCGTCTTACTCGTTCCAACTACATCTTCTCTGGCATCAAGACATTCCACGAGCTCAATGAGGCTTTTCCTTCCATGCTTGATGAGAATGGTAATAAAAAGACGTTCGAACGCTTTTTGAATGACGTTCAGAAGATCAACGATACCTACAACGCCAACTATCTGCATGCAGAATACAACTTCGTACAGGCGTCGGCAACCATGGCTGCCAAGTGGGAACAATTCCAACAGGATGGCGACCAGTACTACTTGCAGTACCGTACCGCCAAGGATGACAAGGTACGTCCAGAACATGCTGCTCTCGATGGAGTAACGCTTCCTCCAAGCGATTCCTTCTGGGATACATACTATCCACCCAATGGATGGAACTGCCGATGCAATGTTGTACAAGTACGTAAACAGAAGTATCCTATAACCGAACACAACGAAGCTATGAGCAGAGGAGAGGAAGCCATGAACGGACAAAAATACAACATCTTCCGTTTCAATTCGGGAAAGCAAGGAAAAGCCATACCTGACTACAATCCTTATACCATCAGACGGTGTAATGACTGCGATGTAGCGAAAGGAGGTAGTACAAAACTCGCATTTGAACCAGAGAATGATTTATGTGCTGCATGTAGAGTTATTCGGCAGGCACAGGATAGTCGCAGAAATAGAAGATTAAGGCGGAACGAATTTAATCAAGTGCTATCCATTGTAAATAATTGGGCGTCAAACAATTTGGAGACGGTGAATATTAACGGACAACAAGCAAAACGAACCATAATAAACACAGCCGACGGTCGTACAATATTCGTAGGAAAGATATTTTTCTCAGAAGCTGCCAATAAGGCAAAAAATGACCCAGATTTGGTGCATTTTATGAAAGTCGCAACCGAGTTTAAAAAATGGTTACCAAATGCAATAAGAACGAGTATTGAAGATGGTCGAGACCATGCCTTTCCGTTTAGCGTTTATCGGGTACGATATCAAGAGCAGACTATTGAATGTAAATGCAAAATGACAACAGGAGAAATTCTTTATACAATGAGAATTTACGAATAAAAAAAAGAAGCAAACGAACATACCCGTAGACCTGCACCCTTTCGGGCCGACATGAGAGTAGCTTCTTACATTGCTTCTTCGCTGCAAATATATAACAAACATTTTAATCTTACAAGAAAATAAGCAAAATAATTACTCTCAACAAAAAAATAGGGTTGCGCCAACCATGGTGCAACCCTATTTTTTATACAACAACCTACCACACTTTTAGGTATTTTACTTTAAAGGCATCTATATTCTCTAACAACTCCATATGGCTGTGGTTCGTATCCGTAGCAAAAGGATAACTTACTTGGTAATCCGAACACGGCTCAATCGCAGCCAAAGCCTCCCAGATAGATTCACCAAGCTCAAATGAAGCATGGTAAGCTTCATCATTCCAGTCCGTCACCAAATGCAGCTTTATGATACCGCTACCTCGCATATACTTACCATAGTCAGTGTGTTTCATCGACTCCCAGCTAATCGTACCAAACTCAACAAATACTGCAGGGCGTAACCATTCACTATCCTCATCTACAAAAGCTACATTCTCATTCCACAAGTCGATATGCTGTATCTCACCAACTTTTTCTTCTATTGCAGCCTTAATATCATTATACAATTTTTCTCTTGGGTTCATATCTTTTATTTTTTTAAATCCATACGTTCAAAATAATCAGTAAGGTTATCTTCTATGATTTCCCTTACCTCACGTTCTACCTCTGGGCTCATCCCAATAAACTGACGCTTCGGTATTTTTATCACTTTTCCTTCCTTCATCAGAGCCAGAGCCTTCCAAAACTCCGCCTCACTTCCAAGCTGGCGATTCTTTTTATTATCGCGAAGCTCGCCATTTTTCTTCCTGCCAAAACCGCCTTGAGCTTCATAATATCGTGCCCAAAAATATCGCTTCATTCTTGCCGTCACCTTTATATTACCACCATCATTATGAATCGAAGCATAAGGAAGGTCGCTATAGAACGTGACACTATTACCGTCACTCCTACTACTAACACTTTTTCTTAGCGCACCAGAATCTACTAACAGATGACCACCTGGACGAATAGGACTCCGCCTACGAGACCAAGCTTGAGTAAAAAAACTCTGACGTTCAAAGTTCTTATCAAACTCATCGCCAATGCCCACCCGAATATCCCTCAGTATTCGCATTAATACTGTCTTCATTTCTTTCTCTCTTGCCACCATAGCCGTCCTTGCTTGCGAAATCCAGGAACAGCTCCTCGTCAACGGAAATCTCGTTACGAGGATCTGCACTCGCATTCAAGATATTGTAAAACTGACGTTCCGAGATAGCGTATGCAGGATACACGTAGCGACGCCAAATCTCCCTATTTGGTACTCCTAACTTTGCATAATGGTCGTAAATACGGTTGATTTCCGTCACTCGCTTCTGATAACTCAATCCGCGCGTCTTTCTCCCTTTTACATTCCTCATAGAGGGCTGTTCCTTTCTTTCAACTTAAAACATTATAACAACTAAATATCTATATCTACAGACGGCAAAAACTTGGCTCTATGCGACTCCATACGCCTGTCTCCTTATTACGCTTCCAGAAGTAGTAATTCGTTGCATTCTTCTGTACCACATTCGACTCCTTGAAAAGCAGCATAATATCAGCATACTCTGCATCGTTGAATTTATCTTCCAACTCATAGAGCTTACTAATGCTCTTATAGTCAAGGTCGCCTGCCTGGTTGCGCTCCAACAAAGTCATCGCCAGTTGATACATAGGATCGTCTATTCCTTTCTCGCTCTGCTCCATATAGTTCTTCAGATAGCTCACCAGGCGCTCTGCCGCTAAGTCTGCACGCTCATCAAATCCCTTAACTCTATTGCAGCTAATCTGCAAACGAAAGTCGCCATCTGTAATAGTGAAGTTCTTCTGATCCTCAGTCTTCACTTGACCGTAATCTCGCATTAATTTCACAAAGGCGCCAACTTCTTGCTCCAACCACACCTTGAAGCCCTTCACGTCGGAGGTTACTCGCATAAGCGCCTCTTCTGCCTTATGCATAAACTCGCCACGCAAACCTTCATAAGCGTCACGCTTGCTGATGCGGTCATTCTTTGCCTCTGCATTCAACTGTGCCAGCAGCTCTGCTTTTTGAGCATCTGTGAGCTGACTAATGTCAACTGGGGAGTCTGCATGTGCTGGCTGTTCCTTCTTCTGATTCTTCATTTTCTGTTCCATAATCAATAATTTTTAATTTAATATGATTTGTATTTTTAGACTTCACTCTATCCGGGTCATTCAAACCGCCTTTCCTTGATATAGCTCTCAATTTTACACTTAGCTGCTGCAGCTCTTCTATACCAAGTAGTGCAAACTCTTTACCCGCAATCCGTGGATGTTGGCAAAAAGCGTTGATGCGTGCCCAATCTGTTGTGTCCACACCCAAGCGCTGCATCAAGTTTAAACATCTACTACGAAATATTCGTTGTTCGTCTCGAGCTGTGCGTAGCAATTTTTCAGTTTTACCCTCTAACTTATCACACATCTCCACATATTCCTTACGGCTCATATCTCTAAGCGAAGTCGTCCGGCCATTAGTAAACTGGCTCACCAAACCTTCCTTGAATTCTTCGCCCAACTCCTTAGTAGCAAAACTGTAGCTCTTCTTCAGGATACCGTAAAACCTAGCAAAGTTCGTCACTTCTTGTGCCATAATCTTATCTTTTATTCATTTACTAACCAACCTCATTCTATCATCATCCTTATTTGTTCACTTCGACGGCATATTTGCCGTCGCTCAGCAGTTCTCATCCATCTCCTCGTGCGCAGGCGTTTCTACGCCATCGCTCCAAACACTCTGCTTATATTCTTTATAGTGTCGACGAGCTGCAAGTAAAGCATTCGGCAATGCCTCTATCACCTCAATCTCCTTCAGCAACGGTATATCGTCTATACATAGATACAAACCGCCGTCAAACTCCCTTATTTGCAATCGATGCGTTGCTTCTCGTTTCACCTCCTTCGTGTGTTTCAACACCTGGCGTCGTAGATACTCTGCTCGAGTATTCTTCAGCCATGCACTAATCGCTTTTATTATCTTTTTCATATCGCCTATTTCAATTTTATTATACATCATGTTCATAATCGTCCGAACCGTAATAATAATCATTCTTCAGAGCTTCGGCACTCATTTCGTCGAATTTGCCTCCGAGTTCATCATAAAGCGTCGACTGCTCAGAATAGCTATACCTGCGTATCTTCTTCTCGGCATAAGCAACAATATCTTCTATCAATTCATCCATATACTTACTATATTATAAATTATTACTCGCTTGTATCAAGCCGTCTTCCCATACTCTAAAAGTCGCACCGGCTTCGCCTATAAAGCGACCTTGACATATAGCCTCGTAGCCTACAACTCTTACTTTTACACCTGCCATATATTTGAGCCTCACTGCAGGTTTACCCAAAGGTTGGCTCTTCGCCTCTTGAGAAATGAAGATAAAGCTCTTCTTCGGAAACTCCTCAACCAAAGCTTCTACTTCTCTATATTCCCAATGAGAATACTGGAAGGAGTCTACAATTATAAACCTTGGACCTTTACGTTGCTTTAGCATCTTCTTCAGGTTCTCAATGTCCGAATCCACGCAAACTCTAAACCGCCCTTGCTCTTCTTCCATATGGTACCGAGCTATACGTTCCTTAAAGCTCATGCTTACTTTCTCTTCATAAGAACAGTACAGCACCACACCATATTCACATAGCTTCTTTGTAAGCTGCATAACAAACGAGCTCTTACCACCTGCCGACGGACCAGATATAAACCAGGTGTCATACATATCGGGTTGACCGAAGCAACGTGACCATTCGCCCTCCCAGGGTATCGGCTTATAAGTCATCTTTAATATCTCGCGCGGACTATAAGCACGCTTAACCATGATCAGCCTCCTTTGAAGCTTCGGTTACGCCTTCTGCTGCAATCTTCAACTTCTCAATTTCGGTATACACGCGCCTAAGACCACCATTCGTGCGCCTTACAATATCTGATATATCAGCCTCTGCTGGAGCATTTACCTTGGCTACTATTACAGCTTGACGCATCAAGAAGGCTTCACGTTCCTTGCCATCGTCTGGGGTCACCTTCGAAAATCGACCTCCGTAGCGACTCAACATCTCTGTATAACCAACTTTCTTGCAATCTATGCTACGATTTATTTTTTCTTTAAGCCCGTCTGCACCCATCATATACCAACCACAACAATGTTCTATTGCATTCCACAAAGCCTTCAACTCCAAAAAAGCCTCATACTGCAAGTCGCCTGCCTCGTCAAGTATAATCAGTGGATTATCCAAAGTTCTAAGATAATAAACAAGGTCTTCATACACATCGCTATACGTACCTTTACTATCAGTACCAAACTCTGTCGCTATCTTGCGTATCAATCTGCGCTTAGTTTTTACCTGCGAACAGTCTATATATATCGCATTCTCATGGCAGCCTATGTAATACTTGGCCGAATAGGTCTTGCCTATATTCGGCTCGTCGCAGAGAATCATACTCAAGGAGGATAGCTGAGCAAGTTCCAACTGCTTTTGAATAAACTGGAAGGTAAAGGTCTTAGCAGCTTGCCATTGAGGCTCGTGGCGAAGATTCACACCCAAGCGTCGAGCTATACGAACCCAGTTTGCATCCGATAGGGCCTTCTCCATAGATCCCTGTTTCAACATGCTATATACCGAAGTCGACATGCCAAGCGACGTTGCATGCTTGGCGTCGGATGGGTAATTGGCGCGATTCTGACTAATCGCTGCTAAGATCTTTCTTTTTTGCTCTGTTGTTATCATATTCGTTAGTGTTATAAGTTTGTTATAAGTCTATTCTAAAATCGTTATAGCGACATTAGGCTTGATCAAAAGCCATTGCTAAGGCTAAGGCATCATCATCCATTCCAAAGTCGTACATTTCATCGTCAGCAATCTCCTTGCGAGTTGGCGTTTCTATACCATCGTCATTCTTGTGCGTTGGCATTTCTACGCCATCGCTAATATCCACATCTGGCAGCGCGTCCTGCACGCCTATCTTTGGAATCATATTATCTTCTGTATAAGACATAAATTCTCTCACCTTCTTCTGCTGATGATAGAATTTCTTCTTATCTTCATCTGTCTGTTCTGCCATCACTCGGTTGTAAGTCTCCACACGTTCTACTGTATCGATATATCTGTCTCCTTGGAATATATACACTTCCTGAGGTTTACCGTCATCGTCTGGCAAATAATAAGCCGTAACCTTATAATTATTAGGAGCTAACTTCTCCAACACGCTCGGATGGCTCAGCCACCAGTCTTCATATGCCACCCTAACAGTTGAATTACGCCTTATGGAGGTCTCAACCTTCTCACCAATATAGCGAGCCAGCGTAATAGAATCAAAAACACGCAAATTTGGATTGATATTCTCCATCAAAACATCCCATCGTGTCATATTCGGATATTTCTTCTGGTTAGGGTGTAGCGTATGGTTCCATTCCCAGTTGTCACGACGGTCATCAGCCACCAACTCTTCAAAACTGAAATACTGCTTCTCTTCCCAAGTATCATTGCCAGCATCGCTTATCTTCTTCGATTCTACTCTGTATTTCCACTTACCATAGAATCTTCCAATTCCTACATGGTTCCTGTGGATAATACGCCGTTTCTTCGCACCATTGATATTCTCTGCTTGTTTCTCTTGAGAGTTCAGGGGCGCACAAAAGCGCACATGGCTAAATACAGTTCCTTCTTGAAGTAATGTATACTTATATTCCGACATCAAGTGATTCTCTACTTCTATTCCTGCAGGAATACCCCAACCATGCTTAGCTATCAACCTGAACATATCTCTAAAGCATTCCTTCACCAGGTTCTGATCCTTATCTCTCGAGTAGCTTGCGCCTATCACACACTGGCTCACAGAGTCATAAGCATAGTAGGCTTTCACCCTCAACTTCGTATCCTTCAGTTTGCGAGTCAAGTCCACGTCGTCCATTGTAATCTGACTCAGAGAATACTCGCCCGAATGGCGATGCATATGAGGCATACTCTCATGCATAAATGCACTCCAGCTCAATTGACTCTTATCCCATATAAGTCTATTCTTCGGCTTGTTCAGAATGTTCCTAATCGTCGTCTCGCTCAAGCTCTTCGGATTACCATCCTTATCGCAAAACTCATCTGGATCAAACAGCTCTCCTGTCTGTACATCATACACATCAAGTTCGCCTGTAACAAATGCATCGTATAAATCTTTAACTTGCGAGTTAAATGGCTTGTTAGGCAAACATTGCAAACCCAACACAAGTTTCTCGGTCTTCACGTCCACCTTTCTGGTGTTCTGATTGCCAAACTTACCGCTAATAAGAACGCCATAACCACCTGCCTTATACTCATTCACCTTCTTCCTAAATCTCAATGTCGATTCGGGTAAAGTATGATGATATGTGTCCTTCAACACCTTAATCGTGCTTGCCATCATTTCCCAGTCATAGCGCTCACCCATCAATTTACGATAAGCCGAAGCTCGCTCATAAAGCTTTATACAGGTGTTCAGCACAGAAGCATTCACTACATACTCTTGAATCTTCTCTGCCGATAGATCCAAGCCTGTCTGTTGACGACTCTGAAAAAAACACATAGCATGTTGGTCTACCTCATAGTTCGAAGTAATCCAGCCTCGCAGCCTTACTTCTGGACCACCTGGAAATTCTATCTCCACAGCCTTGCGGTATTTGGTAGGCAAGCTATCTACGGCAATAAGTGCCGTGCAGCCGCTTGCGCCACCGCCTCGACGCACCACATTAATGCGGTTTCTTGCTGCCATAGCCTTATAATTCGACTGGGTCATTATCCCACTCTCATATAGCTCTGGAGCAGATATGCAAAGGGTATTGCCGTAATATTCCATTTCTTTTAAATTATTAATCAGTAAGAGGGCTTTTCAACCTTTATCACTATTCTTCACTGGTGAAATTATCCCAGTTCCTACCCATCCAGATGCCCATTGTCAGGCATACGATACCAATAATCAGATACCAAGTGATGTCCATAATCTTACGCTTTACTTCGTCCTACATTAAAATTACGCACCCAGAGTTCACGCATGCCTAACTCCTGCATGTGCTCGGCAGCCTGGTTATCCCACACCGAAGCAACATGCTGCAAGGTTGACATCTCGCTAACCAAAACGTTATCCACAGATACCATTTTCTTACCTCTGTAGTAGACGGTGGCACCACCAGTCTTCTTGTCGAACATCAGCGCTGCTCCGTTGGCGAAATATTGCCTGAAGCTTCCCTCGTGGTCGAAAAGCAAGGTGTCATCCTTCTCGGCTACCACGATCTCTACACCACCGTTAATCTTGGCGTATTGACGAATGCGCTTTGCCTTGTCGCTCATACCTCGCTTTGGGTCGTAGGTGAGAGCAAGCCAGATGGCTTGGTCCGACACCTTGAAGGTCTTGCGGATTCCTTCGCGTACCTTCGTGCTTACGTCTATTGCTCTTTTCATATTCTAACAATATTATAACATTACTTTATTCTTCATTTGTGGAGGCAAGCGGAATCGAACCGCCATTCTTCTCGAGCATTGCTATGCAGTTATCGTGTAGAGAGCTTATCCGAGGCTTTGAATTCCTTTCGCTCATCACTCCTGCCAACAGCATTCCAGCTACCTCCAAATTGCCGGGAGCGTTGCCCGGCTCGCTGTGTTATCCATCAATCTTCTACCTTGACAAATCTAATACCCAATCACCCTTTTTAACTTAACAATCCTACCTAATACCTAATAATTTTATCTGCCTAAACATTCTTATTTTTTCATTTCAGCGGCATATTTGCCGCATCTCCACTAATTCATCCTCCTTATCGATGAGATTCACACCCTATATCTTCTCTACATTATACCCCTTGTTTCGAAGGTAAGTCGCTATATACTCATCGTCGCCCACATCCGTAAGCACGTCGAAGAGATATCCCTTCACATAGTCAGCAACTGCTCTTGACGAAGCAAGCTCGATGTTTTTGGAGATAAACTCCACTTTCTTTGTCCTACCAAGGCCATTAAAGGCTAATTCTACATTTTCCATCGTTATTGTTTTTTAAGTTCATAAATTTGCCCAACTCACGCTTTTTAAGTATATTTGGCGCGGTGTTTATCTTAAACATGTGCAAAGATAAGGAATAATTTTCAACCTCCCAAATAAAATAGGGATAATTTTCACTTTATGAATAACATTTTATCTAAAATACAGCAAATCGCCTCCAACGAGGGGATAACTATCGGAGCTTTCGAACGATCAATTGGCGCGAGCAAAGGTGTTTTATCTCGTGCTATTGCTAATGGTACTGATATTCAAGCAAAATGGCTTGAAAAAATAGTTGAAAATTATCCCTTATACTCTGCAGAATGGCTCCTAACAGGAGAAGGAGAGATGCTCAAAGCGAGCATTTCAAGTACCAACGACACGTCTTGTGACGAGAAAAAGGAAATAGGAGTAGAGAAAAATGAAGAAATTCAGAGACAGTCAGAGAAAAACTGCGATTATTCTTCCCGAATTCATAAATTACCTGAAGGATGCACTGAAGGAATACCACTCATACCTGCCAGCGCAATGGCAGGGGCATTCACATCCGATATATCCGTGATGGAGTACGAATGTGAGCACTATATCATACCCGACTTCAAAGGTGCCGACTTCCTTATCAGAGTCAAAGGCGACTCTATGCAGCCTACATACTATTCCGGCGATCTCGTTGCATGCCAAAAGATATCAATGAACGATATCTTCTTCCAATGGAATAAAACCTATGTCCTCGACACAGATCAGGGACCACTCATCAAACGAGTCTTGCCAAGCCAAAACAATAATAGTATCCTTATTGTTTCCGACAACGAGAATTACCCTCCATTCGAACTCGACAAGTCGCAGCTCCATGCTATTGCACTCGTCAGAGGTATCATTCGTCTGGAGTAGCCTCCTTGTGCGTTGGCGTTTCTACGCCATCGCTAATATCCCCCTCAAAAGTACCCCCAAGTGTTCCCC
>ERZ1026852.341-NODE-341-length-30570-cov-30.719810_pt1 | contig 30570 bp, 28 predicted proteins | sample MGYA00380156_ERZ1026852 | MGnify/ENA primary metagenome ERZ1026852 (study PRJEB33269, sample SAMEA4719792) | human gut metagenome | biome: human-associated habitat; feature: organic feature; material: feces | place: Cameroon | collected 2013-10 ...
AGACTTTGCTTTGGATATTCTTGCCGTGTTTCCTTTATACGGTCATTTCGATTGTTTATTTTGTTGCATCATACATAGACAAGTAAGCTGAGGATGGGGTGATGTTGAGTCACCTCATCCCTTTTAGGCTTTCAATTCTTATCATCGTCAAACGGTAAAGAAGAATTGAATTTATCAAAATCAGAGCTGAATAATTTGTCTTGTATCACACGGTACTTTTCAAACTCTGACTCAGCAAATTCCTTTGCATATTCGGCAGATACCTTTCCTGCATTAGGGAGGATGGCGTCTCCACCAGCTTCCAGAATGATGTCTATTCGCTTTGCCCAGTCTTCCATTGTCATTGGGATGTGGCGTTTTGCCATACGTTCTGCCATATCGAGTACGGCATTGACGAGCCTTCCCATGTCTTCAAGTTCCACTTGTTTCAAGTAGTTCTTGGCAATGTTCACATCGGGCTTCACTATCTTGCCGTTGGGAGCGTTCTCCCATGTGGTCAGTCCCATGTGCTCCTTCTCAGCGTTGGCACGTTCCACAATGAGTTCTGCTGCCGTATGTCCGTGTACGGCATAATGCATCTTGTTCTGCACCTTTTTAAAAAACAATCGTGTGGTTGGTGCATCCCTGTTGTAGTCAACAGCTGTAGCGTATATGTCCGTGAGTTTCTGATAGAACCTGCGTTCGCTCAGGCGTATCTCACGTATCTCTGCCAGCAAGTGCTCAAAATAGTCCTCGCCGATAAACGAACCGTTCTCCATTCGCTTCTTGTCTATGATATAGCCACGAAGGGAGAACTGTCGGATGACATAGGTACACCATTGCCGGAACTGTGTGGCACGGATGGAGTTGACACGATAGCCCACGGAAATGATGGCATCGAGGTTGTAGAACAACGTGTTGCGTCGCACCTCTCTTATACCTTCCTGTTGAACTACCGAGATTTTCTCGGCAGTTGCTTCCTTGTCCAGTTCCTTTGTGTCGTATATATTTTTCAGATGCAATCCGATATTGTCTGCTGAACAGTCAAAGAGTATAGCCATTGCTTTCTGCGTAGCCCATACCGTTTCATCCTTGTATAGTACTTGAACACCTTGTTCTTTTCCTTCTGCGACAAAGGTAAGGAATTCAGCCGTGCTGTTTCGTATTTCAAATTTCTTAGCCATAATTTATTCTTTCATTGCTATATTTTGTATTTAAATCAGTAACTTAATACTTTATTTACTACAAATGACCCTACAATCAATATTTGCTTGTTCGTGTAAAATTTGTACTGTGCTACCTAATAAGATTTTCATTTCATGGCTGCTATTTGATAAACTCATTCCTGGTTGAACAATGACAACATGAAAAAGCAATTTTTTCTTGTTTGAGGCTTCTTCACGTAGTTTTATTATGTCCTTAACTGTCCCTTTGAGCAATCTACTGCTTTTGCCCTGATTTTCCTTGTATTCATTTCTCTTTAATATATGGTCAAAAATTTTAGAACCTCCATAGTATTTCCAACGTACAGATTTCTGAGCTTGTCCACAAACCTCATATAAATTCTTAATACTATTTGATACTTTTCCTTTTATAGCATACTTTAGATGATAGAGTGTATTATCTATGGAGTGTTCAGAGTTTTTAATGCCAACCAAATCGGCAATTTCTCCACTACCATCATCATCTATAATGTATTCATATTCTGGCTTGATTTTTTGTGACACATAATATTGGATAGAATCAGTTTCGTATGGTGCAGAATGTTGTGACTCTTTTGATAAGTCAACACCTTTCCAGTCCCAAAATGTCATCAATTCGTTCGGGATTTCATCAGCTTTTCGTTTTGGCGCACAGTAGTTTAGCCCATAAGAGATACTATCATCGTGATAAAATACTGTCATCGGAAATTCTTCCAAAAAATCCTCTAAGGATTCTTCGCTATTACCCCTAAGGATTATAACACCATCACCATTAATTTGGGTGTAAATCATTTTGCTATTTTCTATTGTCATCCTATATTTGCAAGAATAGTCTTCATAGCTAATTCCAAAGACAATATTCTGTCCAACTAAAGTTTCTTCCTCGATGCTTAAATCTATTTCGTCAAATGAAACAATAGCATCTGACACTTTAAGTTGTAGACAATAATGTTCATATACGTTAGGATTCCAATCTATAGCAATTGGTGTTACACTTTTGAAAGAGGCCATTGTTTCAAATTGAAGTGTATTTTGCAAAACAACATTAGGATTAATACTTTCATCGGAAATAATACGACCAACCTCTCTGCACCATTTTTGAAAATGTTGCAAATCTGCTCTTTCTCTTGACCATACTTTTCCTCCAAACGAACATCCAATGCTTGTGAGATTTCCATTTTTAAAACCTACACCAAACAAATTATTTTTTTGCAGTTTACCTTGCGTTAGTTGGTCTATACCATCTTGAACACTACTTCCATAATAAGACTGAAAAGAGATATCTTTCCCTTTTGGCAATCTTGCACCAACATTGAACAAGCGGAGTCTATATACATTTGAAAAGACCCTGAACATCTTGTCGCCTTGATATTTCTTAGGGTTATTGAACAAATGTTTCAAATAACTCTCGCCTTTCATTTTTATGGAAGAATTTAAATATATCCTTTTATGCAAGGCATCAAAATACACGACTATAATATCCCAATTCAAATTATTCACTGTATGTGTGTCACCCCATAAGACATTAGATGCCTTGCCCACAACTACAACTAAAGTGTCATTTGATTGAGTATGTAATACGTAATCATATTGGTTAGGGTTGTTAAGCAGCATTTTCCAGTTACTAAAGGACGTTATTGTAGAGTCCGTAGTATATATTTCTGCACTCAACGCTGGACGAATATCTTCTAACGAGATTTCGTCTTTCAAGTCGCCATGAAAATCATTTAGAAACGTAGATAAAGTTTGTTGTTGCGTAGCGGCTGCTTCATTTATACGAGGTAAAATGAAGTTCCAATCTGCGTCTGTTCGATATAGTGCATTTATTTCCTCACGTATAGGAGGATAGGCTATATTTGTTATAAAACTTGCGTACCCTAAATTTGCGTCATTAGTCCTTGTAAAACGGCCAATAAACTGCAGAGTGACTGCTAAACTCTGTTTCTCATCATGAATAGCTGCAATCTTAAGTTGAGGTAAATCATACCCTTCACCAAGCATATTAACACATATAACAATTCGATGTTTTTTCTCTTTTATTGCTTTTAATATTGCAGATTCATTTCTTATTCCACTATATATAACGACTGGGGAGAACTCCTTATATTTTTCGTAAACATGAAACACTTCTTCTGCTCGAGTTTTATTCTTGCATCGAGCCATTATAATGTGGTCATATCCATTGGAAATGTCAGATTTTAAAATTTCGATAGCCTGCGCTGCAATAGCCTTATCTGCTTCCTCTATTGAGTATTTTGCAATCTGATAATTATTTATTTTTTGATAGTATCCTTGTTCTTGTGCTTTTTTTAATGAAAAATTGAACACAACGCTTCCTGTCAATTTCTTACCATCATTTCTGAATGGGGTTGCAGTGAACATTACAACTTTCTTTGGAGGAAAGACATTGATAAAAACATTCCACGTTTTTGCTTTTGAATGGTGTGCTTCATCAACAAAAAGGAATGAAATTTTTTCTCTTAGATAACATCTAATTTTGACTGATATCTTCTCTGCGGAAGCCATAGTCGTTACTATGACATTAGATTCGTCAACAATTCGTTTCCACTCCTCGTCATTTAAGGTCGTTTTTACCAAAGAAACTTTTGGCAACTGTATATCTTGAGGGACAACATTTAACTTACGTAATAAACCTAACGTTTTAAATTTACAATAAGTTTGACTACGAAGTGCATCCGAAGGAACTATAACAAATACTTTTTTACAGGCATTAGCAATGAGAAAGCTCAACATGGTTTCAGTCTTGCCTGTACCAGTAGGCATTACTACAATTGCACTATCCTCCCCATCTTCAACATGAGCCATCAGTGCATGGAGGGCACCGATTTGTGGAGAACGCAAACCTGGATGTTCATCAGTCTCTTTCACGAAACAAAATTTGTTGTTCCATGATTCTGCAATTTGATTTGGTGTTAACTGCTGGGACATATGTTATTATTTTGTCTATTTTATAATTCTTTGTTACAATACTCCTTAAACTCTTTCCTTGTCATAGCAATACCTTTGGACGCGTTACTGTCAAGTCCGTAGACAAAAGGAGTGGACAGCAAAGTGTATTTGCCTAATTTCAAGCAAATGCGGATTGGCTTGTCATAACCTTTATAGTTCTTGGCTTGCCCTTTTGCCTCCGCCTTTTCTTTCACCAGTACTTCACTCATATCTATTGCTTCCACCGAGAGCACCTGATAATATCCTTTTACCAAGTGGTTATCCACAGGCGCAAAGTATTTTATCTTTTGGAAATCAACCCCAGATAGAATGGATTTATAGCCAGAGAAGAAGATTTTGCTTTGGCCATTCAGCACCAGTTCCTTGGCGGCATTCACATGGCTATCTACTGATGCAATGTAGAATGTACCTTTATTAACTGGCTCGTCCGAGTATTCCAATCCTTTTTGAGGTATGCTTTCTTCGAGCAACCGCTCTCGTCCGTTTCCATCTTCAAGCCAGTGGCGAATCTGTCTGCGTAAGGCTTGCTCCGAACTGTTGGCATCTATGATAATGGTTCCGTCATTGGCGTGCTTTTCTTGGTCGGGACGCAAGGGAAAAGCACCGATGCCAATCAAGCGGTTCGACTGCTGATAGTAGTAGTCACCATTCTCTTCGTCAAGAGCGTCTAATGGTATGCGACCAGGGAACAACACATAACCTGCTATGATTTCTTTCTTCAAGTGCTCATGGTCACGTCCTTCTTCCGTATAGTATATGGCATCACGATAACGGTGCATTTGGTCAATAGCATCAGCAGGCGGAACATCATAACGGCTGTCGTATCTGTTGCCGCTCTCGCCCGTGTCGGCTATGCGGTATTTGGCATCAAACAGGTAAGTAAACTTCATATTTTCTTCTGCCTGTTTACTCAACCGTAGCACTATGTCGGGACGCTGCACTGTTGTCATTGTATTTGTTCCGCTTATGGCTGAATATGATTTGCCTTTATGCACCTCTGCATTGTAGCATACACTTGCCAATTCGATGCCAGATTGGTTGATGAAACTCACCGAACCACCATATACAAGTTGTGGAATAAAGTCGTTGGTAATGTCCCGTCCGTTCACCTTTGGTTTGGCATTCTTACACAACTCTTTCATTACATCCTGCACAATGTTTTTAACCTTGATGAAGCACCATATTTCATAGAGGTCGCAGATGTCTTTCACCTCCAGTTTCCTCATACCGTCCTCCAACTCATAGCCTTGTTGCAGTTCCACCCATTTTTCCATGATGGTCTTATAGCCTTGTGCCTGTTTCATCACAAGATTGTCTTGCGTGAACCCCTTGAACTGTCCTACGCCACGGAAAAACGCATTATTGGAAAGTTGCATCAACTCATTCTCCATATCTTCAAGCGAAGTGTCTATGCGCTTTGGATCGTCAAGGTGCATAGCGGTCATGATGTGCTCTTTCACCACGGCAAAGCGGCGTATCATTTCTCGAATGGCGTATTTCAAGAAACGGTTCTCTATGGTATCGTGACTCAATGTCAACTCTTCTGTGCGGTATAGGTGGGCAGGATTGTCTTTGTGTGTTTGGTATTCATTTTCAAGTTCTCTTGGAATGAATGCCATGCGTTCAGCTCTTTCATACTTGGCAATGGAGCGCAACCGCCGTTTGGGGCGGTCTATGATTTGGCGTGCCGCTGCCATGATTTCGGCATAGCACGACTTGAAAATCTGCCACCATATCAACGGATTGTTCTCACCTGTACCTTGGCGCATACTGAGATAGGTGTCCTTCAAGAACGATGTGCTCAGCATAGCATATTCATGCTCAATGTCAGAGATGATTGTCTTCAGGTCGGAGCGGTAATCCAACTTATAGCTCAACACCTCGGTCCTGAACTTCAGTTCCTTGGTCTGTTTTTCTCCTTTCACCTTGTAGGTGATACAGAAGTCAGTCATGCCCACTTGGTTGTGGAAGTTCAGCGAGCCGTATAGCTCATCGCCTGTACTGATGATGGTGCTTTTGTCCTTGCCGTCTGTGCGCAAATGGTCGTTGATGGCAAGTGACAAATCTTCCAACGTCTTTCCCTTGCCAAGCACGATAAGCGGATATTCTGTATTCTCAAAGAACACGGCTTCATGGCGGATGTCATTTCCTCCTTGTGTGTTTCCGTCAAAAGAAAATTCGACATGCTGTGTTTCCGATGTGTAGCGACACAACAACTTTGCGGCACTATCTTGACAGTCAGTGTCGATACATAGGTTGCGGATGGTCTCTGTTATTCTCCGCTCATGATTGGGACATGAGAACCTTACCAACAAGTCCTCATTTGCAACTTCAAAGTTGAATACACTTGCCATGTGCGTTGTGCAATTTAACGGTTAGTTCCAATAGGAAACGAAATGGTCGCGTTTGAGTTGGCTGAGCATACTGTCTATCTTTTTGACAGACAGCAAATCTTTCTTGCTCAGGCCTGTCGAAACTATTTCATCGCCAATTTCTGTTGCAGCTTCTTCTGCAACATTGATATCGGCATTATCAGCCTCGCCCAACTGTCCCGTGATGATGTTCCTTAATGCCGTGAGTATGTTCAAGTCGCCATATCGCTTGGCGGCATCTACATTTACACCAGCATTGGCTATGCGCTCCTTGTCTGCTTCCGAATCGGTGATTTTCAATTTCGTTTCATCGCCCTCTATGCGTGATAGAATTTTCATCAGCGTAAAGTTGTCAAGCGCAGCTATGCGGTCGGTTTGTCCAAACTCATGCGATGCCTGTAAATATATCAACGCTTCGTTGGCAGCACGATAACCAAGTTTGAATGGTGTGCCTTCAAATAGGGCATTGACGCGTTTCAGATAGTCTATGGCAAACTGGGCACCATCGCCAAGTTCTTCAACGATTTTCCTTGCTTCTATGTGTCGGTCTACAAGCAATGTGTTCAAGTCGGCATCACCATTTTCTTCAAATGCTTTTACAATGGATTTAAGTTCATCATCCGTAGTATCGGTCAGGAAACTGTCATAGTCTACCTCGTTCATCTCCACCGACATAGCTCTGTCGAGCACCTTGCGTGAGAAAGAGAATGTTGTCTCGTCCATATTCACTGTGCCTATGACAATTAGGTTCTTTGGCAGGGTCAGTCCTCTTGTGCGTAAATGCGTGATAACCTTTACAATCTCCGATTCTGTATCGCAGGCCTTGAAGCTCGGGAATAGTGTGTTTACCATCGTGTTCGCCACATCTTCTCCAAAAGAGTTGAATGGCTTGATGATGGGGTCGGTCATGTATTCTCCGCCCTCAAAGCTACGGCTCTCAATAGCACTCAGAAATTCTGCAAAGTATTCCTCCACTGGTGCAAGGTTCATTTCGTCGAGACACAAGAAAAACGGTACTTCGGGATGCTGCCATGCCTTTACTATAAACTCTATGAATGGCGTGAATACATAGTGCGGACTCGGAATGTTCGACAAATAGCCGATTACATCCATTGAGTTGTGCCAGTTTGGCTTTACTTGTATAAGTTCAAAGTTGGCTGGCGAGTGAAGCGTCCAACGGTCATTCTTCCAATAGTTGCCCTTATACCCTTCTGCTCTTTGCAATTCCTCTGTAACTGTCGCTTGTGCCAACTTGCGCACAATGCGGCTCTTGCCAGTACCACTGATACCAGCAAGAAGCATGAAAGGTTTGGTACGGAGGGCGGTGAGATAGTCAGCCACTCTATTTCGCAAATATTTTATTGATAATGATTTTGATTTAATACTTGCATTATCTGTTGTGGGTAATCGCCTTGACACTAAATCTAATGATATAGACATCATAGATTTACGCTTTTTTAGGTCACTTTCTTCACCATTTATGGCAATAAATGTATTTTTATTTTTTCGAACATCAGGTAACAATTCCTCGTCAATGTATGAGTTTAGAACTCGCATTGGACCAACAATCTCACCATCTTTAAAAAGAACTTGGTTGCCATCCTCCAGTTCTTTGTAAATATTCTCAATATTAAAAACAATTTCAGTGCCGTCGGATTTTTTTATTTTGTAGCAACAGTCTATGATAAATGTAGACAAGATGTTCTTTAACCCTATCTCTATGCGAGATTCAGCATTGTTTCCTTTGAGCCAAGAGCTTAGCCAACGATTTATTTCGTCTTTGGAATATGCAGCAATGTATGCGTCAAGAACTAACATTTTATCAGAAAATGATATTCTTTTTGCATATCGTTCTTTTCCAGTACGCTCTTGTCTCGAACCTTGTACAAAGGATATCTTTCCTAAGTGTAGAAATAATTCTATACCTACTTGCAATGCCTCTATTTGAGATTTGAACAACGGAGAATCATTGATATAGTCACAAATGTTATCAATATTTGCATACTTTTTTCTGAGAGAATCGCTAAATGTAGAAGCCAAACGAATAGCAGTGGTTCCATTATTGGTATATTCTTCAGAATAAGCTACATCTGTAGGAATATCTACAACAGTATAAATCGCATACAAAGATGCTATTATTTGTCTAAACGAATTGAGAGAAGATTTTATACCTAATCTCAAGTTCGGATTCTCACGTGGAATCAAAGATGAAGGAAAAACTTCTGCCATATCTTATTTTTTTTCGTTTTTTAAAATTTCCTTTGCAATAGCTCGAGCCAAAAAAGGTGGAACAGCATTACCTACCTCTTTCATTTGAGACCCTTTGCTCCCATAAAAAATATAATTATCTGGAAAAGATTGTATTCTTGCAGCTTCACGAACAGTTATACATCTATTAAGTATCGGGTGGGTAAACCGTCCCGAAGATGGCGTGTCAAATCGTGTGGTTATTGTAATAGATACCCCGTCTTCTATCATTCTGCACCATGTACCACTATAGATGGACTTTGTTAAAAGTTCTGTTGGCAAGACCTCTTTTCCTGCTCCTTTGGGAATCATTCTTAGTTTTTCTATAGCTTTAGACGAATGCTTTGTTGCTACATGATTGTAAAGAATATTGCAATTTCCTCTCAATTCCTTTTGGTAGGAAGAAAAAGGTGTTGTTGTATATGCAGATTGCTCCGTTCCTTCTCCTGATTCAATAAAAGGCAAATCGTATATTGCTTCTTTTATAGTCGTGTGTGTGCCATCAGGTTTGGGTAAGGAAAGTGTTAACGTGTCGCCTAATTGTCCCATGAATACGGCTCGTCTTCGTTCTTGCGGAACACCAAAATCTGCAGCACATAAAACTCCATATGTTACTTTGTATCCCAATTTTTCAAATGCTGTTACTATTTGTTTTTTGAAGTAGCCATTTGAAGTTGTTATTATATTGGGTACATTTTCAAGCACGAAATATTTAGGCTTGAATTCTGCAACAAACCTTACATATTGTTGAAATAAAAAGTTGCGAGGGTCATCAAGATTTAATCTTTTCCCCTTTTGTGAAAAGCCTTGGCAAGGAGGTCCTCCTATAATAACATCAATTTTTGGATGTTTTGCATGCAAAGACTTAACATCGATGTCGCAAATATTTTCAGCTAAGACCTCTGTACCAATATGGTTGCGTTGATATGCACTTGCTATCTCCTTGTCAAATTCGACAGCAAAAGCAATATCGAAACCTCCTGCCATAAGAAAGCCTTCTGACATTCCTCCAACACCTGCGAATAAATCACCAACTATCATTGTCGCTCTAAAATTCTTCTTTTTGCTAATTCAAAATACTCATTATTTAACTCAATACCAATAAAGCGTCTCTTTAGCTGTTTGCATGAAACACCAGTAGAACCACTACCCATAAAAGGATCTAAAACCACATCATTTTCATTTGAAAGTATTTCTATGAAATGATTAAGTAACCCTATGGGCTTTTGTGTGGGATGTTTACCATATTTACGCTCTTTTGCACCTATAGTGGCAGTTTCCACAAAGTCATGAATAGCCTTGCCATGATTATTGAAAGTGCCAGTTGTTCCATCATTTACAAGATATATCCATGTTTCGGTAGAATTTATAAAATGTAAATTCATATTACGTGGTATTGGATTTGTTTTATGCCAAACCCCAACCGTTTTGTAATAGAATTTATGTTTCTCTGCCAATCCTATGATAGTCTCAACTTTAATAATGGACATGAACATTATAAGATTTCCTTTCTCCTTTAAAACTCTATGGCATTCTGAAAATAGTTTATCCATTTCCTTTGTCCAATCTTCAAAATTAAGGTCATCCCATCCCGATGCTGCAAAATGTCCATTACGTAGCTTATCCATATTTGTGCCTCTTTTTTTCATAAACAAGCCCAAGTTATACGGAGGGTCTGTTATTATGAAATCGACACTATCATCGGCAAGCTCTTTTAAACAACTGATAGCGTTTCCAAGCGCCACTTTGTTCTGTTTGTCAAGAGCTATATATTGAGATTTTATTTTTCTTACCATTTAGAATGTATGCTACAATATATTTTCATTCGAAAAGAATTACTTATACATTAGTTCTGTACACTATTTTCCTCACTAAACGCCTTTATCTCGTCAGCAAGAACTTTTTGCAATTTCTCTTTCGGGACTATCAGCTGATAATCCGCCACTCCGATAGGTTTTCCCATATCTTCAAGCGCAAGTTCAACCTCTACACGGTCTTTCTCCGCACAAAGTATAATCCCAATGGAACGGTTCTCGTCAGCACCACGTTCAAGACGGTCGAGCAGAGACAGATAATAGTTCATCTTTCCTGCATACTCTGGTTTGAAAGCACCGATCTTTAGGTCAACGGCAACAAGACAACGTAACCCACGATGAAAAAATAGCATATCCACCTTGCTTTCCTTGCCATTATATTCCAACACATGCTGATTGCCTATGAACGTAAAGCCATTGCCGAGTTCCATAAGGAAACGTGTGATGGCTTTTACAAGACGGTCTTCAAGTTCAAGTTCCAAGATAGGACTTGTTACACCCAAGAAACCGAGATTGTAGCTACTATTGAAGACTTCGTTGGCGTACAGTGCTTGTTCGGCAGGAAGAGTGCGGTCGAAATTATTATCAACTCGTGCCAATGCCTGTGTCTCATACATTTTGAGTTTAATGGCATTGAGCAACAAGTCGCGATTCCAACCTTTAGAACGTGTCTCCTTTGCGTAGAAAAGCATTGCTGCATCTTCATCACCAACTCTCTGAAGAAGTCGCAATATATGACCCCAAGGCAAAAGTGCGACAGCTTGTCGCACTTTTATATCTGAGTGGCAAAAGCGTTCGTAGAACTTCTTCATATCCCACAGATTTCGTGGTGAAACGCCCATCTTCGGATAGCGCTCTTTTAAATCCGTTGACAACCGTCTGACCACACGGTCGCCATATCCGCTTTCAATCTTGCGTTCATGAAGCATTTGACCAATTTCCCAATAGGCGGTAGATACATAACCATTGACATGTTGGGCTATTTCTGTCCGTGCATGTTCAATCACTGCGACAGCGTGTCGCAGTATTTCGGCATAATCGCCACTCCATATTGAGGGTCTGTTGTCTTTATTATCTGTTGCCATTTTATCAGTCTACATTATCTTCTCTGAGAAGGTCTGCAACTTCTACTTCAAGCAGTTTGGCTATCTTCATAAGATTACCCAAATCTGGCTGACAAGTATTGGTACACCATTTTGATATGGTAGTCTTGTCCTTTCCCAATTGTTCACCAAGCCATTTGTTCGTTTTCTTCTTTTCAGCAAGAACAACTTTTAGCCTGTTTAATTCTTTATTTGCCATATTAAGATGCGAATTTAACTGCAAAGGTAAATATAATACATCACAATCTCGCATAAAGGTAGTGGTTTTTACGTTTATTTAGCAACTTGATGAAAATTACTCACTATAAGTTGAGCCTACTTTTCACTCGTTGCACCGTACTAATGCCCTTACCAAATAGCTTTGCTACATCCCGAATGGAATACCCCTTGCGGAGCAAACTTATTACTTCCCTATATTCGTCTTTCGTCTGTTCTGTCGTTTTTACAGAGCCTACCTTGCGCCCGAGTTTTCCACCTTTCTCTATATACCGTTTCCGTCCTGACTGTAATCGGAATGAGATATTATCACGTTCCAATTGCGCACAGGTCGAAAGCGTGGCTATCATTATCGGGGCAAAGAGGGACGGATGTCCTTCTTCGTCCAATAATGTAAGCTGTTCCTTTTGTATGTAGAGGTTGATACCACAGTCAATGAGTTGCTGACAAAGGGCAATGTGAACATGGTTTACCATAATCTGAATGCAGACAAGATACGCAAGCGCATATCACATTACTTTGGCTTGTAACCAATCGTCTTAGAATCTTGGATAACGTCTTTGACACTGTTGCAAAATGCCTGTTGCCATCATTCAAGGGTATAGAACGAAGTAAGCTCCATCATGCCTGTCTCTCCAAGAAGAATTGCTCATTCTACTAATCGCCCAACATCATACACTTTGGGGTAATATCGGTGTAATCGAAAGTTAAATACGTTAAATTATTACCTTTTCGTATCTAAACAGAATCCACACAGTCACTTTTCTACCGTTTAGAGTGTATAATACTGATAATCAACTAACAATGGATTCGCTGATTGTAGCGGCTTAACATCCATCGAGATTCCTTCATTTGTCAGTTCGTTGGGTAGGATGTGCTTCGAAGACTGTAGCAGCTTAACATCAATCAAAATTTCTTCATCTGTTACTTCGTTGGGGGAATATTGTTTCTCTGGCTGTAGCAGCTTAACATCAATCATAATTCCTTCATCTGTTACTTCGTTGGGGGAAAATTGCTTCATGTGCAGTTTCAACCTTAAGAGCATATATTTTAAAGGAATGGACCCCAAGTATTTAAGTGAAGCTTTTATCCCTACGACATGCAGAATTTATGTACTTGACGAATACCTTGTAGATTATAAGTATGCTTTGGGAACAGATTATATGTATATTTATACTTGGAATCCTAAAGAATAAAACGATGATTTTATCTATTTATTAATTTATAGAACTATAGCTGTACGCTAAAACTTTTTTGAACATACAATAACAACGGCAGAATTCCTTGACTTGGAAGTCAGGAAAAAGTAATACATGATACTTGCCCAAGTAATACGTATTACTTTGCAAAGTATCACGTATTACTTTGCAAAGTATCATAGGATACTTTTTTTGATGGGGAATTTAACAAAAAAACAAAGGAAAGTATTAGAGCGGTAAGCGGGACTCGAACCCGTGACCCTCGGCTTGGGAAGCCGATGCTCTACCAACTGAGCTACTACCGCATTTTGTAACAATGGAAAGAGGAGCCGATACCGGGACTCGAACCCGGGACCCACGCATTACGAATGCGTTGCTCTACCAACTGAGCCATATCGGCAAAAACTTTACTACCTCTTTTGCAATAGCGTATGCAAAGATAAATGATTTTATTTAAACAACCAAATATTATAGGGTATTTTTACCCATTCCACTACCCTATTATCTTAGGATACCTACAATCTTTAGCATACTATAATCATAATCTGTGTCAGCCAATAATCTTTGTCATTAATACTGCATCAACAAATTTAGATGATATGCAGAGCCAATCTTTAAGTACAGAAGATTCTTTGAAACCAAGTTTATTAAACAAAGAAACAGACTTATCGTTTGAGCACGGAATAACGGAATAGAGCTGATGGATGTTCAGAATGTTTGTTGCATAATCTATTAACTGGGTAAGAGTAGCTGTGCCATAACCATGATTGCGATACTTATCAATGATTACGATGCCTACTTCGGCTCTGAGGTTGCGAGGATCGAAATTCACAAGGTCGGCAATACCAACCACTTTCCCACCCTCATTCTCGACGATAAGTCGCAACTGCTTGTCTGTATAGATGTCCGATGCTGTATTGGCAATATAATCATGGAGCACATAGCGAGAATAAGGAACATTCGAAGCTCCAACATTCCACAGTTGCACATCGTTTTCTATAAGATATAGCAATTCGAGGTCTTCAGGTTCTATTGCTCTCAACCTTACGTTTTCCATACGTTTTATTTCAGCACTTCTTGGGTTGTTATAAACAAATTCTCTTTAGGATGATAGAACGACATCTGAACATTAGCCTTTGGCGAAGATGCAAAGATGCGTAACACATCATCATAGGTATACGAAGCAAGATCGTAAACGATGAAGTTGTCTACTCCATTCACGAGTTTCAGCTCAGGCACGCCAAGATGACCATTAGGCACAGTATTGGCTGTGGCTTCAAAATACTCAGCCTGCAAACCTTTTGTTTCTGCCAAATTGCGACAAGCCTTAAGCGACGACTCGCTACCAAGGAAGAAATATCGCGAAGTGTCATGATAACGAGTATCAACAAATCCGAGCATCTTTCTGGCATTATCAAATTGCATACCCACGAGCGTTAATGCAGCCTTGAGATAGATGGCAAACTTTATCGGCAAGCTAAATATCAACGACAGATGTCCATAATGTTTACGGAAGAAGATGAGCATAGCCTCATAGAACACATGCACATATCTGAACGACGATTTCTGAGTACTCTCGCCTTTATAATGAAGCATAGTGGCAGGAATATACCAGTTCTCGTAACCACCCTTGAGCAGACGATAGCTAAGGTCGATATCTTCGCCATACATAAAGAAATCTTCGTCAAGTAATCCAACCTTGTCAAGAGCCTCTTTGCGCAACATGCAATATGCGCCACTAATAACCTCTATAGAAGCCGGTTTATCCCAAGGCAAACATCCAAGATAATAACGTCCAAAAGATTTATGCTTAGGAAAACGCTTACACAATCCTATCATCTTATAGAAAGATGTTAGCGGTGTTGGCAAACCACGTCGCGACTCCATAGCCTTAGTGCCATCGACATTAAGCATACACACTCCCAAGCCTCCACATTTAGGATTGGCATCCATAAAATCTACCGAACGCTGCAACACATCGGAAGTAAGAATGGTATCAGGATTCAATAGCAACGCATACTGGCTTTTTATGGAACGCAGAGCAAGATTGTTGCCACGTGCGAAACCAAGATTATGGTTTGAAGCAATAACCTTTACTTCCGGGTATTTGCTCTTTATGTATTCTACTGAGCCATCGCGCGAATGATTGTCAACAACAATAACTTCAACATCTTTCAGCGAAGAGTTGAAGACCGAATCCAAACATTGCGAGATGTAATGTTTGACATTGTAGTTTACAATTACTATCGAGAGTTTTGCCATTTAATAATTATGGATGTTTATAATATCTTAGAGAGTATAGGCAATGAAAAGCCTACATATGGAATCACTATTCTGCTACATCACCTACGCAACGCTCCATGGATGGGAATACGAAGAATATAGAAAGAAACAATATTATCGCCATATAGCCAAACGATGGAAGCATAAACATATAATATAATAAGGTGTTGGCAACCATAGGGACAACGAGCAACGACAATCGCAAAATGCCAAAGCGAAGCAAAGAATGCTCTTTGCCAGAGATGAGCTTTTGCTTGATAGTCTTAGCTCTAAACATCCACAAAGCCAAAGGCACCACGCAGATAGTGATAAGCTCTGCAGCCATGAGAGTATAAAACTCAGCTGTCATATTGCCACCACATGAGCCTGGTGCAAGAATGTCTGTTTCAAATAATATTATCATCAACAACGACAATCCTATAGCAGAACATACTATAGCTTGAAGTTTACGAGCACATTTTTTCATTGTTCATAAGGGGTGCGTTTTAATATTGAGCGTCCGAGCGTAACCTCGTCAGCATATTCAAGTTCGTTGCCTACAGAGATGCCACGAGCAATAACTGTGATGTTAACATGGTATTGTCGCAATTTCTTTGAGATAAAGAAGTTGGTGGTGTCGCCTTCCAATGTAGGGCTCAAAGCCAAAATCACTTCCGTCACTCCACCTGCAGCCACACGCTCAACAAGCGAAGCTATTTCAATATCCGATGGTCCTACACCATCAAGAGGCGAGATTATGCCACCCAGCACATGATACAATCCATGATACTGCATGGTATTCTCGATAGCCATAACATCACGAATATTCTCGACCACACATATCTGCGAACTATCGCGACGATGGTCTGAGCATATTGGACAAATATCCGTATCACTAATATTATGGCAAACCGAGCAATATTTCACATCATGCTTCATCGTGGTAAGCGCATCGGCAAAAGCCTCAACATCTTCTGTTGACTGTTTCAACAAATGAAGCACAAGACGCAAAGCTGTCTTGCGTCCTATGCCTGGAAGTTTTGCAAATTCGCCTACTGCTCTGTCAAGCAATAACGAAGGAAACTGTTGGTCCATTTATATTATTATAGATAAATACCAACACCAATGCGGAATCCTATTGTAGAATAGTCGGCATGATTCTTGAACGACTGATCATAATACAAAGAAGGCTCCACGGTAACAGTACGGCTGATGAAATAAGCATAGCCCAATTCTACACCTGGCATAAAATCGTCGAAATGCTTAGCATGTAGGTATTTCACTCCTGCACCAAGGAACAGGCCGTTTTGCTGAATATAATATCGTCCGCCAACACCTGCAGAGATAGCATCAGAAACGCCTTTCAAGCCGCTATGACTATATGAAGTCTGACCCAAGACCATCCAGTTGTCTTCAACCATATATCCCGCCTTGGCATCTATATTAAGAGTAAAATCCTTAGAGCCACAATAGTTAAGGTTGAAACCTGATAATGCGCCACTTATATAAACTTTATCTACCTCGAACTGAGCATAGGCAGAGAAGGAAGTAAACGCAGCAAACAATGCTGCAAGAAGAGTTTTTTTCATGCTTATAAATTCTTTTTGTTAATAATGCTATTCTATTTCATTTTCTTTGTATACCACACAAAGAACAACACCAGCGATAGTACCAATACTACCACGCTACCCGTATAGGCTATGGTCTCGTTTAGTCCGAAAGCCTGCTTAGATATCAACAGGAATGTAGAGCAAACTACGGTCATGAAGACTGCTGGTATCAATGTAACGATGAATGGTTTCTTCTGTTGTACCAAATAAACTGTTATTGTCCATAGTGTGAATACCGATAAGGTTTGGTTTGCCCATCCGAAATACTGCCAGATAATGTTGAAGCCATTAGGATTGTTCATTTGCCAGAACAGCAACAACAGACCTGCTGCAAATACAGGAATACAGATATACAGACGCTTGCGCAAAGAGTGCTGTTCCAAGCCTATGAACTCTGCTATGATAAGGCGTGCGCTACGGAATGCTGTATCGCCACTTGTGATAGGAGCTGCCACTACGCCAAGCAAAGCAAGAATGCCGCCAAACATGCCGAGCCAACCAGAACAGATGTATTTCACTACTGTTGGAGCATCGAAGAACTGAACGAGTGTCTTGCCACCCTCTGTACCATATTGTTGCATAAACTTGTTAACAGTCTCAGCATCAACAACCTCGCGCCATCCGCCGTAGTAGAAGAAATACATAGAGGCTGTTGCCCAAATCAAGGCTACTACACCTTCGGTAATCATAGCGCCATAGAAGATTGGTCGGCCCATTTTCTCGTGCTTCACGCAACGTGCCATAAGCGGACTCTGAGTGGCATGGAAACCACTAATAGCTCCGCAGGCTATAGTGATGAAAAGGCATGGGAAGATAGGATTCTTGGTCATGAAAGAATCTGTGCCAAGCCATGCAGTATTGTCGTTATAGTTGCAATCAGAAAGGTTGCTCCATAGTTCAGGAATGTCAGGCAACTTCACGAAGAAGCCTATCAGCAAAGCAAACGCCATGAAGAGGAGCGAGAATGCAAAGATGGGATAAATCTTGCCGATAATCTTGTCGATAGGAAGTAAGGTGGCGATGATATAATAGACAAATATTGCCACTATCCACCACATACGCGAACCATATATTCCTTCAAGGATGATGGCAGGACTGTATACAAACACTACTCCCACCATGACGAGCAACAATACCGAGAACACAAGCATCACATTCTTGGTGGTGTTGCCCAAATACTTGCCAACAAGTTCTGGCAATCCTACTCCACCATGACGCATAGACAGCATGCCTGAAAGATAATCGTGCACAGCTCCTGCGAAAATGCAACCAAATACTATCCACAGATACGCCACAGGACCATACCATGCTCCCATAATAGCGCCGAAGATTGGTCCAGTGCCGGCAATATTCAAGAATTGAATCATGAAGATTTTCCAACCAGGCATGACGATATAGTCAACACCATCGGCTTTGGCAACAGCTGGTGTAAGTCTGTTGTCAGGACCCATCACATGCTCTATGAATTTGCCATAGAACAAATAGCCCACAACAAGTGCCAATAAGGCAATAGTAAATGATATCATTTTCTGTTGAAAGTTTAATTAACTATGCAAAAGTAAACAAATTATTTGAATTCAAAAAAAATATGAGTACCTTTGTGCACAAATTGAAAGAATAATGAATAAAACCACTATAATAGCCATCTTTTTGTCATTTCTCTCGTTATCTTCTTTGGCGCAACCTTTGCCAAAGAGAGAGGTAAGGGCTGTTTGGCTTACCACAATAGGCGGACTCGACTGGCCTCATAACTACGCACAAAGCTACAGAAGCCAAGAAAAACAACAAGAAGAGCTCCGCACACTACTTGATAAATATCAGAAAGCAGGAATAAATACCATTCTCTTGCAAACTCGCATCCGCGCAACCACCATTTATCCTTCGGCATACGAACCTTGGGACGGATGCTTGAGCGGAAAGCCTGGCGTGAGTCCAGGCTATGATGCCTTGGCTTTCGCCATTGAGGAATGCCACAACCGAGGTATGGAACTGCATGCTTGGGTGGTGACGATACCTGTAGGAAAATGGAAGGGTACAGGATGTGCACAACTAAGAAAAAAATATCCACGACTGATAAAGAAGATTGGCGAAGATGGATATATGGACCCAGAAAATCCTGCTACTGGCGACTACATATCTAATATATGTGAAGAGATAACTCGCAACTACGATATCGACGGCATACATCTCGACTATATCAGATATCCTGAGACATGGAATATAAAGGTGTCAAGAGACCAAGGCCGACAGTATATTACCAACATAGTAAGCAAAATCTCTAACCGAGTGAAATCTCTTAAGCCTTGGGTAAAGATGAGCTGCTCGCCCGTTGGCAAGCATGATGATCTTTCGCGCTATTGGAGTCATGGTTGGAATGCATATACTAAGGTTTGTCAAGATGCACAAAACTGGCTCAAAGATGGTCTTATGGACCAGCTATATCCGATGATGTATTTCCGCGACAACAACTTCTTCCCTTTTGCCATCGACTGGGCGGAGCAAAGTTATGGCAAGACTATTGTTCCAGGACTTGGCATTTATTTCCTTTCGCCAAGAGAGGGAAAATGGGAGATTGGCGACGTTACTCGCGAAATGCATGTAGCTCGACAGTATGGTTTGGGACATGCGTATTTCCGTGGCAAATTCTTTACCGACAACACCAAGGGTATCTACGATTTCGCAACCAACGATTTCGACAAATATCCTGCCCTTGTACCGGCTATGACATGGCAGTCTACCGCAAGGCCTCAAGCGCCTAGTCGCATCGACGTATGCGACTATTCGCTAAGCTGGACGCGAGTAGTCGAACAGGGCGTTACGTATAACGTCTATGCAAGCAACGAATATCCGGTAGACATCAACGATGCTCGCAACCTTGTTGCCACAAGATTAAATCGTTGTTCGATAACCACAGATGGCAAGAAAAGATATTATGCCGTGACGGCCATGAACAGATATGGCAACGAGAGTTTGCCTCTGCAGCAGCCATCAGAAGAGAAGGCGAAGCTAAGCATCGGCGGCTTGCTCACATGCAATGGCAACATAGTGGTGCTACCGGAGCTCGATCAAGGATGCGAGAGCGAGATGGTGGTTTTCACCACATTACAAGGTGCAATAATATCGACAAGACTATATAATAAATATGTGAACATCAGCAACCTGCCTAACGGAATGTACATAGCTCGCACCATTAATGCTCGCGGCATTTCACACAGAATAGGCATGTTTATGGTGAAGAGAAACATAAAATAAAAAAGATACGATTGATGAATAGAATATTATCTTCTGTAGCTTTGGCTTTCATCTGCCTCTTTCCCGTATACGGACAAATGGCATGGAACGCTAAATATCAGAACTATTTCAACCAATATAAAGACTTGGCCATAGAGCAGATGCTGAAATATCGTATTCCTGCAAGTATCACTTTGGCGCAAGGCGTATTTGAGAGTGGCGCAGGATATAGCGACCTTGCAAGAAAGGGCAACAACCATTTCGGCATAAAATGTCATGGATGGCAGGGACGAAAGACTTATCACGACGACGACGAACGAAACGAATGCTTCAGAGCCTACGACTCTCCTGGTCAGAGTTATGAAGACCATAGCAAATTCCTTGTGCAGTCGCAGAGATACCGCCGACTATTCTCTCTGAAGACAACCGACTATAAGGGCTGGGCTCATGGACTAAAAGCATGTGGATATGCTACAAATCCTGCCTATGCAAAGAAGCTCATCGACATCATCGAGCTATATAAGCTCTATAAATATGATAGAGCTCGTGGCTACGACAAGTTTATGGCTAAGCACGCATCGGAAGATAGTCCTGCTTTCAAGGGTGGCACATTGCATCCTATAAAGATGTATAATAAGAACTACTACATAATAGCTCGCGATGGCGATACCTTTAAGAGTATTGGTAAGGAGACTGAGCTTAGTTGGCGAAAACTGGCTAAATACAACGAACGCACCAAGCGCGATGTGCTGAAAGCTGGCGACATAGTATACTTGAAGAAGAAGAGACGCCATGCTGAAAAAGCATACAAGAATCGTCCTCACACCATAAAGGTGGGCGAAAGCATGTATGATATTGCCCAGAAGTATGGCATCCGGCTTAAGAGTCTGTATAAGATGAACCATCTTAGCCCTGACTATCAGATTAAGCCTGGCTCTCAGCTAAGGGTTTATTAATATCAGAATGCGTTGAGCATTAATGCATCATTTACTATCATTATGAAGACAACAATAACAACCATGCTGCTTGCATTTGCCATGAATGCTGCAGCACAGGATTTCGATACCTACTTTGTAGATAAAACACTCAGAATCGACTATAGTTTCTCAGGTAATGTCACAGAGCAACATATTGCTGTAGACGAACTAAAGCAGTCACCACGATGGTATGGCAAACGCAAGCGACTGGCAGAAATTCCTATGGAGGGCAACGGTCAAATCACGGTAAAGGACCACAAGACGGGAGACACCATCTATCGCAACTCCTTCTCTACCCTTTTCCAAGAATGGCTCAGCTATCCTGAGGCTGAAACCACAAGCAAGGCTTTCGAGAATGTATTCTTGGTGCCTATGCCAAAAGATACTGTCGACATCACCGTCGACCTTCGCAACAATCGTCGCGAGGTAGTAGCTTCGCTCACTCATCAGGTGGTGCCTTCAGACATTCTGATTCGCCATATTGGTGAGCGCAACGTTACTCCTTACGAAACTCTTTTGCAGGCTAAAGACACCACAAAGTGCATACACATAGCTTTCCTTGCCGAAGGCTATCAGCAGCACGAGATGCCAACTTTCATCAACGATGCAAAGATTGCCATCGAAGCTTTATTTGCTCACGAACCTTTCAAGAGCATGAAAGAGAGATTCAACATAGTGGCTGTGAAAGCGCCTTCTATCGACAGCGGAACAAGCGAGCCGGGTAATGGCATTTGGAAACAGACGGCTTTGAGCAGTCACTTCGACACCTTCTATAGCGACCGCTATCTAACAACATTGAATCTCAAGGATTTACACAATCTCTTGGCTGGCACACCATACGAGCATATCATAGTGCTTGTGAATACCGACAAATATGGTGGCGGAGGAATCCTCAACTCCTACAACCTCTCTATGACGCACCATCCAAAATATCGTCCGGTTGTGGTTCATGAGTTTGGCCATAGCTTTGCAGGACTTGCCGACGAATATGCCTACGAGACCGAAGATATTCCGATGTATCCTCACGACATAGAGCCATGGGAAAAGAACATCACCACAAAGGTTGACTTCCACGGCAAGTGGGAAGATATGATAGGCAAAGACAGTAAAGCCGGACTCTACGATGGTGCTGGATATTCGCTCAAGGGAGTATACAGAGCATACCCCGACTGTCGTATGCGCACCAACGAGAATCCTGAGTTTTGCGATGTCTGCAAGCGCATATTACAAAATGTCATTGACTTCTATACAAAGTGAGAAAGACATTATACATATTAATATTATTGACAACACTTAGCATACAGCCCAGCCTGTCGCAATCGAAAGATACCGACAAGCTGGGCATGGCTATTGAATACTTTCAGAGCGGAAAGTATTCTGAGGCTCTAAACCTCTTCACAAAACTGGAGAAGAATCATAATCTGAACCCTCGCTTCAAGGCTTACATCGGCGTGTGCTATTATTATGATTGGAACTATGAGCAGGCTACAGAATATCTCTCGAAAGCCATTCCGCAACTTGAGAAGTTTTCGCCACAGGAGCAGTCGTTCTATAACTATGCTTGCGCTGAGAGCTATTTCAATCTCGGAGAATATTCTAAGGCTCTGCCATACTATACCAAGATGCTCTCTCTATGCCACGACAACGAAAAGCCTGATGCTTACTATCGCATAGGCTTCATCCATATGTTTAGGCAAGAGTGGATAGCAGCACTCGACAATTATCAGTCGGCACTCGTATACTATCAGCAATATCGTCCCGACGAGAAGGCAAGGATAGCACAGATAAGAAACATGATAAATGGATGTGCCGAAAAGATTGACAACAGATAGCAACGAGATTGTTTGCTGAATGCTATAGAGACAGATGATTGTTTGCTGAATGCTATAGAGACAGATGATTGTTTGCTGAAAGCTATAGAGACAGATATTACAAAAAGAAGCTATTTGTCTGATCATTAAGCAAAAAACTAAGATTTGTTTTGAAGTCTATTATTTTTAAACTAATTTTGCAACATGATATTTTATTTCTCAGGAACAGGTAATACCAAATGGGCAGTAGAGAAGTTGGCTGAAAAGACGGGCGACGAAGTAGTATTCTTACCAGATGTTGCCAACAAGCCATACCACTTGAAGTTGAAACCAGGCGAACGCTTAGGCTTCTGTTTCCCTGTGCATGGTTGGCGTCCACCTACCTTGGTTCGCAAATTCATTGAGCAGCTAACAGTTGAGAACATCGAAGACAGCTATGTTTATTCGCTCGTAACAGCTGGCGACAACATAGGCGAAACTATCGACATATTGCGCAACGACCTTAAAGAACGCAATATTCCTCTTCATTCTTCTTGCTCGCTTATCATGCCCGAAAGCTATGTCGGACTTCCTTTTATGGATGTCGACACCAAAGAAAAAGAGCAGCTAAAGATTAGCAATGCCGACAAGAAGTTGGAGAAGTTTATCAATATCGTATTGCAAAGAGCCACAAGCAATGAAGATCTTGACATCGGCAACTGGCCAAGGATAAACTCTCGCATCATAGGTGGCTTCTTCCATAAATACCTTATTAGTGACAAACCTTTTCACGTAACGGAAGACAAATGTCTGCATTGTAGCAAATGCGCTAAGGTGTGCAGCGTTGACAACATTATATGGCACGAGGGCGAGATTCCATCATGGAAGCAAGATGGCACATGTATGGCTTGCTTTAATTGCTATCATCATTGTCCTACTCATGCCATAGAATATGGCAGCAGAACAAAACACAAGGGGCAATACTACTTTGGAAAGAATAAAGCTTAACAAAGCTCTTTGAAAAAGAGACGCAACATCTTTCTTTAAAATAAGCATAACCTTATCATAAAACAAACAAAACTATATAACAATGAAAAAGACCATCCTTACATTGGCATTGTCTCTCACCATGGGGTCTGCATGGGCTGCAAAGGCATGGAACATGCCAATAACTATCACACAGCCTGATGGTACAACCATAACAGTTTTTCAGCATGGCGACGAAGACTTCAGCTGGTATACATCGCTCGATGGAACAATACTCAACCGCATTGGCAACACCTTTACTCCTATCACAGAATCGAAGGAGGCTTTCTTTGCAAAGGCTAAAAAAATACGCAGAGCTAACGTAATGAGAAGAGAACCAGTACAGGGTTCTTCGCAGGCTATATTTCCACATACTGGCAGTCCTAAGGCTTTGGTGATATTGGCAGAATATCAAGACAAGAAATTTTCTATCAAAAACCCTAAGCGCTCGTTCAACCAATATCTTAATAAAGAAGAGGGAAAACAAGAGGAATTTGGATATAGAGAGAGCAAAAACTATGGTAGCGTTCGCCAATATTTTAGTGAGATGAGCAACGGACAGTTCACTCCTCAGTTCGACATCGTTGGTCCTGTCACTCTGCCTGAGGATATGACATACTATGGTGGAACAAGCTCTACGGGCAACGACGAGCGAACAGCCCAAATGGTTGTTGATGCTTGCGAGCTTGTGAAAGATTCTGTCGACTTCTCTCTCTATGACAGCAACAACGATGGCTACGTAGACCTCGTTTACGTCATCTATGCAGGCTACGGTCAGAGCATGGGTGCTGCCAACAATACCGTATGGCCAAAGGCTACATACGTAAGAAGCCAAGCAGAATACAACGGCAAGAAGATTTATCGCGCAGGTGTAAACAACGAGCTTATAGGAAACGAAAAGACTTTCAATGGCGAACCAGCTATTACTGGTCTTGGACTTTTCATCCACGAGTTTTCTCATTGCTTAGGTCTTCCTGATTTCTATGCTTCTACCCTCACATCATCAATATATGATAATCAGGGTATGGAAGATTGGAGCGTGATGGACAATGGTATCTATAAATACAACGGTTGGATTCCTACCGCCTATACAGCATGGGAGCGCGAGGCTATGGGATGGAACACCATCGAGACGCTAACCGAACCTCAGCAATTAGCTATGGAAAATATCGATTATGGTGGCAAGGCTTACCGCATCAGAAACAACAGTTATGCAGATAATCAAGACGGCAAAGACGAATACTTCATCATACAGCGCATTCAGAACCGAGGATGGAACAGCCGACTTGGTAGCAACAAGCAGCAACTTGACGGACTGATGGTTTATCATGTAGACTATAATCCTTCTGATTTCTCTATAAGCTATAATAATGTAAACAACGTGGTTGGACATCCAAAGATGGGAATGGTGCCTGCCGATGGCAAACTAATAAGCAGCTATAGAGTAAGCAACCAGGAAATAACAAACGAACAATATAGCACACAGCTTTTGGGCGACCTCTACGGCGACTCTACCCTATCAGCAAAGACAACCTTCGAGCAGTCTGCCAATATTCCAAATAGCCAATGGTGGACAGAAGGAGACGAGGTCAAGCTCTACAACATCCATCTTCACGATAATGGCATACTTTATGTCGACTTCAATAAAGAGATTGCTTCTACAGGCATCAATACTGTCGACAAGTCTTCTCAAGACAAAGCCATCTATTCTTTCAATGGCACAAAGATTGGCTACGACTTCGACCTTCTGCCAAAGGGTATATATATAATAGGTGGAAAGAAAGTTGCGAAGTAAAAAAATCCCTGCAATACGCATTAGTATTGCAGGGATTTTTGTATGGTATCAATTCTATAATTGTTCAAGATAATGTGGGTCAGCCAATGCCTTTGCCACTTCTATTATCCTCTGATTAGAACTACCTCGGAAAGGAAGGTCAGGGTCGCGAAGCGCCTCTACGAACGGACCATCTACCACGACATCTATCTGCTCTAAGAGCTGCAAGCGTTGTGGGTCTTTCACAAGTTGCTCAAACTTAAAACCCGTATAGCACCATATATTCTTTTTGGTGCGCAACTTGATAGCCTTAGCAAGAGCTGTGAAACCTTCTGGCTGATACATAGGGTCACCACCCGAAAAGGTGACATCAGCAAAAGGGTCGGCTACGATGATATCCATTATCTCGTCAACAGTCATATCATGACCGGCATTGAAATCCCACGACTGTGGATTATGACAGCCAGGACATTCATGTCGACAACCAGCACAATAAATGCTTGTTCGCAGTCCTGTGCCGTCAACCATGGTATCCTCGATGATGTCGAGGATACGCAATGTTTGATTATTAGTCATGTACTACGCGGTCGTTGAGTTCTGCAAGCTTAGCGTGGTTCCAACGGTCGGTGGTACCTACGAGATAACCTGTGATACGCTGCAGACGGTCGATATTAGTGCTTCCACACTTAGGACACTTGTCAAGATGAGCTGCTGCATTCTCATATCCGCAGTCCATGCAACGGTTGCGGTTGTGGTTTACAGAACCATAGCCCATATTGTATTTATCCATCATATCTACGATGCGCTGAATAACCTGTGGGTTGTGGGTAGCATCGCCATCAATCTCTACATAGAAGATGTGACCACCACGTGTAAGGTCATGGTATGGAGCCTCTACCTCAGCCTTATGGCGAGCTGTGCAATGATAGTATACAGGCACGTGGTTAGAGTTGGTATAATAATCGCGGTCTGTAACGCCCTCGATAACTCCAAACTGTGCACGGTCAATCTTAGTGAAGCGACCACTCAAGCCTTCGGCAGGAGTTGCAAGCACACTATAGTTATGATGATAACGCTCTGAGAATTCATTAGCACGGTCACGCATATAAGTAACGATACGCAAACCAAGTTTCTGAGCTTCCTCGCTCTCACCATGATGCTTACCTACGAGAGCCTTCAAGCATTCTGCCAAGCCAATGAAGCCGATGCCGAGAGTACCCTGATTGATAACAGACTCTATGGTGTCTGTAGGCTTAAGTTTCTCGCAACCAATCCAGAGCTTAGACATAAGCAATGGGAACTGCTTAGCGAAAGCAGACTTCTGGAATTCGAAGCGATGGTCAAGCTGTGCAGCTGTAATTTCGAGCATATTGTCGAGCTTAGCAAAGAACTGGCTGATACGCTCTTCCTTATTCTCTATATTCATGCACTCGATAGCCAAGCGCACGATGTTGATAGTAGAGAACGAGAGGTTACCACGGGCGATAGAAGTCTTTGGTCCGAAGCGATTCTCGAATACTCGTGTGCGACATCCCATAGTAGCCACCTCATAGTTGTAGCGCTTAGGATCGTCTGCACGCCACTCCTCATGCTGGTTGAATGTAGCATCAAGGTTGAGGAAGTTAGGGAAGAATCTGCGAGCTGTCACCTTGCAAGCCAACTCATAGAGGTCGTAGTTAGGATCTTCAGGAAGATAGTTAACGCCACGCTTCTTCTTCCAAATTTGAATTGGGAAGATAGCTGTTTCGCCATTTCCTACACCCTCGTATGTTGAGTTAAGGAGCTCACGCATAATGCAACGACCTTCGGCTGAGGTATCTGTACCATAGTTGATTGATGAGAACACCACCTGGTTACCACCACGCGAATGGATGGTATTCATGTTGTGGATGAAAGCCTCCATCGACTGATGCACACGAGCAGTAGTCTTATTGATAGCATGCTGCATCAAACGCTCATCGCCCTCAAGACCTTCGAGAGGTTTTACAATATAGTCAGCGATAGGAGCATCATAGAGATGCGAAAGATCTCGACCAGCGAGTTGCTCCAATGCCTTCACCTCTTCTTTATAGCTTGAGCGCACGAAAGGAGCGAGATAGAAGTCGAAGGCTGGAATTGCCTGACCACCATGCATCTCGTTTTGTGCACACTCCAAAGAGATGCAAGCCAATACGGCTGCAGTCTCAATGCGCTTTGCAGGACGTGAAGAACCATGACCAGCTGTAAAGCCATGTTCGAGGATATTGTCGAGAGGATGCTGACAGCAAGTGAGCGACTTTGTTGGATAATAGTCTTTATCGTGAATATGTAGATAGTTGTGTTTTACGGCATCGCGGGTTTCTTCTGTTAGCAAATAGTCGTCAACAAAAGGCTTTGTTGTCTCCGACGCAAACTTCATCATCATACCGGCAGGAGTGTCGGCATTCATGTTTGCATTTTCACGTGTTACGTCATTGTTCTTAATATTAACAATGTCGAGGAACACAGCACGAGTCTTTGCCTTACGTGCTATGCTTCGCTGATTGCGATATTGGATATAGCGCTGAGCCACATCCTTACGCTTACTCTTCATGAGTTCTACCTCTACCATGTCCTGGATAGCCTCAACGGTCATCTGAGCCTTTCCACGGAACGTGATATGGTCGGTTATTTCCTGAACCAATTGTTGGTCCTCACCTTTGTCGGTATGCATCATCGCCTTGCGAATAGCACCCATAATTTTTTGCTCGTTAAAGCCCACGACTCTTCCGTCGCGTTTCACAACTGTCTGTATCATTTATCTATCTATATGGTTATAAAGTGATTAGCAATTTATGATAAAGTAATTGATTAAAAACAACTAGATTAATCACATTGCAAAGTTAGTCTTTTTGTATGAAAGAATTTCGTTTTGGACAACTTTTTGCATGTTAATTTATGTCAATCCGGTAATTATCAAGTATTTACGAAATCGTTTTGGAAAACTTTCAAATTTTCCTGCTTTAAAAGGTTTTCCCTTTTGGAAAAGATTCTAATCTTAAAAAATCAATAAAACATACACATTTTCCTCGCTCTGCACCTATATATATTATATACGCGCAAGGAGTTTTTTGAATACTGCCAATAGCAATTTATTAAACAATTCATAAAAACGCAAAGGTTTGCGGATATTTTTCACGATAATATTTGCTTAGGTAAGAAGTTTTTTATTAACTTTGCATTCAGATTAAAGATACAACAAAAACTATCATTCAAACAAATCATGAAAGAGCTTAAAGCATTAAACAAGCGCACTGCGCCTAAGAGCGTAATGCCAGAGAAAATCATCCAATTTGGTGAAGGTAACTTTCTACGTGCATTCGTAGACTGGATTATATGGAACATGGACCAGAAGACCGACTTCAATGGTTCTGTAGTAGTAGTTCAGCCTATCGAGCGCGGTATGGTAGATTGGCTCAATGGTCAGGACTGCCTCTATCACGTAAACCTTCAGGGTCGTCTCAATGGCGAGGCAGTAAATAGCCTTGAGCGTATCGACGTTATTAGCCGTGCCATCAACCCTTACTCACAGAACTGGGCTTACATGGCTTTGGCAGAGCAGCCAGAGATTCGCTTCGTAATCTCTAACACTACTGAGGCTGGTATCGCTTTCGACGACAAGTGCAAGTTTACTGATGCTCCTGCAAGCAGCTACCCAGGCAAGTTGGTTCAGTTGTTGTTCCACCGCTACAAGTTCTTTGATGGTGATCCTAAGAAGGGTCTTATCATCATGCCTTGCGAGCTTATCTTCTTGAACGGTCACCACCTCAAGGAGTGCATCTATCAGTATATCGAACTTTGGAAAGAGGACCTCGGTGCTGACTACGAAGGATTCAAGAGCTGGTTCACAAACTATTGCTATGTTTGCGCTACATTGGTAGACCGTATCGTTCCTGGATTCCCACGCAAGGAGATTGCAGAGATTCAGCAGAAGGTTTCTTACAAGGACAACCTCGTTGTACAGGCAGAAATCTTCCACCTCTGGGTTATCGAAAAGGCTGAGAACATGACATGCGAAGAGCTTCGCGCAGAATTCCCTGCAGAAAAGGCTGGTTTGCACGTTCTCATCGCAGAGAGCGAGAAGCCATACCACGAGCGCAAGGTTACATTGCTCAATGGTCCTCACACAGTATTGTCGCCTGTTGCATTCCTCAGCGGTGTCAACATCGTTCGCGATGCTTGCAACCACGAGGTTATCGGCAAGTACATCCACAAGGTACAGTTCGACGAGCTTATGCAGACTTTGAACTTGCCTATGGAAGAGCTTCAGAAGTTTGCTGCCGACGTATTGGAGCGTTTTAACAACCCATACGTAGACCATCAGGTAACAAGCATTATGCTCAACTCATTCCCTAAGTTCTGCGCTCGCGATCTTCCAGGAGTTAAGACTTACCTTGAGCGTAAGGGCGAACTTCCACAGGGCTTGGTATTCGGTTTGGCTGCTATCATCACTTACTACAAGGGTGGTAAGCGTGAGGATGGTACAGAAATCGTACCAAACGACGCACAGGAAATCATGGATCTCTTGAAGAATCTTTGGGCTACTGGCGATACTCAAAAGGTTACCGACGGTGTGCTTGGCGCTACTGACATCTGGGGTGAAGACCTTCACGCTATTCCTGGTCTTGCAGAGTTGGTTAAGAAGGGTCTCGACCTCATCCAGGAAAAGGGTATGCTTGAGGCTGTTAAGACAATCCTCTAATCTTTAGGATTACACCTAAATATAATGAGGGTGTGTCATAAGTCTGTGACGCACCCTTTTTTTGTGTGTTTCTATATA
>ERZ1026852.342-NODE-342-length-30529-cov-31.458949_pt1 | contig 30529 bp, 27 predicted proteins | sample MGYA00380156_ERZ1026852 | MGnify/ENA primary metagenome ERZ1026852 (study PRJEB33269, sample SAMEA4719792) | human gut metagenome | biome: human-associated habitat; feature: organic feature; material: feces | place: Cameroon | collected 2013-10 ...
ACACGAACCGATCTCCATCGATGTTACTCACCGATCTCCTTCACGGTAATACGCACAGCCCCAGCCCGCTCTCATGATTCACCTTCACCCACTGCCGGGTGTCCTGGCCTGCAGCATCACCAAACCGAACACCGGAATAACCACACCCGACACATACTGTCCGGCTGCGACCTGTCAGAGACTTAAATTCCATGACCACACTCATCCTGTTCACCACGCTCTGGCAGGACACTCAGCGCCCCTTCAATCACAGCCCTGAGACGCTGAGAAGCAATGAGGAGCAGCGGATTATGGTCATAAAAGACCTCACCATTTCCCCCACCCGACTCAAGCAGGGGAAGGCCTGAAGGCACCTTCGGACCTGCAGACATTTCACATAGCTCGTTTTCATTCCACACGTTGTGGAAAGTTATGTGGCTCACAGGAAGCTGCCATTCCTCCTCCAGACGGTCATACAAATGTTTTTTCGCTTCTTCGTAATCTGCAGCCTCAACAAACACATGCACTTCATCGTGTCCGGGGCAGGAAACTGAAGCTGAAGTCACAGCACGCCATATCAGTTTTCTGTTCACAGGCTTTCACCTCCGTTTTCCAGCAGTACATCAAAAAACCCACTCCACTCCGGCAACAGCTCACAGGCCAGGCTGTGCATGGTGACCAGCGCAGAATCACTGCGACGGGCAGACGCTTTTTCAAGGCGGTGCACCGGCTGGCCGGCTGCGTGTCCCTGTTTGTAAATATTCAGGTCATAAATCTGTGTTGAAAGCAGGGTGACCGCGCCTTCCGGAAGCACTTTGCTGTAGCGACCTGAGTTAATAATGTCGGTCAGCTCCGCCAGTGTTTGTCTGGCCAGCGCCGTATAATCCATGCAGTTAACCAGGGTGCGGACTTTCGGCAGAGGGATACCCAGTTCACGGTAGGGCAACAGGTTTTCCATGACATTGACTGTGCCGCGAATAAACTCACGCACATCCGGCAGAACCGGATTCACCATCCCCACCACAGACTCCGTGGCAGACAGCACAATCATTTCCAGCATGACGGAACGAGCCCCCTGTGAATCCACCACAATGACGTCATAGCTCTGGAAAAGCGGATGCTGGAGCACATTACGCAGACGGAGGCGACCATCCGGCGCATGAAGCATGGCCGTTTTCAGTTGTTCATGGGGGTCATTGGAGACTATCAGGTCAAGGCCGTCGATAGCCGTGCGGGAAATGATGTTGTCGGGATGACTGAGGTCAGCCGTGCGCATCAGTAATTCAAAAAGACCGGCCGGCGCTTCATACGTCAGCGGAAAGATATTGCTTGCCGTGGGCTGGGCATGGTCTCCGTCTATCAGCAGGGTACGGAGGCCGGCATCCGCCAGAAAACCGGCAAGATTAGCAGACTGGGTTGATTTTCCTTCGCCACCTTTGGTGGACACAACGGGCAGAATGTTCATTACGCACATCCTTCTCATTTATAAGTTGAGACTGGATGCACATGAAAAAAACTCTTTTGACTACTTGACGAACTCTTAATTATCAGAAGCTTGTCACTATGGGATTGAAAATCCCCGTGTCCTTGGTTCGATTCCGAGTCCGGGCACCACTTTCACTTCCAGATTCATCTCCCGAACTCCACGAAACTCAAGTATAATCACATCGTTACAAGCAATCTGAACATTCTGAACTCCACCAGACTCTACTGAACTCTCTCTCAATCAAGCGTTCATTGGGGGCCCCGGTGGGGGCTCATTGTGTTCAGTCAGTTTCAGGAGCCCCCATATGGCACTTACAGCCAGACAGGTCGAAACAGCCAGACCTAAAGAAAAAGACTATAAACTCTCTGACGAACGTGGTTTATATCTGCTGGTAAAAACCACGGGAGCCCGCTACTGGCGGCTTAAATACCGGATAGCAGGAAAAGAGAAAAAACTGGCCCTCGGCGTCTATCCCGACGTCTCCCTTGCTGAGGCCAGAATCAAACGCGACGATGCCCGAAAAATCATCTCCGAAGGTGGTGACCCGGGCGAAAAGAAGCGAAAGGAAAAACTCACTCAGAAAATCTCTGCCACCAATACGTTCCATGCCCTTGCTACGGAATGGCACCAGCATAAATCTTTGTCATGGTCTGAAAGTTACGCCAGAAGCGTACTGGAGGCTCTGGATAAAGATATTTTCCCGTATCTGGGCAAACGAAGCGTTACTGATATCCTCCCGCTGGAAATGCTGGAAATTCTGCGCCGCATAGAAAAACGTGGCTCGCTGGAAAAACTGCGTAAGGTGCGCCAATACTGTAATCAAATTTTTCGTTATGCCATCGCCACCGGACGAGCCACTGTCAATCCAGCATCTGAACTGACCAGTACGCTGGCGGCGCCAAAAGCTGCGCATTTCCCCCACCTGAGAGCAGATGAGCTTCCTGTTTTTCTCCGGAAACTCGCTGAATATCATGGCAGTCCTGTTACCCGCATGGCGACAAATCTGCTGCTTCTGACAGGCCTCAGAACGATTGAGCTACGGTCCGCAGAATGGTCAGAAATTGATTTTGATAATACCCTGTGGACAATCCCTGAAAGCCGCATGAAAATGCGACGTAAACATGTCGTACCACTGTCACGACAGGCCACTGACATTCTGCTGCAGCTCAAAACTTTCTCCGGGCAATACCGGCTGATTTTTCCGGGACGTTGTGATATCAACAAACCGATGAGCGAAGCCAGCATCAATATGGTGCTCAAACGTATCGGTTACGATGGCAGGGCAACCGGTCATGGTTTTCGTCACACCATGAGTACCATTCTGCACGAACAGGGCTTTAATTCCGCCTGGATTGAAATGCAGTTAGCTCATGTGGATAAAAATTCCATCAGGGGTACCTATAATCATGCCCGGTATCTCGATGGTCGCCGTGAAATGATGCAATGGTACGCAAATTATATTGATTCGCTTTCCCTCCAGGACAGTTGATAAACAGCACTCTCTACCCTGCTCATATTACCTCTGCCCACACATACTCATATCCCCCCGACCCCGCAGGGTTGGGGGGACGTTCTTTTCTGTTTTATTTTCTGGTGTTGCCACCATACTGTTTCTTCGGCGTCATTATCAATTTACAGGGTCGCGCTGATCATTCCGTACATTTCATAATAAGTTCCATTTTCTGTGACTATGAATATTTCAACGTCAGAATTGTTACCCCGCCAGCTCAGACAAATCAGATTAATTCAATATATTGATATTGAGACTTTACAACCCCCCTGTGTTCCGATACTAATAAAATCATTAATTTTTACTGATTAGCATAATTCACAGCACCTCACTAATCATTTCTTTTCGTTAGTGTAAGAAGGAAACGATATGGCCTATCGTCATGATGAAGATCTTGAGTTTCTGTCCAGATGCAGCGATAAAGACCTGGATGGTCTGGTTAATTGCCTGATTTATGATAACCATGGTAACCCCCGCTGGACTGAAGAGCTTTCCCGCAATGATAATTACAAAAAGTATGCGCCTCAGCACAGTAAATATTGGAGAGACATTGCCGCAGAGATCCAGTGTTTTGGCGGTCACACACTGGCGACAATGTTTCGGGGAGGCAAAGGGGTTAAATACAGGGAAGTGCTTACCGATGCCTGCGACAAACTCAAAGTTAGCTATAATAAGAAAGACGCTGTTGAGAATATAGAACAATGCCTTATGTTAAAAATACTCAATAATGCGTTTAAAAAAATGGATGAGGATGAACTCAGAGTGTTCGCCCATGAACTAGGGCTCAGAAACATCAGCAACATGACACCACAGGGGGTAACTGCCGCGTTCCAGTTGGCTTTCAGGCTCGGCGGCTCAACGTCATATATACTGACTCTAAAAATCGCAAATATCATACTTACAGCGTTAACAGGTGCCGGACTGACCTTTGGAGGAAGCATTATATTAATCAGAGCAATGTCCACACTGACAGGGCCGATTGGATGGGCAGTCTCCACAGTCTGGACACTGTTCGAAGTGGGCGGAACCGCTTACAGAGTCACAATTCCGGCCGTGATTCAGATAACAGCCTTACGCAGCAGAATAAAAAATGAGGAAGCAAAGAAATCGGTGTAATTTTTCTGCGATGATAACCCATTAATGGCGACACATAACACTGTGCAGTTTTGGATGCAGGCATACTGCAAGAAAACAATTCCCGGTAATCAGACCAGGAATTGTTTTCATTCTACTTGTGTGGCTCGGGAAACACAAAATCTCATCGTGAATCAGCGCTGTCCGCTTATACCTTTTCGTAGCCCTGTGTAATTAAACCGCTGATGAGCCGAATCCAGAACATCAGATTTTCCCTGCCAGCGAATAATTACCTCTTCCGGCGTTTTCGGTTGCCCGTCTCTGGTTATGCCCATCCATGCACTAATCAGATAATCATTATACGCAGTGGAAAAAACGCTGTTCACCGTCTGGCGATCGACATGCTCTCCCAGTGTCGGGCTGTACCAGATAAACATCGGAACATGATAAGCCTGCTGACTGGGTTTTATTCCACCATGAAAATAGGCATGTTCTTTTGTCGGGTCATACTCCAGACCGTGATCTGAAAAATACATGACTGATGCCCGACGCGTTTCCAGCATGGCGAAAATCTGTCCCAACAAACTGTCGGTATAATGAATGGAATTATCGTAGCAGACTTCTTCTGTATCCAGCGGTTTAAACACGGCTTTATCTCTGGGCCAGTTACTGCAGACTGGCTCATGACTGCCCGTCAAATGCAGAACAATCAGTTTCCTGCTCCCCGGATTACTGTTCAGAGCTTCAGCCAGGTGTGGGAGCAGTAACTCATCATAGCCTCTGACATAAATTCTGTTTCTGGCCCGCATGGCGATACTGGCCACAGCCGTTCCATTCTGTCGGAAAGCAGACTGCGCACTGAGCCACCAGGTATCGAACCCCGCCTGATTCGCCATGTTGATAATATTATCGGGGTAACGGCGAACATCATGATGCAGCACGGTATCAGCAGATAATGCCAGCGGTACCGCAAGAGCGGTATAAGGTGCCCCGCTGATTGCCTGAGTGAACAGTTTCAGTCGTGATTTCTGTTTCTGAAGCTCTGGTGTGGTTGGGCGCGAATACCCGTAAATGGACATGTTATCAGCCCTTGCAGATTCACCAATCACCAGAACAAATACGTCAGTGTTGTTATCCGTAATCACCAGATCGTAGTGAGGTATGGTATCAGCAATCGTCATTAATCTCTGATGCTCCTTTGCGGCCAGTGCAAAATAGTTCAGATTAAAGAAAGGGGTATATGTGGCAAACCGGGAAGCGACTATGTAAGGATCAACTTCGTTTATTTGATACTGTTTTTTCAACGCAAACTGAAAGGAAGAATATAACGTTACTGTAATTAACGATAAAAATGTAATTACTGTGACCTTTCCCGAAGGCAATGAGGACGTTTTATTTATTGCTGAACAGAAGAACAATAAAAAGAGGATAATAAATGCGATAACATAAACAACATACACCCTGAACATTCTTATTACTTCATCAGGATCTGTCTGAAGGATACTGATTGCAAAACCATCATTAAATGTTGTGCCAAATGTACACCATGAATACAGGCTGATACTGATATCTGCAGCAGTCAGTAATGTGAACGGGAAGGCAAGAATCAAACGCAACGTAATCGATTTCATTGCCTTAATAATAAGAAGTGCCAGGATAAAGAATAATATCCGATAAATCAGATGCGCTCCTGAGGATACAAGGAGATTAGAAAGGGTAAAGACAACCACTGATAACACGAGGCGCTTATCATTGCTAATCCGTGGCCAGTGTATGAATGGAAGATTAATTTTCATAATAATTGAGTAAAAGCGATATTTCTGTCCGGCGCCGCTCGCTGAATATGGCGTGACAGGTAAATACATTTTTCTGAATAATCATAAAACGGGCATCATCCGCCGCCACAAATGTAGCGGCGTAAACAGGAGCGTCATGATGTTTTCTTTCGTGACAGAAGAGAACGGCACATACCGCCCGCAATCATTATCATCAGGAATAACATCCCCAGGACAACAATTACTCTTAATGCCGGATGAACCCGATCGGCGAGAAAAAATAACTCCATCCCGAAACCAATAACAAGCCAGGCCAGCGCCATTCCGACGAGCCCTTTTAACAGCAATCTCACGATCCTCTCCTTCTCCTCCGATGACACCATCTTTAAAAGCAATTAAAAAAGAACTGAATTTTTCCTGTACTCGTTCCTGGCAGGCACGTAATGCTGACGTTATTTCGGACAGGCATTTGCCGGCGCAGAATGAGTTCCGTTGCTGTCTGATAATATGCGGGATTCGTTCCCTCAGTTCGAACCAGATCTCGGCAAGAATAAGCCCCAGCATCTGTCGCGTCCCCATACGAAAACCGGAATTAAGTGAAGCACTGGCGACAGCAGTAGCAAACTTACTACTCAGGTAATAGCTCTGATTAATCGTGGTCTCGTATTTTTCCCGGGCATATTTATCAGCCCTTTCCATACGCTCAGTATCTGCATCAGCTTTTTTTCTCAGACTTATCAGACGTTTCTTTTCTTTTTCTGTCAGTGTTGCCTGAGATTCAAGCTCTGCTATCTGCCTTAACGTATCTTCTCTGTTTTTCTGCAGCGTGCAAATAAACGCATCCATTGAGTCTGCTTTCTTTGATTTATTGAGCGACTCATGAGTGAATGCCAGATTTGAAGCGTCATTTGCCAGTTCTGCACCATCCCGTTCAGCAAGAATTCTCCCCGGATCATCATGAATTTCTTTAGCGGAAATAATATGATCCAGATTTTTTTTATCGTCTGAAGCAAACACTTCGCCTGTATATGCATCAGTAAGAGTCCCTGCCTGATGTGCACGCTTTCCTTTCCGGTTCGTCGCGATGTAGTTCTCATGGCTGTGGTAATGATGAGAATCATAGTCGCCACGACCTTCATACCGCTGTCGCTCAGCCTCCGTGGCATAAATGCCATTACGCACATTATGGATAGTGTCAACATCACCACCCTTACGATCATTTAGCAACAGAAAATCCAGCCCGAATGATGTAACCAGGCTCTTCACCATGGTCTGATGTAGGTTTATCCCCGCTGGCGCGGGGAACACTTACTGTTTTGAACAACGTTTGTGATAATAGGCGGTTTATCCCCGCTGGCGCGGGGAACACGATTACACTGGCAGTAACAGAGGTACAACCATCGGTTTATCCCCGCTAGCGCGGGGAACACCAAACCGATCGCCATTCAGTTTCATGCATAGTCGGTTTATCCCCGCTGGCGCGGGGAACACTAATACAACCAACAATGCTATTATCGTCTTCACGGTTTATCCCCGCTGGCGCGGGGAACACTTAACGCCGCTGTCAACGATGCACGCGCTAAACGGTTTATCCCCGCTGGCGCGGGGAACACCTGCTCCTGTTGACGCTGGTAAAACTTCTCTCCGGTTTATCCCCGCTGGCGCGGGGAACACATTGATATTACAGAATTCCTGACAGCTAAAGGCGGTTTATCCCCGCTGGCGCGGGGAACACCGGTCAGGTATTAAACGGTGCGTAGGAACTGGCGGTTTATCCCCGCTGGCGCGGGGAACACTAGTCACTATCCTGCTGCACTATTGACATTGCCGGTTTATCCCCGCTGGCGCGGGGAACACGGACTTGGGATAAGATTCGTGTCAAGGATGCACGGTTTATCCCCGCTGGCGCGGGGAACACTGCACTGACTGGCAGTACAAAGAAGGAATGCGCGGTTTATCCCCGCTGGCGCGGGGAACACTTAGCTACCAACGTGAACACTTTGAAGCGTATCGGTTTATCCCCGCTGGCGCGGGGAACACAACTTACGCATACCGCGACCAAGCAATTGAATCGGTTTATCCCCGCTGGCGCGGGGAACACGTTGCTAGTTCAGCCTCAGTCACTACGCGCAGCGGTTTATCCCCGCTGGCGCGGGGAACACCAGAAACGTTTTCAGCGCATTGCATGACTATGCGGTTTATCCCCGCTGGCGCGGGGAACACATATGTTGAGCGAATGGCCACGACGCCCTTACCGGTTTATCCCCGCTGGCGCGGGGAACACCCAACGAATAGCACTTTTTGCTAAAGACCAGTCGGTTTATCCCCGCTGGCGCGGGGAACACACCTCTACGATACATCTTACCGGTCAGGTTAGCGGTTTATCCCCGCTGGCGCGGGGAACACTGTTACAGGGGAAGCCGGAAGAAGTGCGCGAACGGTTTATCCCCGCTGGCGCGGGGAACACGGTGTATTGATGAGCACATTTAGATTTATTCTCGGTTTATCCCCGCTGGCGCGGGGAACACGTGAGAGTCCCGTTACTGGCGCGAGAGAGTTTCGGTTTATCCCCGCTGGCGCGGGGAACACGGGCGCATCGAACTCAATTTTCTGATCCCGAACGGTTTATCCCCGCTGGCGCGGGGAACACTCCTCAACAGCCTGGCGACTCACCTTTAACTGCGGTTTATCCCCGCTGGCGCGGGGAACACACGTTCCGATACACCAATACCACGAGCACCAGCGGTTTATCCCCGCTGGCGCGGGGAACACGTGATTATTGGGTGCTCGTAAATTATGGCTCTCGGTTTATCCCCGCTGGCGCGGGGAACGCAATAAGCACATATATATTGGTCTTTATTCAGACGGTTTATCCCCGCTGGCGCGGGGAACACTCAAGGCCAGTCGCGAAGTTTACCGTCTCTGACGGTTTATCCCCGCTGGCGCGGGGAACACGTGAATGCCAACAACTCCTTTACCATTTATCGCGGTTTATCCCCGCTGGCGCGGGGAACACTTTGCATTCCAGCTTTGCGGCACGTGGTTTACCGGTTTATCCCCGCTGGCGCGGGGAACACGGTGGTTTCACCCGCGTAATAGTTCCAGCGCACGGTTTATCCCCGCTGGCGCGGGGAACACGAACGGCGGCAAACACGGCTGCCAGCAGTAAACGGTTTATCCCCGCTGGCGCGGGGAACACGGCATCACAATATATTTGTATTGCAGATCGCCCGGTTTATCCCCGCTGGCGCGGGGAACACTTTCCGCGGATTGGATTGTCTACATCGAGTTACGGTTTATCCCCGCTGGCGCGGGGAACACGATGCCATCATCTTTCTTGCTATCACTCTTGCCGGTTTATCCCCGCTGGCGCGGGGAACACCCCATCATTCCAGATATTGAGTTGAATATTACCGGTTTATCCCCGCTGGCGCGGGGAACACACTTGCTCAGCATCAATAAAGCTATCAAAGCTCGGTTTATCCCCGCTGGCGCGGGGAACACTTTTGCATCCAGGCCGTCAGTTTTAACGCCAACGGTTTATCCCCGCTGGCGCGGGGAACACACTAAGCATACATATCTGTTTTTAAACAACTTTATTTCACATCAACAATCTACCAACTAAATTCAAACATTTCCTTATTTTTAAAGAACGGATAACTTATTGATTATCAACAGGAAGAAACGAAACCAACCGTAACCCATCCAAATCTACCGGAATACGTCTGTTTTCTCCCCAGGTCTGAAATTCAAAACCCGACTCGGTATTGGTCGCCCAGGCCATCACCACATTTCCGCAACCTGCCAGTTGGGTGATTTGCAGCCAGATCATCTCCCGAATACGTTTGGATGTATCACCGACATAAACGCCAGCACGGACTTCCAGTAGCCAGATAGCGAGCCGTCCACGTAAACGTGGAGGAACATTTTCCGTTACAACCACGATCATACTCATCCGCCGCGTCCTCGATGACCGCTATCACCCAGCGTTTCAGGTTCAGGGATGGCTGGCGGTAGCATATCCGGCGCGGGTCGTGGTGGTTCAATTTCACCTGCGGCAAGCACTTCCTCAATTAACGGAATTAATTTGCCCGTTAACTTTGTGCTACGGAAAATATCGCGACAAGCCAACCTGACTTCTTTATCCGGTTCTGCGGGTTGCCTCGCCGCTATTTCAAATGCCTTTGGTACAACCGAATCAAATTTAATGATATCGGCTATGTCATAAACAAATGAAAGCGGTTTGCCACTATGGATAAATCCAATAGCGGGCGCATATCCCGCGGCTAATACTGCCGCTTCAGAAATACCGTACAGACATGATGTGGCAGCACTGATGCAGCGATTCACAACATCGCCTTTTTCCCAGTCTTTAGGATCGTATTTGCGACCATTCCATTTCACACCATATTGTTTCGCCAGTAATGCGTAGGTCTGGCGAACGCGGGATCCCTCAATTCCCCTTAGCTGCTCCACTGAACGGCGAGCTGGCGGTGGTTCACGAAAACGTAATTCATACATTTTGCGCACCACCTTCAACCGCAAATCTTCCGTTAAAGCCAGCTTTGCCTGGTAGAGTAATTTATCTGCCCGCGCTCCACCGGGTTGCCCGGAGGAGTATACGCGAACGCCCGCTTCACCAACCCAGACCAGTAAAGTTCCCACCGTGGCGGCCAGATGTACCGCCGCGTGGGAAACTCGCGTTCCCGGTTCGAGCATAATGCAGGCGACAGATCCCACCGGAATATGTGTACGGATACCGGTTTTGTCGATCAGCACGAAAGCGCCGTCCAGTACGTCGATCTGACCGTACTGGAGGAAGATCATGGAGGTGCGATCTTTTAATGGGATCGGGCTCAGCGGTACAAACGTCATGCCTCTGCTCCGGGTTTGATAAGCATCAGACCACAGCCGAACGCCCGGCTTTTGCCATACCCCTGGCTCAGACGTTGCAGAAATAATCCGGGATCGGTGACCGTAAGCATCCCCGTATAATCCACGCAACTGAACTGGATCAGCTGCCGGGCGTTTTCCCGCCGGAGTTGCTGTTGTCGGTAGGCATCAACCGAAGTATCCAGCAGTGTAAAACCGCTTCTTTCCCCCTGCGCTGCCAGCCAGTCCAGCGCAGCCTGTTGTTGATGCAACCAGACATCAATTCCTTCCGCCTGCCCCCTCACCTGCCGTTTCGCCTCCATCAGCAGATCGTGGCGCTTGCCCGCTTTACAGATGGTTGGATTCGCCCGCAGGTTGAAGCAAAGGGATTGTCCGGTACGCAGCTCCGGCGCAAATGGTCGGCATTCGATGGTGAAAGTTTCACTTTCCGCCGGACATTCCTGCGACAGGACAAAAAAGCGAAACGCGCCCTGGAGTTCTTCCCGACGATAAAGAAATTGCCTTTCTTTTCCGCCAGGGAAAAGATCCCACAGCCACTGATGCATCACATATTCACCGCGATCCACCAGATGCAGCAACTGCGCAGGCGAAAGCTGGCCGGTATGTAAGGTTATTCTTGAGAGGTACATGGTTCCTCCTTGCTGAGCCACGGCCCCTGATTGATGGTGCGCTCCCCAAACAGCCATTGCTGACGATTTAAAGGAACATCCCGGCGGCGTAATATTTTGCTCACGACCAGGCCATCGTGCTCCCCTTCCCACCAGCATTCATCCTGAAGTTTCGGGAGTGAAACTTTCAGTTTATGGAAATGATCCTGATACTGGTGATATGCGTTACGTAAGACATCAGACGCGTTACCTTCGAGCAATAACGGCGCAAGTGGTAATGCCAGCGGATGACTTTTTCGCCCCAGATAAAGAGGAAAAACTGGATGGCGTAAACCGCCCTGCAACTGTTCGAGGCTGTAAGGCGCATCGGCTGTTGTTGCCACCGCCACCATCCACCAGGCGTCGGTGTAGTAGTCGCGCCGGGAGATAATCGCGCTCAGAAGATCAGGGTCGCTCAACTCTTCGCGACGGCTGAAATAACGTGCTTTACGCACCTCTTTTGGCATCTGGACCGTGTGATAATCCCGTGCCCAGCGCGGGTTACGGCTGGCGCAAACCACCAGTGAATAGCGGCGATTAAACGCGTTTAAGCGTTCGGTATCATCACGCCGGATCCCTACCCCGGCAGCCAGCAGCCCCAGCAATGCTGAGCGCGAAGGCAGTTCATGGGTATGACGCACTTCGCCGGGGGCATCGACGCCCCAGGATGCCATCGGCCCATGAAGCTGAAAAATCAGATATTGGCTCATAAGCCGCCCCTTACGCGCAGATAAAGTCCAGCACGTCCTTCATGCTTCCCTGTTTGTTCATCACGTCAAAACTTGCGTAATCGGTCTTCTGTTCGTAGACCGTATTCATATTTTCGCGAAGAGTTGTAATACGCTGCACCGCCACATCTAACTGACGGGTGCCATTAATGGGTTCATAGAAAGCTGCCGCCAGAGAACGCGGTTGATCGGTGCCTTTTTCTGCCAGCGCCCAGGAGGCATAAGCCCGGCTGGCAAAGCTGTTTTGTTTTCCGGTTGGAGAGACTTTAAGCGCGGCTTCCGTAAAGGCGCGTATGGTCTGATTAGCTAACGCTTCGTCACCGCCGAGGTTTTCTACCAGCAGATCTTTATCAATGCAGATATAGGTGTAGAAGAGCGCAGAACCGAATCCGGTTTCTCCCAGATGCCCGGCACCGGCATCTTCAGAAGCCTGGCGTAAATCATCAACGGCGGTGAAAAAATCATCTTCGACAATTGTTTCACTGACACCAAACGCGTGCGCGACCTGGCAGGCGGCTTCAACATTAAACTCAGGTTTATTCGCCAGCATACGACCAAACATGGCAATATCTACCGCCATGCGATCTTTACGTAACAAAGAGAGATCTTCCTCTTTTGGCGCGCGCTTTTCTTCTGCCAGTTGATGGGCCAGCGCTTTTACGGCGTCAAATTCTGCCGGGCTGATATGGACTAGTTGTTCAGTTTCGGCATTAGTGAGCGGATCTTTTGGTTTTTTGTCGTTTTTAGCTTTCCCAAGATAATCTGCAATTTTTGCCGCCCATTCGATGACTTTTTTCTCTTCGATTCCTTTCTCAATCAGGATAGTTGCCGCCTCACGCGCAATACGCCCACTGCGAATACCAATATGGCCCGCCAGTGCCTGTTCAAAAAGTGCAGAAGTGCGCCATGCACGCTTCAGACTTTGCGAGGAAACGCGCAGACGCGTTGCACCACCCAGCACCACAGTTTTCGGCGCACCGGTATCATCACGGTTAAGGTTGGCAGCAGGGTAAGCTGTTAACAAATGAAGCTGAATAAATGTCGTCATGAGATAGTCCTTTATTAATTTGGTTCGTTATCGGCGTCGCCAGCCTGGTAATATTCCAGCGCCCAGCGGATACGGATGAATTCGGTTGGCCGCTGCTGGCGGCGGTGATGATTGAGCAGGTCATCGCTCTCCTGGCACCAGCGGAAAATATCGTCTGCCAAAGAGATAAGATTGACGGAACCATTTAATAATTTGACCGCGCGACGTAACTGACGTAGTAAATCATCCGGCGTTTTTACTGCCGACAGGCGAGTAAAACGTCCCTCAGACATTACTGCCGCCAGCTGCGCGGCAAAAGGCTGCCGTTCATCAATAGCTTTTACATTGGCGCTAACTGCGGCGACCAGCGCCAGTGCGGTAAAACGCCACTCTTGTGCTTCAATTTTCCACAAAGTGTGGGTCTGCATCAGCAGAGAACGAAACCCTTCTGACAAGCAAACATCATTAACCGTTGTGCTACGCCGCAGACTGGCACGATTGCCGCGTTTAGCCTGCAACTCTTCGTGCCATTTACGCAGCGTGGCTTTGTGCTCCTCTTTTACAATGCTCATTCAGCAGCCTCCTGCTTTTTCTCCCTGGCAGCTTTAGCACTTTGCTTCTCCGCCGATGTTGTAAAATATTTCTTGCGCGCGGTCATGACGCGTTTTAAATCAACGGGCTCATAAGGATTGGTGAATACACGCTCGTCAAAATCCTGACGCGCGAATAACCAAATTTCCTTTTGCCATTTGCCGAGTAATTCATCCAGATCCTGACCTTCTTCAATTTGGCGCACTAACCTCAGGAAGCGATGCTGAGTTTTGTTCCAGAAGTCGATATCCACAAAACTAAAATCCCCCCGTGCGCCTTTTGGATCGGAGAACCATGCTTCTTTTAGTGCACTCCGTAACAGACTTAGAATTCGTGAAGCTGTTTGCGCAGCCAGTCGTAGCTTCGGTATCTGGCCTTCTTTTTTATTGAGCAGCAGCGGGAAATGGTGTTCGTACCAACAGCGCGCTTTCATGTTGTCGAAATCATAGCCAAATCCCCACAGGCCCACTTTTGCCTGTTTCAGACTGCTGGCATTAAAGAGTTTCACCACCAGCGCGGGAAGTTCCGTATTGTTTTCTGATTTACCCGTTTCGATAAGGCCTAACCAATCGCGCCAGATTAAACCGCCCGGTTGTGGTTTGACCGAGTAAAACTCGCCGCCCTCTTTAAGGGGTACACGGTAAGGCGTTAAGGGATGCTGCCACATGGCATAGTTAGCGCCGTAATTTTTGGTCGTCATCAGGCTCAGGAGCGCGTCGCTCTGCTCACCGCAAATATCGCAGTTACCGACTGTGGTGGTATTAAAATCAATACGAATACGCCGCGGCATTCCCCAGTACGCCTGGAGTTTATTAACCTGATCATCGGTTACCACCGCACCGGCCTGTTCGCTGGTACGCGTCGGGCCAAGCCAGGGGAAAACCAGATCGTCAAATTTTTTGGGTAGCGGTAAGTCGGATTCATCCTGCGGCATCACGTTGAGCCACAGTTTGCGCCATAAGGGTGTTTGTTGATTGCCCTGATATTCCTGTAATTCAATCAGAGTGGTCATCGGCCCACCGCCGCGCAAACCGGTGCGATAGCCTTTTCCACCTGACGGTGCATTTAACTGTAGGGAGAACAGAGCTAACGCGGAACAATGAGGGCATACGTGTTCAGTCACGCCACGCTTAATAAAGTGGTCTTTATTAAACTTCGTTGTTTGAGCGCCGGGAATCTCAGGCAGTAGCGAAGCGACCTGAACTTTATCTCCCGTGAGCGCCTCGAAATCCTGCATAAATGAAGGGGAATCTGGCCCAAACTGGAAAGCATGTTCTAAGGATAGCAATGCTTCCCGTAGCTTTTCAGCTTCCAGTCCGTCTTCCCAGATATCATCCCAACGACGATGATCTTTTGGCGCGAAGCTGGTTTGTAGTAGCCCCAGCAAAAACTGCCATACCGCACCCTGGAGATCTGCCCGCGGCGCAGCGATATCGACAACATTTTCATCAGCCAGATCGACTGGTGCCAGCTTGCCTGTCGTTCCGTCTTTAAAACGAACAGGCAACCACGGGGTTGTCAGAAGTGAAAACGAGTTCATACGCATCCTCTCGTAAAAAAGACCATCCCTGGCGGGTCAGCATCCATTACATAACTTTTAAGTCTACTCGAACCAAAACTCTTATTTTCCGCGTCAGACACAATTGTATTTTAATAAAAAAATACAATGAATTAACAGAAATCAACTTGCTTTGTACTGCTTGAACCATTTTCATCGCCATGATGAGTAACACCATCCTTCACCTCCTGCATAACCCACAGTAGAAGTAAGGTATTCCTTCGCAGGCAAATGTTCAACATTATTTCTAATAAAGTCAAATTTGTCATTAGCTCATCGCAAGTTCAAAATTGACATTAGCTCATCCATTTTTGAGTATTCATCACGCGTATCTTTTGGTAGTGTCTCAATGTTCCCCCCTGGGATAGACCAAGCTAGTGCCAAACTTGCGTTTAATATGCGTTCCCCGCGTCAGCGGGGATAAGCCCTGGCGTCATCCGACGCCAGGGCATCTCAATCAACCTTACCAATCAATCCCTCCGTAGCCGAATAACCGCAGTTTTCGTCATCAGTGACTAGAATCACGTTTGCCATCTCCGGATCTTGCCGCTGTTCAACGCACCACTGCCTGAACGCATTCCCTTCCAGTAAAGAAAACTCATCCCGATGTTTTTTCCACCAGCTTCGGCGCACTCTGACAACGCTCATTTCCCATGCGTGAGCACCGGTGGCATAAGGCTTCACCACACCGTCAATACAGGTAGCCAGCCACAGGGAAACAGACTCCTCAGCCAGACGTGTCGACAGTTTTTCCGGGAGGTAATCGTTGATACTGGCGGCATAGCCGGGCCTGAAGTTCAGCACAAACTTTTTAGCCATCGCGCGATCGCAGTAATATTTGCCCACTTGCTCCTGCTCGCTGCGGGCAAACCCTTCCGGCATTACCACGTCCTCACCGTAGACTGATTCAATAAGAAGCCGGGCTGCGTGTGGCATCTGAATAGCACCTTGCTCACGCAGCACACGCTGCGTCAGCCAGATTCGCCCATGATCGGGATAGACAAATGCACTGTTACGCATGGCACTGCCAAACCATTCGTCGCCAGGAGAGTCGTCCCAGACGGGAGCCAGAATCAGCAATTCAGGGGGGGAACGCTCGTCCTTTCCGTCACGCTTTAACTGACCATTAATATCGCGGATATGCCGCTGTAATCGTCCTGCTCGCTGAATCAGCAAATCAACAGGGGCCAGGTCGGAGATCATTTCGTCCAGGTCAATATCCACGCTTTGCTCAATTACTTGTGTACAAACAATGACTTGCGACGCTCTCTGTAAACTACAATATTTACCAAAGCGTGCCAGTGTCTCCGTTTCAATTCGCTGGCGATCGCTAAAAGCAAAGCGGCTATGAAAAAGTGAAAGGCTGGAAGCAGGAATGACGCCGCGGGCAAGCAGCTGACGATGAACCTTAATAGCGTCATCGACAGAATTCCGGATCCAGGCGATGCATTTCCCCTGACTTACCGCTGATTCGATACGTGCCATACATTCTTGTTCGCTATGAAGCCAACCCACGCTCACGCTACGCTCAACGCCTTTGCGCGTCGCTACCCGGTGTGAATTCACATCCGATTTCGTGACATGCGTCAGCCAGGGGTAATCGTCCTTTTCCAGGAACGGGGCTTCTTGCTGGCCCTCTGTACCCCGCGCAAAGGCAGCGACAAGTTTGTCACGCTGCTGTTGAGATAACGTGGCAGAAAGCAAAATGACGCTGTTTCCGCCACGTGCCTGCCACTCGATCAGCCCTTCAAGAATGCACGACATGTAAGCATCACAGGCGTGTATCTCATCAGCCAGCAGGATTTTGTTACTCAACCCCAGAAGCCGCAGATTATTATGTTTAAACGGCATCACTGCCATCATCGCCTGATCCAGCGTGCCGACGCCAATTTCAGCCAGTAGCGCCTTCTTGTTACTGTCGGCAAACCAGGCCGCACATCCCTGACTGAACGTTTGTTCATCCGGTTCTTCTGCCCCGACTAAATCACCGGACCAGAGTGAGTCATTAAAGCGGTCCATTAATGTGCGGGCACTGTGTGCCAGCACCAGGCTGGGGCGGGACTCTGGCGAATAGAAAGCAAGCCAGGTTTTGACCAGCCGATCGTACATGGCATTGGCCGTTGCCATTGTTGGCAGGCCCAAAAACAAACCCTGTGCTTTCCTCGCAGCCATCAACCTGTGCGCCAGGATAAGCGCCGCTTCTGTTTTACCTGCGCCAGTCACATCTTCCAGAATAAATAACTGTGGCCCTGGCTGGCTGATATCCAGATCCAGTACCTTTTGCTGTAACGGTGTCGGGTGCTCAATAAAAGGAAACAGCGTATTAATTCCGGTGAAAGGCACGGTTTGTGCTTTTGGCGGGAAGACGGTTAAGGCGTTTTGAGCCTGAACTAAAGCCTTTTGCCAGTAATCTTCAATATCCATTGTCTGTGCGACGCGTGGAAAAAATCGCGTTGACGATCCCGTCCAGTCTGCAAGTACGACGGTTGCAGAGATATACCAGGAAAGTTGTTTTATAAGTTCAACGCCCTCGTCCTCATCCCAGAATGCGGGGATCTCGATGAGCGGAAACAGTGGTTTGATTGCAATGAGAAAATCTCGTGCAGCAGCTTTATCTTCAGGCAGAAAATTATCCAGTTCATCAATACGGTCAGGAGGCCGACCATGATGCCCGGTAGTTACGGGCATCCACATATCTATTACCCGTTTGAGCTTGCGCGGAGAGAGTGAAGATGAAGGAAGCAACTCTTCGCATCCTCTTAAATAATGATGCCACAACCAGTAGCCCAGCGTTGAATGAGAGATTTTTTCGTAATTTTTTCTGGCGCCTTCCGGCCTCCTGAGTTGTGGGTGCAGGTAAAGTTGCTGAAATGAGCGGGCAAATTTTCCCGTATCGTGCCAGCACAACAACCAGGCGAAAAATTGTGCTGGCTGCTCCGTGTCAGCGAAACCTAATTGACGAAAATAGTCAGCCAGCCCGAAGCAGTTGCTTTTAACCATTAAATAGCCCATTGCGGCTACATCCAGCGAATGCCAGCAAAGGAGGTGATAGTCGTCACCACCCTCTTTCTCGCCACGTCGGGTTTTTCCCCAAAAATCCCAAAAAGTCATATTAACAAAAGTCTCATCATGCCAAACCTGAATATATTTCCGCTGCATTGCTTTACAAAAGTCGAAAAAATAGTTTCACACATCTTTAATGTCTTTTCATTTCAGGACAAATCAAAAACTTCAATATTCTCCAACACACACCTTTTTTGTATAATCCGCCATAAAACAACAATAATTTGGCAGTCTGGCTGTATGTCATATACTCTGTCGGTAAATATTCGGAAATATCACGGCACCGGTTATATTTCCCCTTATTTTGACAGGTAGTTCAGAATCCAAACAAACAATTTATTGCTGATGGAACAACTGCTGTTGTTTTCGCGGGGACCAGGGGGCATACGTAAGCGTAAAGCCAGCACAGCCTGTTATACTGATTCCCTGCAGAATAAGTTAGAACTCTGCCTGATTCAGAAGGCGTTTTCTTCATCGCATAAAAGTTGCCATGTCATTGATATACTGTTTGCCATCCCTTTCTTCATCATTAATACCGGTTACCTGAATATCAACAGACCGGTGCACCTTTTCTGAATACCTCCCCGGACGGGCTGGCAATCCCCATTCGCCTCAGCGTGGCATCTGCAGCTTTCGCCACTTCGCTGATATCCAGCTTTTCAGGTAGCGGCGGAGACAATATCTGCGCCAGACAATATTCCCGTCGCAACAACAACCACTCCCGTTGTGCTTCTGTACATTCAACATTGCCCATAACAAAAAGCCAGCGGGCAGAAGCTCTGCGCCAGTAACCTGCAGCCTCCAGTTTCTGCGCAACAATGTCTTCCACAACTTCCGGGGTACTCTTTTTCCTGCTCAAAACATTAACTCACTGAAATAATATACATATCTGACGGTCTCAGCGAACCGTCCATGCCGGGCTGAAATCCTCTTCCTGAAACAATTCCGTCAGCCCGCTAATCTGTTTCAGTCTCAGCACTTCATCCTGGTCCATACCCAGCTCAGTGCCAATGCGTTCATCCGTCCAGCCCAGGCGTGAAAGGTCCCTGACAATATCAGACATTGAGGTTATCTGGTGTTTCCCCCTGGCCCGGTTATGTCGGATGGTCGCAGCAATACGTGAGGCCTGTCCCTTTCTCTCCGGATTAATACAGACCACCGGCAGCCAGCCCTTCAAACGTTTTCCCGTACCTGCTTCCCTGCCCAGCACCTGGCGATGAAAACCATCCACCACCAGGTAATGGTTCTTTTCCTCAGACACCACCACCGGTTGTGTGAAACCATCTTTCTCCAGTGACTGCTTCAGCAGTTTCTTCTCACCCGGCGCCATGACATTGGGATTGTAATCGTTGGCCACCACCTCATCCGCCTTCACCCACAGCACACAGTCCACAGGCTCCTGTGCAAAAGGACTGACCTCATGAAGCACCCTGCGCAGATGATTCAGGGCCTGTATGGTCTCTTCTTCAGTTCGTACCTGACTGAAATACTGACGAATCATGTTGCCAAGTATCTCCGGTGTCACAGAATCCCCCATTCCTTCCTCCTTTCCTTCATACGCTGCAGGTAACGTTCATAGTGCCGGGGTTTGTTCGGACTGAAGGAGAGCGTCCGGCACCAGAAATCATTCTTTATGAGAGTCTTACAGATACGTCGCCAGGACGGAATATCCCGGCTCCCCAGGTCATTCTCCTGTTCATCCGGGATGTCATCCGGGAAGCCCCGCGTCTGATACCAGCGCAGGTAGACAGCAATTTTATTACGGTAATGTTCTGCCGTTCTTTCCGGCATCACATCCAGCAGGAACATCGCATAGCTGCGCCAGGTATGATGAGGCGGCTTCGTGATACGCTTACGCAGGGCAAAATAGGCACCACTCTCATTGGCATAAAGCGCCCCGCTGGCAGCCCCTGACACCCGTTCACACATCCTGGCCCAGGTTTCCGGCTCCAGAACATGGTAAAGCCACAGTCCCTTACGCTGTTCAGGACCAAAAGGTTCACAGACACGCATGTTGCGTAACGGCACGCCGGCACGGTACATCAGGTCATACAGAGGATTGTAGATGGCACAGGTTCTGGCGTTATATATCCAGATATCGCGGGCTTTCCAGTCATATAACGGATACATGGTGTAATAAAACCCTTCAGGCGACGCTGTGGTCCAGGGTTTATCATCTGCATATCTCAGTTTGCGCTGAGATACCAGTCCCATAAAGCGATTGAGCGATTCATCAGCACGGACACCAGTCAGTATTGCCACTCCACACCGGTTACCGGCAAACCAGGAAGAAAATGCCGGAACAAATTCTTCAAACGTCATGGCATACCGGTAAAAGGGAAAATACGTTATGTCTGTAATGGCCTCTTCCGGTGGCTGGCGAACCCAGGTCACACCAGACTCCCAGCATATCCACTCCGGCTGAAACTGCGAGACACCGTTTACCGTGGTCAGGGGAAGTGCCACCCAGTAAAAGGTCTCCGTCACATCCCGGTACATCTCCAGCATTTTCTGAATATGCGCAATTGTGCACTGATACTGAGCCTCCCAGTCAATGAACAGTACAGAGAAACGACGTCTTTTTCTGCGAGCCGCCTCTGCCACAAGATGGAAAAGCACAGTGGAATCCTTTCCACCTGAAAAAGACAGGCATACAGACTGAAAAGTTTCAAAAATCCACTCAATGCGGGCGGTTGCTGCACGCAGAACATTTTCTCCGGTAAGAATTTTTTCAGTTAAAAATGTATCACTCATTTTCCTGACTTTACGCAGAATAGATCTGTTTATGCGTTAAGATAAATATTATTAATAACATCACAGCTATTTTCAATAAAATAACTCATTAAGTCCTCAGTAAAAAAGCAAACTGTTTCCCTTTCCGGTTCCGGATTTAACACTCCCCGATTTTGTAGATATTCACTTACTGACATTCCGGAGATGCGGATCCTGCCTTAGATTTTATGAAATAGAGTTTCCTGTTTACAGGCTATACCGTACGGAGTTCACCCTGGTTTCTCCGCCGGTCAGAAAAGGGAATTACAAATTCCGTTGTCCGGTACCTCCTCCCGGGCATCTGCCGAAAGAGTCTCGTCTACCTCATTCCATGCTACTTCCGTATCTGGAAAACGAGGGACAATGGCTCTTTTCTGCTTATCCTTACTTTTGTTACTGTAATGACTATTACTGCATTAAACGGGCTGTTGCAATTTCCATTGCTCAACATTTCTCTTTATAAATCATTCAGAGTATCAATGACTAAATTCAGAGTTTCTTCTGTTAGCCTCATATTTCAGACTGTAACTCACGCAGAATGTAATTCATCAGCACAACTTCTGATGTGATAAACAAATATTGCATTACATAAAAAACATAACAATATCCCTGCCTGTCTGGCATTTCTGAGGTTTAATGATTTTACTGTGTCACTTTTTCTTCCTGAGACTGGTTTTACCATCAATTACCCCCCCGGAACGAATAGATAATGAATCATAAGTCACACAACCTTTTATATGTCCATTCTCAAGAACAACAATATCACTTGCAATTACTTTTCCTTCTGAATGTCCATCAGAAATTAAATATCTTGCAACCATATTACCGTTAACCACTCCATTTTTAATTATTTTTATCGTCCCGTCAATAACACTAATATTTCCGTTCACCCTCCCCAGAATATAAACAATACCATCCGCAACAACATTTCCATTTATTGTCATATTACTGGCAATAAACGTTGTGTTTTTAGACAATCCATCATGAAAAAATGAATCATCTTCTGACTCGCTGTTTTTATTCAGAAAACTGGCGATTGTGAGATTATTATCCGCAACATCATTGTGATAAGAGTGAATATCAACAACAATCGTTTCTTTCTGATTTTTTCGATAAGTCTTATGTAATTCTTTTATTTTGCTAAACATATTAACACGCCAATATATCGTAAGAAACAAAATAGCAAAGACTGTAAAAATAACAGTTTGCCGATATGCATAAACAGCATAAGCACAAATTCCGATGAACCAGCACAAACATCCTAACCAGAAAAAAAATTCCAAAAGTACTATTCCCTACAAAAAAGTCACCGATGTGTAATTCTTTATCGCCTGCCATTACAATCCTAAAGAAAGAGTGAGCTGTAATCACTTAAATATAATGTAGACTGCATTATAATAATGCTTACTGATAAAATATAAAATTAAAGCGTTAAAAGATAGCTCCCCCCCTGAAACCGAAAGAGTTATCCGATGTTTCAAGATAATTTAAACACACTGCTCACAAAACATTTAATTTCTTATTGCATATAAAATTCCCCCACAAGTCAGTTGAAAGCTACGCCGTAATGAAAATACCGCCCTGTACATCTTTAACAAGCTCACCCACGGTATATATTTTCCAGCCATCAACTTCGACAGGAGTAACATTAACTGCAATTTTGATCTCTGGCCACGCTGCTTCTACAGTTGCAATAATTTCATGTTCTGAGTTTCGAATCTCTAATCCCGGTACAGGCGGGCAATAACCTTTATATTGCATCATGCTTATATCGCCATGAACTGATGAATCAGTAAGCTCATATATTTCACTCCAGGATGCTGCCATTAATAACCCTTGCTGAGAGCGTAAGCGCTGAATTACCGACATCTCTGTCCGGGTAACAAATATACCTTCATGGAGAGGTTGTCTTCGATGACAATCCTTACACAAAACAAGCAGATTTTCAGGGGAGTTATCATATTTGATACCGTTCTTATGATGAACATGGCATAAATTTTTTGCGGTCGATAAATTCACACCACAATCATTACAAATATAATTAGCACTTTCTCGCATTGATTTAGATATATCTTTCCAGTTTTCGACATACCCACTGTTTGTTTTATCATAGTTCCCCTTAGGCATATGGCAGAAACAGGTACTATAATCTGAAAAAAACTCCTTTAAGGAAAAGGAATTAAAAACTCCTCTTCTTTTTTGTCTGTCAATACTTCCTTTATAATTAAGTCGCTCAAGACAATTCATACATACCCGTAAATCAGTATCCTGACTGCGACCGGAACCATCATCAATTTCGAATAAACCATCTATACGGTTAGTAGCATGGTATCTTTCGAATCGATTCTTTTGTCGCATTTCATCAAGAGTTCTGCACCAGGCAATATGAAAACGTTTTCCTTTTTCGCCATCCATGATAGCAGCGTCATAACGTCCTGAATGGTCCCGAATATATAAAAGAACCTGGCGACCATGATAAGAGATAAGGCTGCTACCGGGGTCAAGCTCTGCAATACTAACTTCTTTACCCGAAGATAACTCAATATCTATAGGCTCAAAATCAACAGGAGATTCATCCAGAAAAAAATCGACTCCTTCTGGTAACATTTTCTTCCCTAATTGAATAAGTTCTGAAATGTCGATAGATAATTTCATCTCTTACTCCTGAATAATCTTTCTAATCTGCAACTCGGCATTTGTTACAACTTTGAAGGTGACTCGACGGGAGCGATTAGGATCCTCCTTGCCGGTTTTATCAAGAATGGGATGTGCAGATGAATAACCTACTGCGGCAAATTTACTTTTAACCCATTGTTGGTGTGTCGCGATATTTTTTATATCATAAACGTATTGTAATACTGAACGTGTACGACCTTGTGATAGTGCCATGTTATTAAAATAAGCAATATCAGGATTTGTTGTTCCTGTCCAGTCAGTACTTGTATGACCTTCAATGCGGACTTCAGTTATGTGTTCCTGATAATTATCAAGGACTTTTAGATAGCGAGGAAAAAAGTCGTCAAGTATGAGTTTAAACTTTGGTTTAAGCTCTGTGCTTCCTAAGCCAAATAAAACATCCGGTGATTTAAATCGAACCTCCAGAGTCTGCTTATCGATCTCTGCATCCCAGTCTTGCAAATCCTTTGCAAACTCAATATCCAGAGCATTATAAAGCTGTAACTGAGCGTTCTCGTAGGCTACGGCAACTTCTTTAATTTTTTCTTTTTCAATACGTACGTAGTGCATATAAGCAATAGATATGAACATAAAAACCATCATCAGCCCTGCCATCAGGTCTGACATGGATACCCAGTGTTCATTATCTTGATCTTTTTTAGGTAATTGTTTTCCTATAATCTTATCCATGATCGATTACCCGCGATGTTTATTAGCAGAAATTAAAGCTTGTAACTGCCCCATAACTATCTGGTAATCTTTAATAAGTTTTTCATAGTTACCGACAAAACCTTTGCTGATTGAAAGCAGAGCATTACCTAATGATTGCATTTCACGGTTCATCTCACGTTCAGTTACCTGCTCAAAAGCATGTAACTGCTCGTTGATGGATAGAGCAAATTTTTCAATTGATTCTCTGACTTGAGAAGCCAGCCCTGCACTTGCCTTATCAAATGATGTCTGGATTGAATCAAACATATTATCGGCATTACTGGATAGTTGATGGTTAATCTTTTCGCCAGTCTTACTGAACATATCAATCACATTAGTCGTATTTTGTTCCATATTTCTATGCAATTCTTTCGAGTGCGACTCCAGTGATTTCAGGAATTCTTCACCACTTTGTTTCATTTCAGTAATTGTTTCACCTAACGTGCTGGTCAGGGTTTCGGAGGAATTGCTGACATCATGTGCCATCGAGGCAAATGCTTGTTGTGTTTGGGTAACCGATTGTCTGAATCCTTCGGTACCTTCATCCAGGGCCACGCGCATTGAATCTGCATTAAGAAGTATTTGCTGGCTGGTTTGCTCAAGGGATGCACTGACATTTGCAGCTCCGGATTTCAGCAGTTCACCCACTTCAGCCATTTTGTTTTGTATTTCAGGTAATACGGTTGTAGCTTTATCGCGGATGGCAACAAAGGTTTCTAAATGGCGGGAGAGTTCGCTGATTTGATGTTGGTTCACCTGAAGCACTTCACGCAGTGAAGACATAGCCAGAGGAATTTCTTTACATTCTTCCCAAATCCCGGCAACCGCAGTTTTTGTTTCAACCAGGGACTCAACACTTTGTTGATATTGTTCTGACATCTGCTCAACTTGCATTTTATAATTTTCCTGCCACTCAACAAGTTTTTTTACAGAGGCATCAAGTGCTTTAAAGTTTTCACCAAACTGTTCAGTTAAGTTATCATTAAAATCAATAATGACTTGCCGCAAAGCATCAATAATTTGTTCTGTAGCACCTTTTGCCATTAGATCTGCAAATTGTTCAAGTTGTTCCCAAAGCTTATTACTGAAATGAGTGTGATTAGCTAATTGTGCCTGCGAGGAATCGCTAATCTCAGTACGTAGTAATTTTATTTGAGCAATAAGAGAACCTTCACTATCACCGTTAATACCCGAGACTAATTTATTCAGAGTCTGGTTCTGCTCTTTTAATTCATGATAGATATGTTCAGGTGTAACAGATTCAGGGTTATTTTCTGCTAACGCACTTCGTTTATTGGCAAAAAAGAAAGCATCCATTCCATTAAATAAAATGGCAAAAAACATACCTACAATGCTTGTAATGAATGCTGTTTTTAGGCCGCCTAATAATACGGGGATGCTGGTATCAATACTTTCAGTATTAAAATTGAGCAACCCAATAATAATACCAATGAAAGTACCCAGAATACCTAATGCCCCCATTAAGCCTGGAGCATATTCTCTAAACTTACTATGTATATTTTTTTTGTCACACCACCACGCTGATAAAAATACGAATATAACAACCCAGATGAAAATATTGGTAATCAGTGTAGAGTCTATCGATTGAAACAACTGCTCAAAAAACTGTGCTAACATTTCAGATACCTACATAAACAATAAATCTACAAAATTATATCAGATCCCCGACAACATTCTGACAACCAGAAATGAACTCTGACGTCAATATAAAAATGGGTTACCCACTTCTGTTAAAAAACATCATTTTCAACAGACAGTACCCGGAACTATCCTGTGTTGACGTTAGGTCCATTTTATCCATGACACTATGATGTATTTTATATTCTGTATCACCTGAGAGCCTTCTTAAAAGGATAATGATAATTAAAACAAAAAATAGAGATTTCACCCGAACAACTACGCTGCAGAGATAATTTCGACACTTTAATTTCGTTCCATCATTTTCTGCAAACGCCTCATAGCCCCCTGTACTGAACGACGGGAACGCCCCGGCAGTAACTTCATCAGTGCCGATGGCCCCAATGCCATATTTCCGGACAACACATTCCACTCCTCTGCCGTCCAGAGACGTAATCGCCCGTTTCCCGTGAACTTCACACCCAGTTCCCGCGCCCTCTGTTTTACTGCATTTTCTGTACGTCCGGAAAGGCGTCGGCTCACTTTCACACCTTCTGAAGGATAATATTGCCGCAGAATTTCATCTTCTTCTGCACACCAGTAACCCGGGTGTTTCAGACCGAGCCTGCGGGCCATCCAGCACACGGATTTCGGCGCTCGTCCGTTCAGACGGGCACAAATATCAGCAAGCGCAACGCCTGCCGGATAGTCCCTGCGAACAATCTCAATCTCTGTCTCTGACCAGTCCGTAGCCACTGGTGTTGTTATCCCCACCAGATACGCCATGGCACGAACTGCTGTCGCACTTCTGTTCAGGTATGCCGCTATTTCGCGGGTTTTCTTCACGCCATAATGCGTTTCAAGGTAGCGAATATCTTCGATTGTCCATGGTGTGCGCATTCTTTTGGGTTTATTTTCCATTACCATGTTTTATCAGCCATCATGGCTGCCTCTCCGGTTTGCCAGCGTGTTTCACCTGATAACGATTAATCAGCTGATTCAGTGCCATTTCAGCCTGTTTTTGCTGCTGTTCACTGCCATTCTGGTTACGGGCTTCATCATAGCGACGTAACTGCTCTTCTGCCGGGATATGCCGGTTAAAAGCCTGCATGATGCCAAACACCTCCGTTTTCAGTTCACTGACTGTCATGTATCTTCCCCGCTGTTCATCCAGACGGTTCAGGCGCTCAGCCAGCTGCTGTAAGCGGGTCATGCCTTCATTCCAGCCCGTCATCGCCTCTTCCGGGAGCGCACGGCTCCTTACACTCTTCTGCCAGTTATCCACCAGTTCCTGAACACGGGGATTGTCGGGGAAAAGCACACTCAGTTGCTGCAGCAGCTGCGCACTGTGTTGCAGGTTGTATGCTGGCGGTAATTCTGTCAGTCGCATTATCTGCTGACCGGAAAGTGTTATCCAGTCTGACGCATGATTTAACAGTGAGGGTGTTCTGCTGAGCTGTGCCATCTGGTCTGCTGAAAGCACATCCGGTGGGGGTGTCAGCAACGCCCTGAGTTGCTGCTCCGCCGGTGATGGCTGTGTCAGAAACTGCCATCCCGGAATGACCACGCTGACCGCCAGCAATGCCGCACAGACACCAGCCACAAACGGTTTCAGAAACGTGGGCGGGGATTTCTGAAGGGAATGTGTGTTTTCTGTTCCGCTCTCTGCTTTTGTTTCAGAAACAACACACACCAGACGGGAGTACGGCAGGGGCTGATGTTCCTGCACATCCGGAGCATCAGACCGGAGTGCCTGAGCCGGAAGGGTTACCGGAGACGACGCTTCGCCCTGCACAGGCTGGTTCTCCAGGCGGGTGATATATCCCTTCACCATGGCTTCCGGTAAAGCCACTTTACTGCTCTGTTTAAGTTCGTGCCGGGCCAGTGTGTCACTCAGTGCCTTCAGGAATGTTTCGGTCTGATACAGCAGGGGCAGGTTGTCACGGTCGTCCGGTGGCATGGCCCGGAGCGTTTTTTGCAGACGGTTGAACAGACCGGTAATAATTTCCAGCCGGGCGTGTGTATTCAGCGGCCACATCACTGACCAGTGATGCCGGGTCAGCGCCACAATCAGAGCCAGCCCTTCATTCAGGCCACTTAACCCTGTTGTATGCATCCGGGCGATGGTGTACCAGGATGCCGTCTGTAATTCCACGCCATTGTGTTCATACAGACGCAGGCAAAGCGTTTCCACGTAACGCCAGTCCACATCCGGGCGTGCCGGGTGGGTCAGTTTGCTGATTTCATCGCGCAGGGCAGCATAATCCGGTAATGACCGGGGGTCACCACCGGTTTTCAGTTTCACTTCAGAAGTCATCGGCAGATTCAGTGTTGCTGTATTAAATCATGATTAACAGTTACGGAAAGAATGTCAGTGTGATACCGGGACCCGGGAAAGGTATTCCACTGCACGGATAATTGCCGGTGTCACATCCCACCGCCGTTTCAGAACCGGTAACAGCTCATTAAGGTTTCTGATATAACGCTCAGTGAACAGCCGTTGTCCGTCCCTGGTTAAATGAAAACCTGACTGATTACAGGTAATGGTGATATGACAGGTATCGCTGCCAATATATACGGCTTCCTGAGGTCTGAATCTGACATTCCAGTGCCAGGAGTACGGAGAGTGGTTCAGATAAAAAAGACGCATCTGAATATCATTAAATAACGGGTTCATAATCAAAATCACAAAAAATATATTTCTCATCCGGAGCACCCACACAGGGGTAGCCCGGATAAAAAATCAGACATGATAATAAGATGAATTGTCCACAAACTGCTGTTGCTTAAGATGGCGCAGCAACACCCTGCCCTCCGGCATAAATGTTGTTCCGTAACGAACCAGCCCGGCATCTTTAAGTTCTGCATCAATGACATAATGCAACTCACCAGGCTGAGTTTGTTCCTGCATCGTCACGTTGACACGCTTAATACGTGGCTCATACTTCAGCAGAACATCTGAAAGCACGCGCATCAGTTGATGTGCCGTACCCGGCATTCCCTGCAGAATGGTTGTCATATCCGGCAGACCATAATCCGGAAGATGTTTAAGGCTTCCGGCCCGGGTATTCAGAATACGCTGCATGTTATCGAGCACCGAAAGAATAACCTGCTCTTCCTCACTGACCTGATTTAACTCCAGCCCGCCAGTGAAATTACCATAGAGAATTTCATATAATGATGGGGATTTTCGGTTCATAATAATAATTCAATTTGAATGACTATCATGTTAAATGTCTAATTTAATAGCATTAGCATTCAATTTTATCTAACGTGTTAAAAATAAGGCCATTAGCGGGTGTAGGTGTCCCGTTCCTGCCATGAGTAATAAGGCTGGATTAAAGCTCTGTTAGCAAAGGTAGCAGTCCAAGATCCAGAAGCCTTATTTCAATGTCATTAGATTTTCCGATATGTTCTTTATTATTTCCATCAAATACTTCTTCTGTTGAAACAACAATTGTTCCCCTTTGTTTCTCGCCATCGGAAACTGGTACTATTTTTGCAGCTTCGGGAATTAATTCTGGTAATATTATAGAAGGTATATAAATCATCCAGCCAACACAAATTCTATCAGGGAAAACATTATTACCATTATTCCAATATCCATTCGTGTTTACAGTCGCATATATTAGCCCCTTATCACAAACCAGCGATATTAATAAGGCGATAACCTTGTCTAAACTTATATCCATTTCATTACAAGTAATGCTGACATCCAAATTTGTTTTTTTGACATCCTCAATGTGTTTTTTTATATAGTTAATTGAACATATTTTACTATCAATTTCACCATCCCAGACACCTTCTATAATCAGCGGATAATCTTTCTTTACTCGACTACGCCATCTTTCAATGACGTGCGGCTCAGCTTTTTTATGATTAAACACTACATGCTCAAGTGCTTGCTTCCTTGAATATCCTTTCTCATACCACTTTTTTTTTGTTCCTAACAACACATCAATCAATCCGGAAATATAAAAAAGCTCATCAAGACATAACTCAACACTAGGAGGTCGAGTATCTTTATAGTAAGCATTTGCTGATATTCTAATCATGGCACCCACCTTGTTATTATATCCTTAAACTCTTTAAAAATTTTTGAAAAATACCGATAACTTACTGGTTGCATAAAAATCCAGACAATTTTTAATGGTTGATTTACTGTTGCAACCGCTTGATGACGGGCAGCCTGGCTTAAGCCGCTTTTGTAACCTTTCCACCATCCTTTAGGGTCTCCAAAAGCATCAAAAAACTGATCATACCTGGCCTTCGCCTCCCAAAACTGACACAGCTTATCTTTCCAGCCATCAAATGATACGCCGCAGTACTTAAATTCCTGTATCTGCTGCGTCTCCGGATTATAAAACGTGCCACATATTCTTGTCTGGTAGCTGATTGTTA
>ERZ1026852.343-NODE-343-length-30456-cov-112.159403_pt1 | contig 30456 bp, 26 predicted proteins | sample MGYA00380156_ERZ1026852 | MGnify/ENA primary metagenome ERZ1026852 (study PRJEB33269, sample SAMEA4719792) | human gut metagenome | biome: human-associated habitat; feature: organic feature; material: feces | place: Cameroon | collected 2013-10 ...
CAACAATTTTCGTATTTTTGCAAGGAGATTCTGTGTCTCTTATATCGAGATTCAGATGAACGTCATCAAAAAACGAACTTGATTCGTATGATGAAAGAGACAAATATACACTCACAGGTTACGTCCACTATTGCAGGGGACGACGGCGAAGCCATGGCAAAAAGTGAAGGATATGTAGCTGAAAATGGTTTTGTAGCAACAGATCCGACGCACTTTGGAAAGACGTATCATGATAAACAGTCGAGGCAAACGTGTTGTCCGTGAGGCTGTTTTCTTACCACCTTTGTCTTTGTGAGAGTTGAGGACAAAAATCTTAATGAAATCCGCTTCCGCTCCGATGTCTATAAGATGCTTTCGGAACCAGGCAAAAGTGCCCCATATGCTATCCCTGATACCAAATTCGACAATTTCAGCGAGCGAGAGTTTGAAGAGAAGGTTGCAACTTCTATCATCCAAAGGCTGATGGAGGTATCAGCATCCTTGATGATACTCTCGGTATCGATTGGAAAATCCCAACCGAACATGCCAATCTCTCAGAGAAAGATACCAAACACGACTTGCTAAAGGACTTCGATAGTCCTTTCGACATCAACATAGATTTATACAAATGAATACAAAACAGCAAATAGCACAGCAACGTGCTAATTTGGCGATAGCTGAATTCTTGAATGAATTGTTTACTCCTCCGTATGTTATTAGTGAGTCAACTTTTGATGAAACGAAGGAATCTGCGGTGGAGTGTGCCAAACAGAATGTCGATGCCGCATCTCTTACTGAAAGAGAGAAAGAGGTAGCGAAGGAGACAGTAGAACTATTTGCTAATGATGTAGCACGTAAGTTTAAGGTTGCTATGAAACAATCTGGTAAGATTGTGTGAATACCCCTTTTGAAATAATGGTACACCTTGTTTGTTTTGCAACACTAAGATAAGTGAATTCTTCGACATGACAAAATCCTGGGCAACTTTTTGTTGCTCAGGTACTTAAAAAGTTTAAGTTATAATAGTGTTGCGGAATTAAGGTTTAATTCAAATTTAACCCATTTTTTTAAGTGGAGTCAATATTCGTTTTTTACATACATAATTTGCTAGTTTCAAACTTTTTTCGTATTTTTGCAACGAAATCCTGAGTCTCTTATGTTGAGATTCAGAAGAATGTAAAGAATAAGTACTATTAATATGGTCTTTATATAAGCAAAGCGTATGATACACAATTTGCTAAACACGGACTTACTTGCATCATGTATGCAGGAGGCCAAAAGACATAAAAGTATTGAAGATTAGTGGAAGTTAGTCTATTGGTTTTTCGATGCTGTGATACATATCACATCCCCAATAATCCGGGAAGAGTATTCTTTTCAGGAGAAACCGAGGTATATATTTTTGAGTTATGTGGTTTATAATCAATACAGACAAATTTCAAGAACAAAGAACAAAAGAGTTTCTTGAGAATACATATCTCGGTTTATATCTATTTCAGCGATAAAATGGCAGATGGCATTGAGGGACTGAGTATTGTAGATAAGCGATATGATGACCTCATTCTGGAGAATGATACCTGTGAGGTAAAGACAATCAAGAACTTTACCAACGAGGATGATTTCGTTAAATATACCAATCGCTATTCTGTTTTTGGCGAGGAAGAATTAAGAGGTTGGTACAAGAATAAGGACAATTTTACCGTTATCAAGATGGTGTACAATATAGCATTTACCAAAAAGGTAATCAACAAGGTAATGAAAGAGCGAGTCGGTCTGAACCCCAGATATTGGGGCTTCTTCAGATTAACCGATGCCCAGTTTGACAAATTATTAGAATTAGGTGAAATTCCCTTCCCTTACTCGACAAGGTGTTGGATTTCATAAGCACAGATGACAATGGACAAAATTGATTATTCGATAGAAGAAAATCAGATAGAAAAAGAGGATGAGGGCAACGTGGCAATCACAATGCCATTTAATCCTAATATGATAAAGATTCGTCGTGATCCGTTTACCATCAGTGAGCTGGTGGATAAGATGGAGCACGGGGAGATTCGCTTCGATACCCCCTTCCAACGCAAATCAGACCTGTGGGATGAAGAGAAGCAGAGTCGCCTGATAGAGTCGCTGCTGCTCAAGTTGCCACTGCCCGCTTTCTATTTCGACGAGACAGAGACTGATGAAGATGCAGAGGTGTGGAACGTGATAGACGGATTGCAACGATGCAGCGTGTTCAAGCACTTCATTGTGGAGAAGACGATGCGACTGCACCATCTGGAGTTTCTCACGCAGCAATATGACGGAATGACCTTCAACGAGCTTCCTCGTCTGATGCAGCGCAGAATCACCCAGACCCCTATAACCATGTACGTGATAGAGAAGGGAACGCCCGATGAGGTAAAATTCAATATCTTCAAACGTATTAACACGGGCGGTCTGATACTGACTCCACAGGAAATACGTCATGCGATGAATCAGGGCGTGTCTGCGGAGATGGTGGCCAATTTGGCCGCTAAACAGTCGTTCAAGAAGGCTACCTGCGGTATCATAAAGACCGACCGCATGGAAGACCGCGATTTTGTGACAAGGTTCGTGGCTTTCTATCTGCAAGACTATAAGACGTATGAGCCCGATATGGACGGATTTATGACCCGTGGCATGGCAAAAATAAAAAAACTGACGGAGGCGGAGCGCGAAGATATGAGTACACAGTTCGACAAGGCGATGAAGGCAGCCTGGAGCATCTTCAACAATGATGCATTCCGTAAACGTCGCAATATATATGACCGTCGCAAACCCATTAACAAGGCACTATTCGAGACGCTGAGCGTTTGGCTGGCAAAGTGTACGAACAATGAACGTCAGCAGTTAGTGGCTAAAAAGAGCATTGTGCAGAGACTTTTCGTAGAGCTTAACAACGATGAAAAGTTCTACTATGCTCTGTCATCCGGTACAGGTCAGAAAGAAAGCGTGAACTATCGACACCGCAAGATAAAGGAGATGATAGAAACTGTTTTGAAAGAAAAATAAATGTAAAAAATATGCTAAGATTACTTCACATAGACAATTACAAGATTCATAAGCATTTGCGTCTTGAATTGGGCAACCTGACGGTGCTGACCGGGCTGAACAGCAGTGGCAAGTCCTCTGTTATCCAGTCGCTGCTTTTGTTGCGCCAAAGTTATCAGCAGAATGTCTTGAACGAGGGACTCTCCCTGAATGGTGACCTGCTCTCTATCGGTCTCTGTCGTGATGCGCTGTGTCAGATGGCAGACGAGGATTATATGTCTTTTGGCATCGATGGCGGCCACGGGCTTTCTACATGGCGATGGGATGCTTCGGATGGGGTTTTGGGTAAAGACTTCTTTTCTCTATTGCAGGGACCTGATCCGAAAATGTTGCAGGAGAGTTCGTTATTTACGAACAATTTTCAGTATATCAGTGCGGCTCGTCAGGAGCCTTCAGAGTCCTACCCCCTAAACACGAATATGGTGGAAAGCCGGAGGCAACTGTCGCAGAAATATGGTAAGTGCGAACTGACGGCCCATTTCCTGTATCATTTTGGCGTGGCGAAGAAACTTAGCGTGTTGCCAGGACTGGTGCATCGTGCAGGCGAATCCGCAGAACTGCTCGCTCAGGTATCGTCATGGGAAAGAGTTATCAGCCCCGATGTCGTTGTTACCCCAGAGAAAGGAGACAAGTCTTATTCGTTGAAATATGCCTATGAGATAGGCGGCGATACAACACCTGCCTACAGCGCGATAAATGTTGGCTTTGGATTGAGTTACGCATTGCCGATAGTCGTGGCACTGCTTGCGTCAGAGAGAGATAGTCTGTTGCTGATAGAGAACCCCGAAGCCCATCTTCACGAAGCAGCGCAGTCGGAACTTGGCATGATGATCGCGCGAGCAGCAGAGGCGGGCATCCAGGTTATTGTAGAGACCCACAGCAATCATGTACTCAATGGCATTCTCATGGCTTCCAAGCGTTTTGAAGAGGAAGGCATAGGAATAGACCGCAACAACGTGAAGCTCTATTATATGAAGAAAGCCGCTGATGGGCTGCAATCAGTGGCGGAAGAGGTGAAGATTGTGGGCGATGGCAAGATAGACCACCAGCCCGAAGGTTTCTTCACTCGTCAGGATGCAGACATGACTTACTTATTGGGATTCTGAAATGATGGATGCATCACTATTTATACTGCTTCCGACGGGAGACGAGGTGATAGGTTTACCCCTTACGGAAGAGGGTCTTCGCGATTTAGTAGCTCCTCTGATGAGCGTGAAGAAATACGCACGTCAGAACGGTATCAATTTGCGCATTTTCTTCGATAAGGATAATGTCAAGCGCTTCAAAACAGATGTGGGTGGCGTTGTGGATAAAGCAGCCTATTTGAGCAAAGCATCCGTGATATTGCGCAATTTTGTCAGTTCCAACAGCACCGATGTTCAGAAGAATGCTATCCTTGAAGGCAATTACAACTACATCCGTTGGGACACCATAGAATGCATGGCCCACCAAGATGTAGCGCTTGTGGTAAAGAGCGCATTCGAGTCGCCAGGAGCACCATGTGTGTTATCGTTGTCGCCAGGGATTCCAACCGACTATAAGCAGGTGACAATCATCAAGGACAGAACTTACGATGATGGTCGTCCTGAACTGAAGAATATTCCCCTGTTCTTCTCAGCAGAGGAGTGCATAGAGTGGATGTCGGCGTTACTCGATGGGCACTTTTCGCTGATAGGCAATCGAGACTACCGGCCCACCACGATGAAGTGGGGAAAACAGCGGATATATCAACGTATTGAAGACGGCAACTACTGGTATTTTGATTTTTTCCACCGCGAGAATAAGATTCACTATGAGGTGTTTGATGTTGCCGGCATTCACCTTGGCGAAGCCAATGCAGAAGGTGCGCTCGTGGTTGGAACAGCAGACGCAAAAAAGTCGATCAGTAAGATATTGCATGGGAAGTAATCTGTGTATGGCTTGCTCACATCCAACCAAGCTATCCGAGCAGCGTGGTGCGATATCACTTGCCTGTACAAAGAGCAAAAAGGACGATTAACGATTAACAAATTAATATTTTAACATGATTTAAGGAGCTGTCCCCTGATTCATTCCTGGAGTCCTCGCTCTGGTGTAGTGCATCAGCAAGGAGGTCTTTGACAAAGGACGTTCATTCTTGCAAGCGGAAGCACAGAAGGTACTTCTACCTGCCGTTTGGAATGGGAGAATATTAGAACTGAAGAACATAATGCAAGCAGATTTCTTCTTGCAGAGATTCAATAATGACAAAATGAGGTGAATATGAATAACAAATTCTACGCAAATGTTCAAGGGCCAGTGCCTGAAGCAATTGTGGCTTGCTTGAAGAAAGCAAACGAGATAATAGCGAACGATTCTGAGGTCAACCTAATTGTGTTGTACAGCTATACTAAGAATAATTTCAATACCGTTGCACAAGTATTAGGAGCAGATAATGTCAATCGGATGTTTTCTCAGCCTCTGCGTTTTCAGAAAATTTCCAGACCTATTCAGTGCATGACGGAACGAACATACAATGAATGGCAGCAGGGGGCGAATATAGTAATATGCTGTCACATGGATGCCAAAGCTGTTCAGAAGGTTGATGACTTCCGCTCTGCGAAATACGTTATGGCTGTCTCATGGCTCAAAGATAAGTTGGATGACTGGGTTCTCAGATGGAACGCAGAATGCATCTATGGCGATAAGATTGATAAGGAAAATATCGAGGATGAATCTTTGTCACTTTTGAGGACTGCATTGAAAGAGATGGACGTAAGGATGTTCGGTTCCAAGGACTTTCATCATCCTGATGATGAGAACACATGTAAGACTTATATACGTACTATCAATAAGTATATGCCAGAAGTCTCATCTTCACAGATAACAAATATTCTTGTGACGGAACTGGGGTGGTCGAATGTCAGTGCGTCACAAGTTGGCGAACTACTGAATAGACTGAAAAATGGCCGTACATTCCGTGGAGGGGATAAAACCGGGCTTGCGCAGTACTTTAAGGGCTGGAAGAGCAAATTAAAAGAAGAACGGTAATGACTGATTATGTAAGCTACGCCACAAGCAGGTACTGTCCTGATGAAGAACAGACAAAACTACTTGCAGAGTTCCACAAGCATGTGTGGAAGGATTGCAAGATAGAAACTGTTGGGCAACTGACCGAATATGAGAACCTATATCTGCAGTATTCTGAAAAGTTTGACTTTGTCTATGATACAGAGGTCGATGAGTTTGGATTTGTGGATATGAATGATGGTAAAGCGTGCTTACTCTCCAAAGGAAGGTTTGAACAGTTATCAAAGAATCTGAGTACAAGCGAATTTGCAACGAAAAGCTGAGAGTATGGGCTTTCGGACTTGGAAATTGTGGTCTTACTTAGTTTTCTTGCGGATATACTAACCTCGGCTACCAGAACCGTCGTTCTGACCATCTTGCCGCAATGTGGCAGATTGTCAACTGGGATGTTGTTGAACAACGGAATAATTAATAAATACATGGAACAGCAAGAGAAAATCTCAATGGAAGATATAGATAAAATAGAGAAGATATTTAATGTAGAATATTCTGATACTGTTAAGTATGCAGTACGTTATGGTTACAATTATCGAATAGAGGCAGAGCAGAAGCATAATTCCTATTCCCATGCTTGTTTACCAGATACATCTGCAATTCTTCTATGGCTTGGTCAAAAAGTAATTGACGGAGTTATATGGGATTTATTCAAAGTAGCTGCAAAAAAGCTTTATGAGAAGTTTGTCAAGTCCAATAGTTATCTTTCGGAAAAACTCAGTAAGTTCCTGTCAGATGAACAAGACCTCAAAAGATTCTATACTTACGTAAAAGAATTCAATGAGCAGAACATGACCGTAACAGAGGAACAGTTCAAATATATTCGAGAAGAAATAATTGCAGATTTCTTTGGAAAGGAATGTGGAAAGATATATGAGCAAGAACATCGCCTACCTACAATCCAAGAATATATGAGGATTAACCGTGAGGCTTTAGTTCATGCAGATAAACTTATGGTGCTTCAGAATTAGGGCGTTAAATTCTGCGGTAACCATCTATTTCTCCACATTGCCCACTAAAGAATAAGTAAGTGGATAAACTCAACGGCGAGTTACAGGCTCGCCGCCGCTAGATTTCTTTAGAGGTTTCTTTGACATGGTAATGGCGGGAAGACAAGATTATCCTGACATGACGAAGGCTCTCTTATGTTAATCATAGGTAAAAATCGAAAAAGTTCAATTCTTGGAAATATGCTTTACCCAGTAAACACTGGAGGCAGAGCTATATTGCCATAGGGGTTGGATGCTTACTTTAAATATACAGAATGAATAATATCTCAGATTGGATTATTCCAATATCTTCATCATTGGTAACAATTATTGTTACAGTAATGACTTGTAAATGGCAATTACGAACCGAGTTAAGAAAAATATCGGAGAATTATGTCTCCGATAAGAAGTATAAAGCATACTATAATGCGGTGAATATGTTTTATTCAATTATGTCAGAAATTAAAAATAAGGGAGCAATAGTCGGTCCTTCTGATAGATTTCAAGAAATGTTGAAAGTAAAAGAAGACCTCTTTGTTTATGGTTCGGACAAAGCTTTTAGGGCTTTTACTGAGTTTCTTTGCAATAGTTCTCAAAATCAGCCTAATCAAGATTACATTGAGTATTTCTTGAATTTTATGTTGATTGTAAGAAAAGAAATCTCTGGAGGAAAAAGTAAATTAACAACTGATGATATTCTGCTGAATATTATGCAAAGTCATGAAGAACTTCGTAAATATCAAGTTTTTTGTGGCTTTAAATAAAATGTTATCTCATAAAAACAAATACGTTTTCCGAATGCTATTCTTGATTGTTGTATTGTAGCTTATGAGGCGATGTTTATAGCAAGGATGTTGAAATAATAGAGAATATTACGATGGAACGACAATATAACGAATTGCAGAAAGCCTATACAAAGGAGGTTTTGGCAAGTATGATAAAGGCAGATATACGCAGTAGGTTTCCTGAACCTTATGCAAGTATTTATTGTCAACAATTTGATGATTTCAAAAACGTTGCAGACTTCTTTGAATTTGCAGCAAAGTTAATGAGAAGATAATAACATGTTTAACTTGTCTTTGCTTTCCTCTGATTCATACAAAATAAGTCTTAAGATAAGGCATAAAAAGCATCGTATTAAGGCGGTCCCATCCCGCACAACATGGCGAGACCTTTGATGGTCCGCCAACCTTAGAGCGTAGCGGTTCTGAGCACCGGAGGGCGGTTACATCCCCGCTTCCTGAGGAAGAGGGGCTTGGGGAGAAAGTGGAGCCCTCTTTGGAAAGAGGGACGGGGTGATTCGAAAAAATAAGAAAAAATAAAAACACAATATCATTATGAATGATTTCAAAGATATAAAAATAGCAGTAGCCGGTACCGGCTACGTAGGTCTGAGTATAGCAACTCTGTTATCTCAGCACCATCATGTAACAGCAGTAGATGTAATCCCAGAAAAGGTGGAGAAACTCAATAATAAGATTTCTCCAATCCAGGATGATTACATCGAAAAGTATTTGGCAGAAAAGCCATTGAACCTCGTGGCAACCCTTGATGGCAAGACAGCCTATAAGGATGCAGACTTCGTAGTGATTGCAGCACCAACCAATTACGACCCAGTGAAGAACTACTTCGATACAACCCATGTAGAAGAAGTCATCGACCTGGTTCTGGAGGTAAACCCAGATGCAGTGATGGTCATCAAGAGCACCATCCCAGTAGGTTATACCCGTAACCTCTACTTGAAGTATGCCCAGAAGGGAGTGAAGAAGTTCAATCTTCTCTTCTCTCCAGAGTTCCTTCGTGAGAGCAAGGCACTCTATGATAACCTTTACCCAAGCCGCATCATTGTAGGCTATCCAAAGATTATCGAGCGCCCTGAGTTTGCTGAGGAGAACGAGGCAATCAAGGCAGTAACCGATGTTGATATGATGAAGGAAGCAGCCAAGACCTTCTCTCAACTTCTTGTTGAAGGAGCTATCGCATCACAGACCGTAGGCAATTCAACACTTAACACTCAACATTCAACATTAGAAAACAAGGGTATCCCTTGTTTGTTTATGGGCATGAAGGAAGCCGAGGCAGTTAAGCTCTTCGCCAATACCTATCTGGCACTCCGAGTAAGCTACTTCAATGAGTTGGATACATACGCAGAGGTAAAGGGACTCGATACCAAGGCAATCATCGATGGTGTAGGTCTTGACCCACGAATCGGCACCCATTACAACAACCCAAGCTTCGGCTATGGTGGTTATTGCTTGCCAAAGGATACCAAGCAGCTCCTGGCAAACTATGCCGATGTTCCTGAGAACCTGATTGAGGCAATCGTAGAGAGCAATCGTACCCGTAAGGACTATATTGCTGATGCCGTACTCCAGAAGGCAGGCTATTATAACGAGAATAGTACTTTCGATGCCAGCAAGGAGCATAACTGCGTGATTGGTGTCTATCGTCTGACCATGAAGTCAAACAGCGATAATTTCCGTCAGTCCGCCATTCAGGGCATCATGAAGCGTATCAAGGCAAAAGGCGCCGAAGTCATTATCTACGAGCCAACCTTGGAAGAGGGCAGCACCTTCTTTGGTAGCAAGGTTGTAAATGATATGGGTGCATTCAAGGAGCAGAGCCAGGCAATTATCGCCAACCGCTATGATGCTTGCCTGGATGATGTAAAAGAAAAAGTCTATACTAGGGATATTTTCCGTAGAGATTAACTTATAAAAAATGTAACCTTATGAAGAATCGCAGAAACCTAATCTTCAATATTGGGGATGAAAACCGTATTGTTGTTGAGAATATTGATAAGGAAACGTTAGAGGCTTCTATATTTTCGGAACCTTATCATTATGCATTGGACGCACTGAATAGTTATGTGGGGTCTATGCCAACAGAGAAAGATAAAAGGATAGAAGAGGAAAAATTATGGAGAAACAATATCTTTGCTTTTATCGGTGATCGTGGCTCAGGAAAAACTTCTTGTATGCAGTCGATCGCTCAGTTGTTGGTAAAACCAACGAACTTGAAAGAAGACAATGACAACAAGGTGTTTGGGGAGAAATTCCATAAGATAGATATGGTTGATCCATCGTTTGTGGATAATGACTCAAATGTTGTAGGGGTAATTCTTGCGAGCTTGTATAAGCAGTATCAAGAGTACTTCAAGGAGCATAAGGGGAATGAAAGCCAAAGGATAGAGTTGGCCACTCGTTTTGCAAAGGTTCAACATGATTTCTATCGTATGATGGAAAGTGACAAGACGAAAGAAGATGATTTAGAGTCGCTCTCTTCTCTGTCCGCAGCCATAGACCTTAAGCAATCCATGTTGCAATTGGTGGATAGCTTTATGGAATACATAGGTGAGAAAAATGCTATCCTCCTGGTACCCGTGGATGACATAGATTTGCATAGCAAAGCTGCAACGGATATGGTTGAACAAATCAGAAAATATCTGGTATTGCCTAATGTGGTTGTGCTGATGGCTGTAAAAATGAGCCAGTTATCCAAGCTGAAACGCCTTCAGTTCTCCAAGGAATATCAAGATGGGCGAAATACACTTTCTGATACTGAGCTTGACGAGATGGTTGAGAAGTATATCACCAAGCTAGTTCCTTATGGACATCGCATATACATGCCTGATGCAAATTATTATTGGAATGCGCTCGTAACCATCAAGCGTGAAAATGAAATAGAGTGTGAAAAGGTTTCCATTAGACAGTTTATCCCAGAGTTGATATTTAAGAAGACGCGCTATCTGTTCTATAACAGTTCTATAAAGACTAGTTATATAGTACCAGATAATTTAAGAGAACTTCGCCAGTTAATGCGACTTCTTTACGATATGCCAGACTACATAAAGGATGGGAAAATCGTAAAAAACAATAATAAGGTTCTGTTTAAGAAGTATCTTTTCCAGAGTTGGATGATGAATCATTTGGATGCCAAATCTCAGTCGCTTATTCGTGAATTGCTGTCAGTGACCGATTCTATTCAGGTAAATGCCTTCGCGCTTCGAATCATTCGCAACAAGTTCTATGTGCGGAATGACGAAGGAAAAATAGTTGCACCATGGGATAATGAGAACAAGGAGCTGGACTATATCATGCGTAAAGATAATATGGTCTATAATATAGCCATAGGTGATGTTCTTGCGGTAATAGATTGCTTGGAGAGATTGGATATTACGATAGAGCAGATGTATTTTTTGTTCATGATAAAAACCATATATTCCATCCGCCTTTATGAATATTATGTTGATTATTGTGAGGAATTAACAGAGAAAACTCCTGATGACATTAGACCCCTAGACCATATTTTTAAAAAGAAATTGTTTGAGGGCATGGCACTTCCCGATTATTTTAAGTTAATGGGAGGAAGACTCTTTAATACGAGGGCATCTTTGATACTTCCTGTGGCTTTGGGGCCTGACAGCGTGTCTCGATCTAACCGTGTTATCTATATGAATGCCCTGAATGAGTTGATGAAAAAATGTGTGGATCATTCAGATGGGGTTTCTCCTGATGAGATAAAAATAGCAGAGTTCTTCATGCTGTGTACGGCACGTGTGTATAGGTCGAGAAACAAGCCTAAGGGAAATAATGACTATTATGAGCCAGGATTCCGTACCAATCGTGATATTGTATATGCTGTGAGCTTTGGCAACAAGCCAAATGCTTTCTTTGATATTGCATCTTTTATGTATAATATAATTGATGTGAAGCGATGTTATGGAAGATTTAAATACGGAAAGGTTTTCCTCAAAAAAGTGCAGGATGGCGAGAATGCTTTCGCTCAAAGTTTGTTTGCAACATTTAGACAAAAAAACTTAGAAAAATTTGGCAAGGAGAATGAAGGCCAACTTAGCATTAGGGAACAACTCGGCTGGTTTAGCATTCGAAATATAGAGATTTTGCAAGATTTGACTATTTATCTTGACGAATATAGCTACAAGGATAAGACAGGAGACATAGGTAAGTTGATAGAGTTTTTTTCTCGTTTGGCTTCTTATGAGATTTCAAGCTATGACAAGGCAAAAGATGCTTTGGAATATAATGTCATTGACTATAAGTTTGTACAGGCTGTTGTTGATTTGTTGAATACAATCACTGACAACAATTCGCTAACAAAGACCTTCCATAAGATATATGACGGCTACTTGGCAAAGGACATAGACAAGGAGGAAGACGAAGGTATCGAGCTTCCTGCTTTACAAGATATATTGGCGGAATATCAAGCAAATCCTTTGCAGGAACAACATCTCCGAGATTTAATCAAGCATAACTATGCCATGGTTGATACTATAAGGAAAAATCTTCCGAAGAAAGTTGCTGCGTTTAGAGATCCAAGATTTGCGGATATTCTCAACGAGGGTTTAACGCAAATTGGTGAAAACAAAATAAAACAAGAGCACGTACATGCCATCTACGAATACATCAATCAGAAAATAACAGATTTAATACCTGCACCAGATGGAAACCTTGAGGCAAACAATCAAGACCCTCTTCCTGCTCCAGAAGAGCCAGACGGTCATTGATTTATTCTTGAACAGTCAAGTTAAGTGTGATTTAGGTATAGACGAATCATGGTTTGTCAGGGCTTATTTGGATGATGTCAGTCCAATAAGAACCAAAGACCAAGTCGAGTCGATATATGCCTTGCTGTGCTCGAAGTGGATGAGAGAGAACGATGGGATAAAATCCTTTTCATTTGCTCCTACTCCTACTGTGTTCAATGTTTTACTGCATTTTTCAGCCGATATATTGAGGGAGTATGCCAATGAGCCAGTTTGCCGTTATGAGAGTCTGTTACGATGGCACGATTTAACTTCATTGGTTGGGGAGGACTTGCTGACAACCTCTTATTTTGCAGCAAAAGACTTAAAGCAAGGAATCAAGAGAACCTTCTTTAATTGGAAGGATATCGTCAGCCATGACAATGCAGCCTTAAACAATGTCTTTAGCAAGCGTATGATAGATTTGCATTATCATCTTTATGGTTCTATTTTCGTTTTCGACTTGAATTGGCTGAGTTTGATGAATGATGTGGCAGAAAGAAAGGAATGTTTCCAGCAAATCCAGCAATATCTTAATCCCTCCCATGTCATCTCAGTAAATGAGCGAAATGTAAGCCTGTATCATCGTGTGATAAAGGCTGCTGCTATTCGTCTGCTACTGTTTTGGTATATAGATGGTAGTTTGACAGATAGGATGATGGAGTCGCTCTACGACTCTACCATAGACTTGCTTGCTTCCAATGAAGACGTGTGGATGGAGTCAGGGCGCCAACCTTTGCAACAACGCATTCAGGTCGCTCGGTTGGAAAAAGGTTATGTATATGATAACCCTTATCAACGACGAGCAGTATTGGATTATGCCATATCAGATGGTATTATGGTCAACTCTTCTAAGGAAAAAGAATATCTATATACGGTCTTATCGGGAGAAAGGCATCTTATGTATAGCATGTTTCGGAAAATATATGGAGGTGAATGTAATAGCTTGATGGCAACTTGCTTTTATATCTATCTTCTTATCAAGGGTGAGTTCCGCTCTGAGATAGTCCAATTGAATGATTCGGTAGGCTTTGCCAATTTCTCTGATTACCAAGGAAGAAAATACTTGTTCTTGAAAAAAGGTAGCGTCTATGATGCCATCGCTCCTCAAATAGCAATAGCCAGTTCTCTTTCAGACAGACAAAAATGGCTGGAAGCTCGCATAACACCTTGCGATTCTTATCGTTCATTGGATAAATTCATAAACAAAATAGAGGATTCTGTGAATAAGGGCTTGTTGACTTTTGATATAAGTGACAGGTTGAGGGAGCGATATTCTATCATTCTTCATTTTTTAAAGAATGGAGATAGTAAAATGAAGCGGTTAGAAAACAAAAACATGTTTCCTAGACATTATACGCTTCGAAAAAAGATAAAGAAGGAGTCTTTGGCGCTAAGTGAATGGAGGAGTCGTTGTATGTCTCAAGATGGAACTCTGCAAATAGTAGGAGTAGATGCTGCCAGTTCTGAGATTGCTTGTCGTCCGGAGGTTTTTGGTCAAGGATACCGTTTTCTTAAGAATTTTCATTCGGCATCTGGTTATAGAATAGACTCACATGAGTTGGGGTTTACCTTTCATGTTGGAGAAGATTTCTTGGACATAGTTGATGGCTTACGTGCTATTCGTGAGTCTTTGATTTTTCTGAACTTGGAAAATCGTGATAGAATCGGACATGCTTTAGTGTTAGGTACAGATGTAGAAAAGTACTACATGAAAAGAGGTTATTATGTATCAATGACTAAACAAATGCTGTTAGATAATATTGCTTGGCTATATTTTGAAGGTTCCACTTGTGTTGGATTCAATAAGATAGCTGTGTATCTGAAAGCTCAGTTTGAGAAATATTTCAATGAGATTTATGCCAAGAGCATAGCTCAAAATAAAAATGATTTATTTTCGATAAACATAGAGGATTATTATCAATCTTGGTTTCTTCGAGGTGATGCTCCTCACAAATATATGAATCCAAACAGCCTGGACGAGTCTCTGTCTGGCTTTTATGATTTGTATGCCTTTAACGAAAGGGCTGAAGTTCGCGAAGCGCGTAGCAATCCTAAGGCTTGCTATCTATATTACCTATATCATTATGACAATATGGTCTATGATGAAGGAAGCAAAAGTGAACAAATCAAACTGAACGAGGATATGATTTTTGTCATTAAGCAACTTCAGTCAAAACTTCTCAGCGAGATAGAGCGTCTTCACATTTCCATCGAGACCAATCCAACTTCGAATTACCGTATCGGTGACTTTGACCGTTATGACGAACACCCAATTTTACAATTCTTCAATTATGGTTTGAAGCATGAAGGAACAGCCGAACACTCTGTCACGGTATCCATCAATACCGATGACAAGGGAGTCTTTTCCACATCTTTGGAACGAGAGTTCTCTGTGATGGCTGCTGCCTTGGAGAAGAAATGTAATATAGGAAATGGTGGTAATTCTCCGAGAATGATATACGACTGGTTGGATAGAATAAGGGAAATGGCATTTGAAATGGAATTCTAAAAACAATATACAATGGTAAATTATAATATAGATTTAACAGGTAAGACAATCCTTGTTACAGGTGCTGCTGGATTCATCGGCAGCAATCTTGTAAAGCGTTTATTTAATGATGTGGAGAACATCAAGGTGATTGGTATTGATAGTATTACAGATTACTATGATGTGAATATCAAATATGAGCGTCTGAAAGAAATCGAGGCATTGGATAAAGACTGGACGTTTGTTCATGACTCTATTGCCAATAAGGAGATTATCGAGAAAATCTTCTCGGACAACCAGATTTCTGTGGTTGTCAACCTGGCTGCTCAGGCAGGTGTTCGCTACAGCATCACCAATCCTGATGCTTATATCCAAAGCAACCTCATTGGCTTCTATAATATCCTTGAGGCTTGCCGTCATCACGAGGTAGAGCATTTGGTATATGCAAGTTCTAGCAGTGTGTATGGTAGCAATAAGAAGGTTCCATATTCTACAGATGATAAGGTGGATAATCCTGTAAGTCTATATGCTGCCACCAAGAAGAGCAACGAGCTGATGGCTCATGCGTATTCTAAACTCTATAACATTCCTAGTACAGGTTTGAGATTCTTCACCGTGTATGGTCCTGCAGGAAGACCTGATATGGCATACTTCGGATTTACTAATAAACTGGTAAAGGGTGATACCATCAAGATTTTTAATTATGGTAATTGCAAGCGTGACTTCACTTATGTGGATGACATTGTGGAGGGTATTGTGAGAGTGATGCAGCATGCTCCTGAGAAGCAGAATGGCGAGGACGGATTGCCTATCCCTCCATACAAGGTATATAACATCGGTAACTCGCATCCTGAGAATCTGTTGGAGTTTGTGAGCATCCTGCAGGAGGAACTGATTCGTGCTGGTGTGCTGCCTGAGGACTATGACTTTGAGGCACATAAGGAATTGGTGGCAATGCAGCCTGGCGATGTGCCAGTCACTTATGCTGATACTACTCCATTGGAAGAGGACTTCGGATATAAGCCTGCCACTCCATTAAGAGAGGGACTAAGAGCCTTTGCTGAGTGGTATAAGGGGTATTATTCTTAATGAATTGTATTGTAAATATATGAGTATATGCTAATAAGAAAAATTAAACATTTATATAATAGATATTTCCTTTCTTTTGAGCAGCAGGCTCGTAAGGCTGGTGTGAGAATGGGTAAAGATAATCAATTCTTGTCTAATTTCTGGAGTTCAGAGCCTTATTTGATAGAAATTGGTGATAACTGCCAGATTACAGCTGGAGTTAAAATTTTTACACATGGGGGGGCAAAAGTTGCTAGAGTGATAGAACCTAATTTTGATTGCTTTGGTAAGGTTAAGATAGGAAGTAATGTCTATATTGGAACCAATTCATTGATTATGCCGGGCGTTACAGTGGGTGATAATGTTTTGATCGCAGCTGGCAGCGTAGTTACAAACTCCGTCCCATCCAATGTGGTTATCGGTGGAAATCCAGCTCATATCATTTGTACTTTTGATGATTATTATCAGAAGAACAAAAGATACAATGTGGACACAAAACAGCTAACTCCGAGTGAAAAAAGAGAAGTTTTATTAAGTCTTGAAGATTATAAATTTATAAGAAAATAAAAATAGATGATTCGTAACGCAATAATTCTTGCCGCTGGCAAGTCAACACGTTTTGCACCTTTTACTTATGAACGTCCTAAGGGATTGTTTCGGGTTAAGGGCGAGTATCTGATAGAACGTCAGATTAACCAGCTTATAGATGCTGGAGTAAAAGAAATCTATATTGTGGTAGGTTACATGAAGGAAAAATTCTTCTTCTTGGAACAGAAATATCCAGAGGTAAAACTACTCATAAATAATAAGTTTGGAGTGAAAGGTAACCTCTATTCACTTTACGTGGCAAAGGAATATTTGGGAAATACTTACCTTTCTTATGCGGATTATTATTTTGAGAGTAATCCATTCTTGAATGATAACCCAGAGAATATTTCTTATCACGCTTGTGTTTATCGACCACGAAAGTTTAATGAGTTTTCTGTACAATATTCAGATGCTGATGTCATTACTCATGTAGATTTGGGTGGCAGTTACCAAATGGCAATGGTAGGTCATGCCTATTTCAATCAGCATTTTTCTAAACGTTTGATTGAGTTGATGGATGATGAGATTGATGATTTCCGTGTGAATTCCCTCTTTTGGGAAGAGTTTTATGAGCGACATATCAAGGAATTGACTCTCTATATGAAGCCTTTCAAGGAGAATGAGATATTTGAGTTCAATACCATAGATGACCTTCGTCAGTTTGATTCGGATTTCTTGTTTAATGTTGATAGCGACATTATCTCGAATATATGCAATACATTGAAGTGCAATCCAAACAATATTACAGACATCAATGTTATCAATGCTGGTTTAACGAATGTCTCTTTCCGTTTCAAGGTAAATGATACAGAGTATGTTTATCGACACCCTGGAGGAACAGCTGGTAATCTTATCGACCGTCGTACAGAATTCTTTGCACAGATGAGTGCAAGAGATTTGGGAGTAGATAAATCTGTAATCACGATGACTTTGGATGGTTGGAAACTTTCCTATTGTGTCCAAAACTTGGTAGAGTGTGATTTCAGAAAGCATGATGACCAGTTGGAGAAAGGTATGGAGTATCTTCGGAGAATCCATGCTTTGGAGATACCGCAAGATGGAAGTGTAAAGACGTTTGATGATTTTGAGGAAGGTCTGAAACTGATGAAGATTGCTTCGGCAACTAAAGGAAATCTACTGCAAGAGTTTTCTGAGGAAATCGAAAAGGCAAAAGTCCTGGATAAATATCTTAAAGAAGATGCCAAACGTATGGGGATTAAACCAGTCTGTTGTCATAATGATACCTACGAACCAAATTTCTTGGCAACAGAAGATGGGGACTTGTATATGATAGATTGGGAGTATGCTGGTATCAACGATCCTGCCAATGACTTGGCTTGCTTCTTCTGTCGTTATGAATATAGTGATGAAGACATAGATAAATTTATTAAAGCTTATTTTCAACGAGAGCCTACCAATGATGAGTATCGTCATTGGCGAGCATATATCGCCTTGTGTGCTTTTTATTGGATAAGTTGGGGATTATATAAGGGAAGTGTAGGAGATGATGATGGTTTCTTCTTCCTTCCTGCATATCGAAATTTTCATAGGTTTATAGACGAAGCTTTAGCTTCATACAAAAAATAATATTTTAGAATGAATACAGCAATTATTCTTGCTGGTGGTGTTGGTTCTAGAGTTGGAGCCAATGTACCCAAGCAATTTATTGAGGTAAATGGTAAACCCGTTTTGGTTTATACCATTGAAATTTACCAGAAGCATCCTGAGGTTGATGCTATAGAAGTAGTTTGTCATGCAAAGTATATTGATTACTTGCATGAACTCATTGAGAAATATCATCTTACTAAAGTAAAATGGGTTACTAATGGTGGCGAGACCTTCCAGGAGTCATGCTTGAATGGCATCGATTTCTTAGAGGATAAACTCCAGGATGATGATATGATTATGATTCATTATGGTGCAGCTCCATTTACTTCGCAGAAGATACTTACGGATGCCATTCGGGTATGTAAGGAGAAAGGCAATGCTGTAAGTGGTATTCCTTGTTATCAATTGATGGGAACCAGAGATGAAGGCGAAGTGAGTAAAAAATGGGTGGACAGAGATAAAATCATCCAGATAACTTGTCCATACGCTTTCAATTATGGCTTTGTAAAAAATCTCTATAAGGAAGCTATTGAGAAAGACTTGTTGGACAAGGTAGAGCCTCATACTACTACTCTCATGCAGTATATGGGTTATAAGTTGCATCTTAGTTATGGCGATCAAACTAATATCAAGATTACCACGAAGGAGGACGTTGAGATGTTACGCAAAATGTATAAAGATTAACAAACTTATGAAATGATAAAAAAATATATTAAATACTTTTTAGAAATATTTTTGGGTAAGGATTATTTTAAAAATAGACGAGCTCAAAATCAAAGTAAATTATTATTTAAGTTAGGTATTGATGCTCTAAATAGGTATAACTCTGTTTCGAAAAAATTAAACTTTCATTTTATTCCTATGTTTGGAACATTGTTAGGTGCTTATAGGGAAAATGATTTCATAGCCTTTGATGATGATATAGATATGGGCTTAGATATAAGATATTTAAGCAATAATTTGATTTATGCTCTACGAGACGAGGGGTTTGAAATTGATCGTATTTATATATCTAGCAATAGACGTGGTGTTCAACTTCCTATGAAATATCAAGGCTTAACATGTGATATCTATTTCTTATATAAAGATAATGACATATATCATACATATTTGCCGCTGGCATTGAAAGATTATGGTTGGACATATTCAAGAAAAATAAATATTTTCCGCTACAAGGATGTTGTTGTACCTTATGTAGATGATTTTGTTAATGTTCCTTTTCATGGAAAACAAATAGAAATTCCTTCTAATTCGGAAAAAATTTTAGCACGAATTTATGGTGAAGATTTTATGATTCCAAAGAAAAATGCGCATGCAGATCCTCTTATAAATGAGATATCAATATATGATAAGTTTTATAATTGCTATCCAGTTGACTTTTGTATAAGCAATGGGGTATTGGATAAATTAAGTTTGGAATAATAGAATGGAAGAGACTTCTATAAAGAAAAAAACAGTGCAAGGAGTTGTTTGGAGTTTTGCAGAGACTTCATCCTTGACGGTTATCCAATTTATTATAGGAATAATTATGGCAAGATTACTCATGCCTCATGATTATGGAGTGATTGCTATTATAAATGTATTTTTGAGTATATCTCAAATATTCATAGATGGTGGTTTTACGACAACACTTATTCAAGAAAAAAGAAAAACGGAGAGGGATTTTTCTACGATATTTTCATTTAATGTTATAGTATCTTTGTTTTGCTATAGTGTTCTTTTTGCTGCTGCGCCATATATTTCTGATTTTTATGCTATTGATTTGACGAAATATTTACGGGTTCTAGCTCTGACTTTGATTATTAGTTCTATATCTGCGATTCATAAAACAAAATTAACTATTGAGGTTGATTTTAAAAAGTTAGCTAAAATTTCGGTTATCTCTGTTCTTGTTTCTGGTAGCATCGGAATAGCACTCGCTTATCGAGGCTTAGGAGTTTGGTCGTTAATTATTCAGAGCATATTAAATTCTTTGATTTCGACTTTTTTGATAATAAGTAAAACCCATTGGAAACCGGTTTGTTTGTTCGATGTAGGATCATTTAGGCATCTATTCCCTTTTGGGTTTAGACTGTTTTGTGCGAGTATAATTGATAGGATTTATTCTAATTTGTATCCAATATTCGTGGGAAAATTTTTTACTTCTTCAAATTTAGGTTTCTTTTCTCGGGCAGATCAATTTTCTTCATTACCAGCAGGTATATGTAATAATGTTTTTTTGCGTGTTTCGTTTCCAGTATTGAGTTCTATAAAAGATGAGGAAACTTTAGTAAGTTCTTATAGAAAGTATGTTTCATTTACTTCATTTATAGTTTTCCCTTTGATGCTTCTATTGGTAGCTTGTGCTAAATCCTTGGTTCTTTTACTTTTGACAGAAAAATGGAGCAATGCTATAATTTTTATTCAGATTTTGAGTTTTGGATATTTATTTGATTCTCTTAGTTCAATTAATAGAAATGTATTATATGTTAAGGGTAGAGCGGATTTAGCATTAAAATTAGAAATCATTAAGAAAATAATTGCAATTTTAATTTTGCTATTTTCTGTTTTTACAGGTTTGATAGGATTGTGTATCGGAAAGGCATTTTATGGATGTTTAGCTTTATTGTTGAATTCATTGTATACTAAAGATTTGATAAATGTTTCTTTATGGAGCCAGATAAAGGATTTTTATCCTTCTTTGGTAATAGGACTTATTAGTTTGGTCTTTACAATGTTTTTCAATAGTTTTTTCGTAAATGCATTTTTTCAATTAATAGTTAGCGTTTTAGTGTTTCTATTTTGCTACATAAGTTTATCATACATATTTCGAGTTACGCCATTATTTGTGTTCAAAACAGAGATCCTAAAATATATAAAACGATAATGAATTGATGACAAAAATATTTTAATATGAATTAGTTAGGTGTGAATCTTTCTGCTATAAAATATGTAGAATTTTAAAAAAATGATTTGACAAAGAATAATATGAAAACAATTATGTTAGTTTTTGGTACTCGTCCAGAGGCCATCAAAATGTGTCCTTTAGTTAAAGAATTTCAAAAGGATTTAAGTGAGTTTAAAACTATAGTCTGTGTAACTGGTCAACATCGCGAAATGCTAGATCAAGTACTAACTATATTTGACGTTAAGCCTGATTATGATTTAAACATCATGAAGCAGGGGCAAGATCTAACAGATGTTACAGCTCGAGTTCTAACAGGAATGCGAGATGTTTTTAAACAATGTCGTCCAGATGTTGTTCTTGTACATGGGGATACAACGACATCAACAGCGGCAGCGTTAGCCGCATTTTATGCTCAAATACCAGTTGGTCATGTAGAAGCAGGTTTGCGTACACATAACATATATTCTCCATGGCCAGAGGAGATGAATCGTCAGATTACAGGTCGTATTGCTACATATAATTTTTCTCCAACTCCTCTTTCTGAGAATAATCTTAAAGAAGAAAAGGTACATGGAGAAATTTTAGTGACTGGTAATACTGTAATCGATGCTCTTCATATGGTTGTAGCTAAATTGAATCGTGATGCCCGTTTAGCAAAAGAACAAGCGATGGTACTAGCAAATGCAGGTTATGATGTGAATCGTCTCTCAGATGGAAAAAAGTTAGTGCTAATAACTGGACATCGTCGTGAAAACTTTGGAGATGGCTTTATACATATGTGTACTGCTATACGCGATTTGAAGAATAAGTATCCAAAAGTGGATTTTGTATACCCTATGCATTTAAATCCTAATGTTCGTAAACCCATTCATGAGGTTTTTGGCTCAGATTTGAGCAATTTAGGTAATATGTTCTTTATAGAACCTTTACAATATCTTGAATTCGTTTATCTTATGGAGAAATCTTTCTTTGTACTTACGGATTCTGGTGGTATTCAAGAGGAAGCTCCTGGGCTAGGCAAGCCAGTACTTGTTATGCGTGACACGACAGAACGTCCAGAAGCTCTTTCTTCGGGGACAGTACATCTTGTTGGAACAGACTATCAGAGAATAATGGACGAGGTTAGTGCATTATTGGATGACCCAAAAACTTATGATAAGATGTCAAAGGCAGTTAATCCATATGGAGATGGAAAGGCCTGTGGAAGAATTGTGGAATATCTGCGTAATGTTTAAACTGCTTTTGTTATGTTTAAAAAGAAAAAAATAATATTATCATTTGATTATGAACTCTTCTTTGGTGATAAGTCGGGAACAGTTCAAAAAACATTGATAGAACCTACAAATGCCCTTTTGGATACGATGGACAAGGCTGGGTTGAAAGGTACGTTCTTTGTTGATGTTATGATGCTCAAGTATTTGAAACAAGTGGGAGCTGAACGAACAGACTCGGACTATAAACTTATAGTAGATCAATTGCATGATTTATTAAAGAGAGGACATCGATTGGAATTGCATTTACATCCTCACTGGGTTGATGCAAAATATTTGGGACAAGGTCTCTGGGACTTTTCTGACTTTAGACATTATATGCTATCTTCTTTTTCCATTGAGGAAATAGAAAATATGTTTCTTGAAGGGTATGAATCATTGACTAAAATAGCTCATCAAATTGACGCATCCTATAAGATTGTGGCTTTTAGAGCAGGAGGTTGGGCGATTCAGCCTTTTGATATATTTATCTCATCTTTTAGAAAATGTGGAATTGTAGTTGATTCTTCAACTTGTTTTGGTATGTTTAGTAAACGTCCAAATAGAGGTTTTGATTTTCGTGATGTGCCAGCAAAAGAAAAGTATAATTTTTCGAATGACATAAGAGTTGAAAATTCAAATGGACCTTTTGTTGAGATACCAATCTCTACTTATAAAAAATCGTTATTTCATAAGCTTTTATATCCACTATATCGTTTTGGGGGATATTTTGATAATTCAACAGATGGTACACATATAAGAATATGCGAATCAACTGGGATTGTTAGAAAGAAAATAAAAAAAATAGATTTTGGAAATATCATGTTGACTCTTTCGACATTGCCACCATTGTCCGTTTTCTATTCCGTCTGGAGCAGCCATAATCAGATTGTTTGTATAATAGATCATCCAAAAGATTTAACAAAGGCAACATTAGAAAATATAATGCTTTTAGGCAAAATCGGTAGTCCAACAACTTATATTGATTTAATAAATGAGTCCATTTAAATAAGAGGTTTCGTTTAAAAGTTTAAAATACATTCGCTCTTTGATGTTTTGTGTCCTAGAGAAGAAATCGCTCCTTGTGTAGTCATAAACTGCAATATATGAATATGTTCAAAATGAGTCCAAAGACAAAACAATTCAATTTGTTTTGTTCACCTTCTGGCAGATGTGAGAGCGAGAGAGGGGAATATATGACGATGTGTCCGCTTGGCACAATACGTTTTACAGGGATTTGATCTTCAAGGTTGACGAGTAAGTATCCAAATCCTAGTTCTCATGTGAATTGGTGATAATTCTTGTATGATTCCCAAATAGCCTCTAGATGGCAACAAAATATTCAAAGAGCGAATCACCCCATATTGGGGCTATATTTAGGCTTGAGAAGGCATTTTTTTGTAGACAACTTAACTGCCAACTTTCGCCAGAGTTAGTTAACGCTAAGGTTTGCATTAAAACATTCCAAGGCATAAGTTTTATTCAAATTTAATCCACTTTTTGGTGGACTCTTAAATTATGGAAAAGGTATATTATTTTAGAGAAGATCTTAGAAATGTTACAGAATACTATTATAACATCATTCTCTCTGCGCTAAGAAGCAATTCGTGTATGGTTATTGAAACAAACTGGATTTCTTTTAAGGAAATACCACGTTCTAAAAGTGTTTATGTGTTAGTAACACGTGACAGGGATTTGCTTAAGTTGTTTTTATCTGGTTTTCGTAACTTTATCTTTTGGTTTCAAGGTATAGGACCAGAAGAGAGATTTATGATGAATGGTTATACTAATAAGCTAAAATACTATTTCAATTCTATGATAGAATGTTTGGCATTAAGAAAGAGTAAATACAAGATAGTCGTTTCGAAATATCAAAAGGAACATTATGTTAAAAAATATCATTTGAATGAGAAAAAGCATGTATTCTTTATTATGCCTTGTTATAATTCTGAAATTCACAAAAATAGCTTTTTCGTAGAAGAAAAATATGAACAGAACATTTTTTGTTATGCTGGTGGTATGCAAATATGGCAAGGCTTTGATCTTATGTTGAGTTTCTATAAGGAAATTGAAAAAATGAATGATAATGTTTGCTTGCGTATTTATTCTAAAGATGTTGAACAGTCAAAGGCAGCTATAAAAAAATATAAGATAAGAAATTGGTCTGTGGAATGTTTAAGTCCTAAAGACTTAGATGTCGCTTTGTCACATTGTAAGTTTGGTTTTATTCTTCGTGAAGATAATGTTGTAAATAATGTGGCAACGCCTACAAAATTAGCAACTTATGTAGGTAATGGCGTGATTCCTATATATACAGCTGCTCTGAGTTCATATAGAGATTTGGCGCTGACGCATAAATACTTATGCTGTGTGAACAATGTTAAAGATATAAACCCCGTCTTGAAATACTTGGATACGAAAATTAATGGTGAAGATGTTTACAAAGATTTCTCTGACTTGTATGATGGTTATTTTAATACGGAGAAATATGTACAAGCCTTAAGCTCATATTTCACAGAAAAGTAAGATATGTCGTTATTTGTTTTCTTTTCTTTATGGTTTGAAAAAAGAACTGTTCGATGAGAGAGTCATATTTTAATCACTAATATGATTGATTCTAATTTTTATACAATGTTACTATCAGTTTTTTATCCTTTTTGGAGCTTAGGTACAACACTGTTGTACTCTGTGATGGGAGTTGTGGGGTGTATTGCTATCTACTATACACAAAAACAATTAGTTGCGGTTCCTTTTTATAAGAAAAAATGCTATGTTTATTGGTTTTTGTGTTGGACTATATTTGCTGCATTTAGGCTTATAGAAGGTGGGGCTGGAGGTGAAGATGCGAATGTTTATTATCTGTATTTCTTGAAAAGTTTTAATATTCATGGTTATGAATTAACACCTTTGGGGTTGTATGATTCAAATCTAGGATTCCGATGGTATAATCGAATATTAAGGCTTATCTCAGATAATCAAATATATTTCCTGTTCGTAACCCATGGAATTATGCTCGCATTTGTTATAAAATTTCTTGATTATTTTCGTTTTCGAAAGATGTCTATAGTGCCTTTCTTTTTAGTGGCGTTTTGGTATATTAGAGGCTTTTGTACTATTAGATCTAATTTGGCAACTGCAATATTATTACTCAGTTTGATTTTTCTTGTTGATAAAAGATACAAGCAAAGTATAGTTTTAGCAATTATCTCATTTTTATTTCATAAAATGATGATATTATATGCATTGTTTATTCCTTTTTATTGGTATTCGCAACATAAAGAGATAACATTTAAGCAAATCATTATTGCTATATTGTTGTTGTCTTTATCTACAACCCTATTGACAACTTATATTTTTGGAGGGAATGTTTTTGGAAGTGAATTTTCTGAGCATTATTCAAATTATTCAGATGCTTCTATGGAAGTGGGATTTTTAGGAAACTTTTGGAAGATTGCTTTTGAGCAGATAATATTAGGTGTAATGTTGTTATTGTATCAAAAAAAAATAATGATAGCTGCGTCAAAAATGAGTTCTTTAGAGTTTAGAAAGTTTCAAGTCATTTGGTATGCTTGTCTTTTTGATTGTTTGTTAATACCTATTTGTAGTGCTTTCGGCATTTGGAGAGGCTATGAAATATTTTATATTCCTCGCCTGGTTATGTGGGCTATCTTACTCAAAGTATTAGAACCAAGAAGTGTAAAGTTGCAAGTTCTGTATACTATTTTATGTATTGGTCTTTTTTATGGTTGGTTCTTACAAAGAACATCTGCTGAATCTTTTTGGAGAGAGACTAGTCTTATGCCTTATGTTTTCAATAATCCATTATAGAATTTAATTAAGATGAGAAAAAAAATCGTTTTTTTTATTCCTTCTGGCTGTGGAGGCGCAGAACGTCAAGCGATAGTGATTTCAAAATGCTTGAGTGATGAACAGTTTGAAGTTTCTTATCATATATTTGGTCCAAATAATCAGTTGGAAAAGTTTTTACCTGATAATAGAGTATGGACTTTTCATAAGGAACCGAAATTTACGCATAATTTGATAAGTAATATGCGTAACGTGATAAAGAGAGAAAAACCTGATGTGGTTTATGGAGCAGGAATGCCTGTTAATTGGCGTCTAATAGTAGCTTCGCGATTTTTGAAATGTAAAGTGATTCTTAGAAATGAGAATTATCTCTATACTCAAAGTTTTACGCAGAAATTAAGATTGGCCCTTACTTATCCATTTGCTGATTATATCATTGCTCAAACTGATGAAATGAGAGATGGGTTAATAAAAGGGTTGCACCTTTCCAAAAAGTTGGTTCATACGGTTCCAAATGCAATAGATAAGCAATATATTAATAAGTGCTTGGCTGAGAAAAGTCCTTTTGGAGAAGACGATGTTAATGCGAGATTTGTTGCCGTTGGAAGATTTCATCGAGATAAAGGATTTGATTTATTGCTGAAAGCTTTCTGTATTGTGAAAAGAAATATAAATAATTCTAAACTGTACATAGTTGGAGACTATAATGAGGATAATCCTGTTTGCCAAGAATTGCAAAACTTTGTAAAACATAACGAACTTCAAGGGTCTGTGGAGTTTACTGGTTTTAAAAGCAATCCTTATATATATATGAAAAATGCTGATTGCTTTGTTTTGTCTTCTCGTAATGAAGGTTTGCCTAATGTTATGATAGAAGCTTTATATTTAGGTACACCAGTTGCTGCATTTAAGTGTATTCCTGTTATTGAAAGAATTGTTTCTGAAGGAAGAACAGGTTATTTGGCATCTAAGGAAAATGTAGAAGAGCTAGCTGCTGCGATGGAAAAAGCGGTGACGTTGGGAAGGATAGAGACTACGTATAATGCAAATTCAGAAGAAAAATTTCGTAAGATATTTGCAGAATAATAATTTTGGGGCGAAAGGCTTGATCCTTTTATTTTTGAGCTACTTTTCTGGGCAAGCTGAGTAGCCCTTTTAAAAAGATAATAATGAAAGCAATACTTCTTCAATGTAAATTCCTATTGGTGGAATTTCTTAATGTATCTTATCAATTGATACCGAATCCTCTCAGAAATTGGTATCTGCGTTTGTTCGGAATACGGATATGGGGGGGGCAAGTCTTGTATCCATCGAGGATGTAAGTTCTTTCATGTTGGTAAGATAAGTGTGGGACAGAATACTGTCATTAATTTTGGTTGTTACCTTGATAATCGCCGGGGTATCTACATCGGAAACAATGTCGGTATTGCCCATAATACTAAGATTTATACGTTAGGTCATGATTTGAATGACCCGAAGTTTTCTACGAAAGGTGCGCCAGTGCATATTGGGGATGATGTCTTTATCTTCTCTAATGCCTTGGTGATGCCTGGAGTGACAATAGGTGAGGGTGCCATTGTCTTGGCTGGTAGTGTGGTTACAAAAGATGTGGAGCCATGGTCTATCGTGGGTGGTAACCCAGCCAAGAAAATTAGGGAGCGCAATCGTGATATAGATTACAAACAAGTTTATAGATACTGGTTCGCTTTATAATGAACAAACCGAACATACTTTTTTTGTTGAAAGGCCTTGAAATAGGTGGTCTGGAGGTGGTGACTGCCGTTCTTGCAAATAAATTTGTAGAGGAAAGTCATCAGGTAAGTGTTTTTTCTTTTCTTGGCGGAAAACATTCCATTGCCGATAGATTTGATGCTCGTATCAAACTTTATCAGCAAGACGACTATTCCCGAAGTAAAGAAAATGTTGCTAAGTTGCGAAAAGTCTTGGTCGATGATAAGATAGATATCATCATCAACCAATGGGGCTTGCCTTATACACCAATCAAAACGGCACGAAAGGCTGCTAAAGGTCTCGATGTAAAGATCATTTCCGTATATCACAATGCGCCGAGTTTCAATGGTAGAATCCAAAAACTCAATATTGCGTTGCAGGGCTGTGAGAATCCTGTAAAGCGATTACTTTTGAATGTATCGCGAACAGCCTTTAAATATGTAACAAGTCGTGCTATGGCTTATATATATTTGCATAGTGATGTTTTTCTTGTTTTGTCACCTAGTTATATTGAAGACTTTCAAAAATTTACTCATGTCAAAAGTCTAGATCATCTAAAGGTACTGACAAATCCGGTAACTGTAGTAAATGATGAATATGAATATCAGTTTAACCATAAACTTAAAGAAATTATATATGTAGGTAGGTTGGATTTTGTGCAAAAGCGAGTATATAGGGTCATTGATACCTGGAATTATCTCGAGGATAATTTCCCTAATTGGCGATTGATCATTGTTGGAGATGGAGAAGATAGACAGAATTTGGAGAATCATGTAAAAGCTTTAGGTTTAAAACGTGTATTTTTTGAAGGTTTCCAAAAACCTATAGCTTATTACAAGCGAGCATCTATTTTACTTCTTACTTCAGATTTTGAAGGTTTTCCATTGGTTCTTGCAGAATGTATGAGCTTTGGTGTGATTCCGGCCGTATATAACAGTTATTCTGCGGTATGTGACATCATTGATGGTGGCAAGGATGGCATCGTGCTTCCTTATCATAAGCAAGGATATGATGCCAATGAAGCAGCAGGTATGATTGCCAACATCATGAAGGATGATGGTAAGCGTGAGCAAATGTCCTTGGCTGCCATCAAGAAAAGCAAAGAATATTCTGTAGAGAAGATTTATAGTGAATGGGAGAGAGTGTTTAATGGTTGTATATGATTAAATTTGTTAAAATATGAACGTGAATTCAAAATTGATTTACTATTTAGCTTTATCATTAATGATAGTTTGGATGCTCGTTGGAGTTTTTCCTTTAATTTGTTATGAAAGCGATTCTATGCATGTTATTGCTGGTTGTAATACCATTGCTAATCAAGGTTTTATAACACCACCTTTATACTCTTATCAGTATGATATGCAGCCATTAATAACTTATGTGGTTGCTTCGCAGCGAATCTTGTTACCATTGTTAACTTGCGAACAATGGTATTGTTTAAATTCTGCGTTTGCAGCAATCTTGTTTTTGTTTGGGTCATTGAAACTTGCTCAGAAAATTTCACATGCTCCAAGAGGATTGGTTTTATTAGCAGCCTTTTTGATTCCTGAAACAGTTGCTATAGGTATGTATCCTAATACTACAGTTTTTGCTGCTGTCTTTTATGTGTGGGGGTTACTATTTATTGAAAAAAGGAAAATATTGGCAGTTGTATTTCTCTGTATAGCTCCACTGCTCAGAGTAGATGTTGTAATCGTTTATCCGGTTTTACTTTTTATTTATCTAAAATTGGGATTAAAACTTAAGGATGCTTTGAAAAAGTCAATTATAAATGCTGTTATAGTTCTTATTGTATTGATACTTGGATTTTATGCGCTAGGTGCTAATCCATTTAATTCGCTTTCAACATATAATACATGGAATGAAACAGGTGAATATGCATCAAAAGTTCTCTTTTCTGCGTTTTCGTTTCTAACTTTGATTAATATTATATTGCTCCCACTGGGATTATATAGAATGATCAGCTATAGGGAAAAACTAAATATTATAGTAGTTTTAGTTCCAATTATTCTGTTAGCTTATATGTTTCGGAGCAGCGCAACAGCAGCTAAACATTGGGCTTATTTAATACCTTTTGTGCTTGTAATTTCTGTCAACGGAATAGAAAGTCTCATACAAAAGTTTCACAATAATTCAATGCTGAAATATATATCTTATTGCGTATTGGGTTTATTCTTAGTAGTTTCTGTAAGAATAGATATGCCAATGGAAGCAAAAAAATGGATGAATACGGATTATTCCTCTGCTAACATGGGGCCGGTATGGATGATAAAAGAGAATATGGGGGGGCATAATTTAAGATTTGGTATAGGTGCAGGGCAGTTGATACCTACAGCTGACGAATGGATGCTAAGCTCAGGTAATCTTTTTTATCCATTTTATATATGCAATTATAAGATTAA